>Ga0208195_1001959_pt1 | contig 20700 bp, 20 predicted proteins | sample AD_UKC077_MetaG_FD_184441 | JGI IMG/M metagenome (GOLD analysis project Ga0208195, IMG submission 184441) | Active sludge microbial communities of municipal wastewater-treating anaerobic digesters from USA - AD_UKC077_MetaG (SPAdes) (version 2) | ecosystem: Engineered > Bioreactor > Anaerobic >...
ATAGAGGCCCAAGTGGTGGTCGGCACCTACCATCTGCTCTGGTCGTTGCAGCGAAGAGTCTCCCCCGACTACTTCTCCTACATCGTCTTCGATGAAGCCCACCATGCGGTCGCCCCGGTGACCCGACGGAGCCTTCAATGCTGGCAGTGCGACTTCCTCATCGGTCTCACCGCGACGCCCCAGCGGCTGGACAGGCGGAAGCTGGAGGAGGTCTTCGGTTCCTATAAGACGAACCTCACCCTCCAAGAGGCGATGGCGAAGGGCATCATCGCCAACGTCCGAGCCTACCGAATCGAGACGAACCTCAGTTTGGAGCGGGTTCGGTTCAACGGCAAGGAGTTCGTCAACGCCGACTTGGAGCGGGCTATCCGGGTGGACTCGCGCAACCACCTCATCGCCGATGTGCTCTCCACCTATTTTGCCGACGGTCAGAAAGGGATCATCTTCTGTGTCAATGTTGTCCACACCCGTCAGATGGAGGCCTTGTTGCAGAGTAGGGGCATGAAGGCGCGCTCGGTGACCGGCACCACCCGTGATATGGACACAATCGTGCGAGAGTTCAGGTTCGGTGAGCTCCAATTCCTCTGCTCCTGTAACCTGCTCAGCGAAGGGTGGGACGTGCCGGAGGTCGAAGTCTTGGTGATGGCTCGTCCAACTCTCTCGAAGGTCCTCTACCAGCAACAGCTGGGCAGGGGGCTGAGACGCAACAAGAACAAGAGGGAGCTCTTCGTCATCGACGTCGTCGATCAGTACGGGGCGTTGGCCCGACCGTGGTCGGTGCACGCCCTCTTCTCCCTTCCATACTATGTGCCGTTCGGTGAGGTAGGACGTACCTATCAAACGGGGGACATCATTGAGGTGCTGGGTCTCGCGGAGGAGGTACGGGCATTGGTGCCGGTGGATATCACCACCTTTGAGAGCCGATATGCAGGCTACCTTGATGAAGAGCAGACAGCCCGTGAGCTCTTCATCGGCACGACGACGCTGAAGAGCTGGGTCCGCAAGGGGGAGGTGCACGCCGACCTCACCCTCCCGATGGGGAGCCGGGCCATCTTCTACTTCCACCCCGATTCACTAGAGACCATCCGTGCGATCAAGGGCCTTGCGGTCCACGACGAGGAGACGATGAAGGAGGACTTCTTCGCCTTCATCGATGAGAAGAGCTATACCTTCTCCTTCAAGATCATCTTCATGCTGGCGATGCTCAAGCACGTGGACAGCCACGGGGAGGCCAACATCGATACGATAGCCGAGGAGTACCGCGCCTTCTACCAGCGGCGCCACGCACACCAGCTGCCAGTCGATCGCCCCTCTTGTATCTACACCGAAGAGTTCTTATCGGACTTGGTGGAGGTGAAGCGCAATATGCTGGCGAACCCCTTCGAAAAGTTCGAGCGCAAGCGCTTCGTCCACTACGTGAAGGACCTCTCCTTGATCGCGTTCAACCCAATCCTCTTCGAGAAGCTCTCTGGAGAGGAGCGATCCTCACTGATCGCCTTGTTGTATACCCATCTGAGCGAGTACTATGAGGAGCTGGGAGGCTTGGCTGATGACCTACTATGATGAGCATGCTGATGCATATATCCAAGGAACTGTCTCGGTGGATATGAAGGCGCAGTACGCGCTCTTTACTCCGCATCTCAAAGCCGGTGCCTCCATCCTTGACGCCGGCTGCGGCAGCGGCCGCGATAGCCGTGTCTTCCTTGACCGGGGCTATGCGGTCGAAGCCTTCGATGCCAGCCCTGAGATGGTGAGGGCGGCCACTGAGCTTACCGGACTGCCGGTACGCCTACTACGCTTTCAGGAGATGGACCATCATGAGCAGTTTGACGGTATCTGGGCCTCAGCGTCCCTGCTCCATGTCCCACGGACAGAACTCAATGATGTCTTTATTCGCCTTCATCGCGCCTTGAAGCGTGGGGGAATTCTCTATGCGTCCTTCAAGGAGCGGGAGGCGGACTTTAAGAGCTCCAACCGTTTCTTTACCTGCTTTACCGAAAACGCCTTCCGGGCCTTTATTGAGAATCTCGGCCTGTTCACCATCGTAGATCTCCAACACAGCACCGATCTGCGTCCTGGAAGAGAGGATGAGCAGTGGCTGAATGCGGTGCTGAGGAGAGGGGAGCCATCAATTGGTTGAGACAACAAGGTGCTTGGCGGATTCAGGATTCCCCTTGAACAGGTTCTGATGCGTGTTGTGGAGATGGTGATGTCATACCAGTGATCCGATCATCACCTCTCCTTGTGCAAACCCATAATCGCGGAGGATGTCTGAGAATCTGAGGTTCAATGAGTCTCTATTTTTGACAGAGAACTTCTTGGGAGTTAAGACAGGTTCATCATCGACATACAGGCTGTGGATCACGACATCCTTTGTTTTTCGAGAATCGTTCTTTAAATCGATTGAGAAATCCCAATCCTCTATCGAAAGGCTCGACCAGAATTCATCTTTGACATAGCGATTCATGGTATCAAACACGGAACGGTCGAAACGAAACCCAAATTCGATTTCGCCGGCTGTATTCTGAGTTGCGATGATGGTGAAGAGATCGTCCTTTGAATCAATTGTTTTCACGTTGCTATTGACTACCGGGACCATGATGTCCGCTACGAGGTATGAGGTGAAATCGATGTCTGTCTCACGGAAGTTTTCCACATCCCTGAACCACTCCCTGATTTTTGCCTTCAGTTGTTCCACGCTGCTTGATCCCGGAGACTCCATCATGAGCACGGCACGGGTGTAATAGATAGCGGAAGCATCGACTGCTGCATCCTCAATATCATCAACATATACATCGGTAGAAATGGAACCAGAGCATGAAACGAACAGCATCATGATGATCATCAAGCATGACAGATGAACAATAATCCTCTTTGACATGATTTCCTCCCCAAAGATACTGCAATGGATGTATGCACCATTGTACCATGGATCAGAGCTTCCACATGAAAAGAATTCGCATGAGGAAAGATGGTCATCCCCAATAAATTGTAACGTGACACTACAAATTACAGAGATTCACAACCATCGGTTGAAGAACTCCACGCTCTTCTTCTGTTTCTCTGCAGTATAGCCATGCCCATCATCGGTGATCTCGGTGATCAGCGCATCAATTGCACCGGCTGCCTCATACGCCTCCTTGGCCCGCGTGCAGAGGAGGTGTGATCCCTCTTTTGGGAAGATCGGGTCGTCGGCACCGAAGGTGAGGTAGAGCGGGGTGGGGGCAAGGAGGGAGAAGAGATCTTCGATATCCCCGTGGTCCAAGATGCCGGGAAGGTACATGTTGAAGGTGTGGTTCAGCTTCTGCTGCTGTAAGAGTCGCAACGGCCCGATGCCGCAGCTTGAAGCCACTGCCCGTATGCGATTCTCAAAGAGGGCGAACCAGAACGCCATCAAGCCACCCATGGAGTGGCCGGCGATGCCGATGCGGCTGCTATCGACACCGGGGATGGCCGAGAGGACGGCAAGGCCCCGGGCGAGGTCGTAGAGGCCCTTGCCCAACAGCGTTCTCCCCTTGAGCAACTCTTCGATGAAGAGCCAGCGCTCTGCCTCTCGCCCGGAGCCATCGAGAGAGGGGACCTGCCTTGATCCAAAGCCGATGTGCTCGGGGCAGAAGACGACATACCCTGCCTCGAGCAGGGGAAGAGCGAAGGCGTTCGATCCATCACCGACAAGGCCTGCCGGCTCTTCCTTCCCGATCTCATACTCTCCGGCATGTTGATGGCAGGCGATGATGGCACTATGGGGAAGGGAAGCATCGATGTGGGAAGGCTTCAGGAGGAGGGCGGTGATGGGTTTGCCATCACAGTCCGCATAGGAGACTTCCTGAGCGGTGAACGTGCCGTGGTCGACCTCAACGGCAAGCTCATAGCTGTTGTCGAAGTGAGTCAGCTCAAAGGAGCCGATGAGGGAGAGCAGGGTACTTCTGTCCATATCACACTACTTGCTGAAGAGCATTTCAATACTCTTCTCGCACGCCGAACTCGGCGTTCTCCACCCAGCGATGGGGGCGAGTCACGAGCGTGAGGAGTTCTTCCATCACGAGGTAGTGGCGCTCCTCTTCGGCGATGATGTTTTTGATGGCTTCCTTCTCCGCCTCGAATTCCAACTCGTTGAGCTGGCTCTTGTAGAGGTCGATGGAGCGCTGCTCGATGGCCAGGGCCTCCTGGTAGAGAGGGATCTGGTCGTCAGCTGGTTCGAACCGTTCCGGATCAAAGCTCTTGAAGACATTCTTGGCCAGCTCCATGACTGAGGAGTCGACCGAGATGAGGGCGCTCTTTTCTTTCAGGGCCCGAAAGTAACTCTCATGCTTCTTCTCATCCTCTGCAAGGCGTTTGAAGAGAGAGGCAAAATCCTCATTTGGAGCATGTTTGGCAAGGTTCAGATAGAACGCTGCCCCATCTTGTTCCAATTTGATCGCGATCTCAAACAAATCCATACCAACCTCCTTTCAGATAGTGTTATCAGTATAGAGAGGGATAGGAGGGGAAGCAAGGAAATTTGTGAGTGGGGAAATAATGGTGTTGTGTGTTCTTCGAGATGAGGTATGATAAGAACACCATGCAGCAAGAGTATTTTGAGAAGTACATCATGAATGTGCGGGGTCTTTCCCCAAAGACCGCCTCCAACTATCACCATGCCTTGATGAAGATCGCAAAGGTTCTGAAGGAGAAGGGGTGGTATGCATTTGAATCACTCTACGAGATTGACTCCTATGCTGCACTGAAAGAGCTTGAAACTGCCCTTATGGAGAATACAGAGTTCGTGGAGCTTGATGAGCGAGGCAAGAACATGTATACCGCTGGCCTTCACAACTACATGCAGTTCATCGAAGGAGAACACTTCAAGAGGGTAGCGGATCCGCTCCGCTTGTTGGACAGCAAGATTCCTGTTGCCCCAAAGAGGGTACAGACTGCCAGAGAGGTGGCGAACCGCGACCACATCCTGGTACGTCAGGTCTTGATGGCAGAACAGTACACTTGCCTCTGTGATGCCTCCCACACGACATTCACTGCCGCTCGTACCAGGTCCCAATACATGGAAGGGCATCATCTGATACCGATGAAGGCCCAGGATGATTTTGACTACAGCATCGATGTCTATGCCAATATTGTGTGCCTTTGCCCAACCTGTCACCGGCTGCTTCATCACGGGATCAAGGAAGAGAAGAAGCCGGCCCTCAATCATCTCTTCGATCTCAGAAGAGACCGTTTGGTTGATTCAGGAATTCGGCTTGGAAAGAAAGAGTTCTTGGAGTTGGTGGAGCATACCTGCCCTGATGATACACAAACAAGAGCGCGTTATTGATCGAACAGAAGTCAACTAATCAAGCTTCTCAGCTCGGTCTCAAGACAGGGGGCATAGTCAAAGACGTAGGTCTGGTGATAGGAGAGATAGGGTGCGGTTCCGTCAGGGACGGTGACCAGACGTTTTGAATCATCCACCCCGAGACGGTCGTAGTCACTGGCTCTCAGCTGGTCTGAGAGCTTGATGTCCCCGGTGGTGTCGTTGAATGTGATCATCCCTAGATCGAAGAGCTTGTCATAGACTGGGGAGAGGATGAGGGAGTTCTTTGGATCGATACGCTCATAATCCTCGGAAACCCGCCACGGTTTGATGTGGCTAGCCACCAGGATCTTCGGTTGTTCGATGCCGAGGACCGCACATCGATTATCCCAGAGCTTGAGTGCATCCCGGCGATACTGCTGCTGGGCACTGCGCTGCTCGACCGTGGCTATCCGGGTTGTGTTGATGTGGTCGTAGCGTACTGGGTTGTCGATGTTGGCATTGGAATCGCCGGTATATTGTTCAGTGTGGAGTAGCCAATCTGCATACTCATAGAGGCTGAACTTTGTCTTGCACGGGGTGCCCGGCTCATGGTACAGACTGGCGATGGGGACAGCCCGCCCGTAGTAGCAGTAGTCTCTGTGATCTCTCTGCTCTCGGATGAAGACAAAGATATCGTACTCTCCGCTGTTCATGTTGTTTTCGACGAATCGTAGATTTGTCTGCCCCTCCCAGTAGAGAACGTCGTTGTCGATGTGGTCTTTGTAGGGTGTGGCATCTTTCTTCTTGTCCAGGTTGATGAGCAACACGATGACATTCTCATCCACTGGATTGAGAACTCCCCGACCTTGAGCGGCAGTATATTGCCATCCAATCAAGGATGCGATCTGCTGGAGGGTATATGACTCCGTGATCTCCAGCTTGGCTACCAAATCGTTGGCCAACGCTGTGGACAGTCCGCTCATGGGTCCAGGATCTGCTGATTCGCCCCTCCAGTCAAGATCTTTGTGTGGTTTATTCACCTGCGGTGGTGCTATACTTGCTCTATGCAGAGACAAGAGCGCATCAAGAGAGCACAAGAGGTGATGAAGCTGTCCAATGAGAAGATGGCCTCTTTCCTTGGGATGGAAGAGAGTGAGATCTTCGAAAGTGTGATGATCCTGACGAGGAATTCTGTCGATCACTGAGCCGCTCCTTCGGGATCTCGATGACGTATTTGAATGAAGGGGTGGGGCCAATCTTCGATTGGCGCCCGCTTCCCATCGAAGAGATCCTTCGTTTTCGTGATGAACGGAATTGGAAGCAGTTCCACACTCCCAAGGATTTGGCCATCTCCATCAGTTTGGAAGCCTCCGAGCTGCTTGAGTGCTTCCAATGGTCGGCTGAGGACTTGGTGGTTGAGGAAAACAAGGCTGCAATGGAGGAGGAGTTGGCAGACATCTTGATCTACGCCGTCTCCTTCGCCGATGCAATCGGCGCTGATATTCCAACCATTATACGGGAGAAGCTTGTAAAGAATGGGGTCAAGTATCCCGCTGAGAAGGCGTGGGGAACGGCGGCCAAGTATACCAATCTTGAGAAGGTGTAGCGATGAAGGCGTATGTAGGGGTGACCGACCAGAAATGGTATCAGTATCTCTCGGATAAGGGCTTTGACGAAATCAACTTCTGGAGGCCTGGTGGCAGCAGCGCCTTCAAGTCGCTAGAAGCGGGCGAACTCTTTCTCTTCAAGCTCCACGCCCCACAGAACTACATCGTCGGGGGAGGGTACTTCACCCGCTTCTCGATCCTCCCCACCTTCCTGGCCTGGGATGCTTTTGGACCGAAGAACGGGGCTGCTACGTTTAGAGAATTTGAGGAGAGCATAAGGAAGTACAAGGGGGCGAACGACTCCAATCCTCAGATCGGGTGTATCATCCTCTCTGCTCCCTTCTTCTTCCCCCGTGAGGATTGGATCCCCGTCCCCGCAGACTGGAAGCTCAACATCGTCCAAGGCAAGAGCTATGATGAGACGACTCATGAAGGGAGGCGTCTTCTTGATGCGGTGATGGAGCGGATGCCGCGTGTCCAACCGGAGGAGGCTTCTGAGGATCCTGCTGTTCGATACGGCTACTCCATGGCTCCCTACCGCATTGGACAGGGGGCCTTCAAGGTGATGGTCGCCGACGCCTATAACCGTCGGTGCGCCATCAGCGAAGAGAGGACCCTGCCGGTCCTTGAAGCCGCCCACATCATCCCCTTCAGTGCAGAGGGGAGCAGTAATGCAGTCACCAATGGGATGCTGCTAAGGCGAGATATCCACACCCTCTTTGACCAAGGGTATATCACCATCACCGCCGATTATCACATCGAAGTGAGTCCACGCCTCAGAGATGACTACGGCAACGGGAGAATCTACTACGCCTACCATGGGCTGTTGTTGCCCAATATGCCTGCAAGAAGAGAGGAGCGCCCCGCTGTGGATGCGCTCCAGTGGCATAATAATCGGGTGTATCGGTAAATTCTCCTACTTTGCAAACACCCTCCCCGTATCCAACATGAAGGGGAAGTAGGCCCCATTCATATTGGAGAGGGGCAGCAGGCTGTCGTCGATGTTGATGCCGAGGATGCTGCGCATCTTCTCTTGCCTTCTGCTGATCCTCATGTACAGCTCGGGGAACTGTTCCTTGATCTCTTGTCTCAGCGTCTCATCGGCCACGATCACGGTGTCCTCACAGATGGCGCTCATGATCGGGTCGCTTGAGGAGGCGATCATGTCGCACTGGAAGTAGTTGCCGCTTACGATGGTGTGGGGCGAGTCCTGGTAGAACGGGGAGTTGACCCACTCGTCGGTGGCGGTGTGGTGGCCGGGGTTGAGGAAGACGTTGAAGCGTTCGTCCCCGATGATGTCCATGACGTTGTCGTAGACGATACTCGCTGTTTGTCCTACTTTGGTGCTCTCATACCAAGCGGCGATGGCCCGCCAGTATTCGCCGTAGAAGGAGTGGAGGTGGGGGCGCAGCTCCTGGCTGTAGGAGAGCTCGTCGTAGGCGGCTACGCCGTTTCGGGAGCAGAGACTCCCCCTCAGGCCGTAGCAGAGGCCGATGACCTCTCCCAGGCGGAGCGTGGTGTCGCTTCCGCTTCTCAGGCCGATCTTCACATGCTCCGGTCCGAAGTTCGTCAGGCCGAACATCGAGACCGGGGAGAAGTCGATCTTCCCGCTTCGAGCAATGTCGGTCTCGCTGATGCCCTCTTTCAAACTCTTGAGCATGTTCTGGATCACACGGGCGGCCTTCACCGCCCGAGCTTCGGCCCAGGCGACCTCCTCTGCTGAGGTGAGGGTGAGGCGGATGCCCTCCCCGAGGCCGGTGAGGGAGCGTGTGTAGTTTATGCACTTCGCGCAGTCCGCGACGGTGAAGATGAGGGTGAGCAGGTAGTGTGGGATATCGTAGCTATGCTCGGGATCGGGGCACTCCCCGTCGATGAAGTACTTGTAGCCGGTGATGCCGACCATTGAGTCTTTTGTGATGCCGAGGGAGGTGAGGATATCGGTCAGGGCGGCGGTGGTGTCACGCACCTGCCCCTGGAGGCTGAAGCCGCGGTAGAGGAAGCGCTCGATCTCATACGGGATCTGCAGGGTGTAGTCCCACCCTTCGTTGCCGACGATGATGGCCCGCCGCCCCTCTTTGGAGATGAGGAGGAGCGCCTCCTCGAAGCGACAGTCGTAGGTGGAGAAGTACTCGATGTTGGCGAAGTGCTCCCGGTCTCCGTAGATGAGGACCCAATCGAGCTTGTCTTGATGCATCCGTTTTCTGAGGCGCTCGATGCGGGTGAGGTAGATCTTTGATGAGAGCTCGTGCTCTGGTACGTACTGTTCTTCAAAGAAGAAGGGGTCGGCGGCGATGATCTTAATCGTCTGCATAGATACTCCTTTGCGTCAGCCGAAGAGCACGAGGTAGACCTCCATCGGACTTTCGGCGAGAAATGCTTCAATGGTGGTGGTAGCGACAGTGAGCGCCTCCTCCCTCGGGTAGCCGTAGATGCCGCTCGCGATAAGGGGGAAGGAGATGGAAGTGAGCGCATGCTCTTTTGCCAGGGCGAGGCTGCTCCGGTAACAGGAGGCGAGCAGCTCGGCTTCGCCGCTCTTGCCATCGGTGTAGACGGGGCCGGCGGTGTGGATGATGTAGCGGGCCTTGAGATGAAAGCCGGGCGTGATGACCGCCTCCCCGGTCTTGATGGGGGCAAGCGGGGCACAGGCTTGGGTGAGCTCGGTGATGCCGGCTGCCTTGAAGATGGCCCCGCACACCCCGCCGCCCATCCTGAGGCCGACATTGGCGGCGTTGACGATGGCGTCACTCTTCATGGTGGTGATGTCGCCATGGATAGTGTACAAGGGCATACTGGTTCCTCTCCTTTGAGTATACCATAGTTTCATTGCAGCGGTGTGATCGCAAAACAATTTCAATCCAGTCTTGTTTTTTCTTTTGAACGGGGCCATGCTCACGAGTGTAGGGTTTCAACATGGGAATAAAGGATATAGCCAAGGAAGCAGGGGTCTCGGTCGCAACGGTGTCACGGGTCCTCAATGGCACAAAATACGTCAGTGAAGATTTGCGGCAGCGGGTACTGGCCTGCATCCAGAAGGAAGGGTACGTGGCAAACCACGTAGCGCGCAGCATGGTCTTGAAGAAGACGTTCACCTGTGGCCTCATCATCCCTGAAGTCTCGGATCTGTACCATCAAATGATCTTCACCATGGCGGAGCGGGTCTTGGAGGAAGCGGGATATAAGTCGCTGGTCTGTCGGGTCAAGGATACCGTCTCCAGTGTCGGGGTCTATCTCGGGCTGCTGCTGGAAAATCGAGTGGATGGGTTGGTGCTGATGCACGAAACAAGCAACCCGAGAGTGTATGAGCAACTGAAGAAAACACAGATACCGATCGTCCTCGCCGGCATCGATATCCCTGACCTCCCATTCCCTCAGGTCCGGATTGATGACTACCAAGCCTCCTATGATGCAACGGCCCACCTCTTGTCACGAGGCAAGAAGCGCATTGCCCTCATTGGAGGGTGGGGGTACTCGGTCGGGGATAAACGGCTTGAGGGGTACAAGACCGCCCTCGATGATGCAGGCATTCCCTTCGATCCAAGCCTCGTCGTGCCTGGCTACTATACCGTTGAGTCAGGCTGGAAGGCGATGCAACAACTATTGGCCTCCGGCGTCTCCTTTGATGCGGTCTTTGTGCAAAGTGATGAGATGGCGATCGGCGTGATGCGTGCCGCCCTCGATGCAGGGCTCTCCATCCCAAAAGATGTCTCGGTCATGGGCTTTGATGGGATAGCCCTTGGCAAATATCTGAACCCAACGCTGAGTTCGGTCAGCCAGCCGATCGAGGAGATCGGCATTCAGGCGGCGAAGCTGTTGCTGTCCCTGCTTGAAGGGAGAGACGTTCCCCCCTTAACCTTGCTGGCACATACAATTCAAGAGGGAGAAAGCGTTGGGTAAGCAGAACCCAACCTGAGGTAGGCGTGTCTCCCAGGAAGAAAAGGAAGAATTTTTGTTGACAGGAAAACGTTTACCCCTTACCATTGAATCAGCCACATCAAGGAGATTTCATGAAATTAACCATCATTGGCGCCGCCAGCCCTCGGTTTCCCCTCCTGCTCCATTCCCTGCTCAGCCGTACTGATCTGTGCTTTGATGAAGTCTCATTATTTGACAGTGACGGGGAAAAACTTGGCTTGCTCAACGATACCGTCCTGGAGGAGATTCTCCAGTTCCATGGATCGAGGATGACCCTTACCGTCTCTCCCTCGTTGGAAGAAGCGGTGGACGGATCTGCCTACATCTTCTCTTCCTTCCGTACCGGGGGGCAGCGCATGCGGGGCATTGATGAGGCGGCCGCAATCTCCTGTGGTCAGATCGGGCAAGAGACGGTTGGCGTCGGTGGCTACCTGCTCGCGTTGCGGACGATTCCTGTGGTGTTGGAGCAGATCAAGGTGATCGAGCGCCGTGCACCCCACGCTACGGTGATCAACTTCACCAATCCCTCGGGGCTGGTTACCCAAGCGGTGTGCTCCCTTACGGGGTTTTCTCGAATCGTCGGTATCTGTGATGCCCCCCAGATCATCGCTGACTACGTGGCTTCCGCCTTTGACTGTCAACCGGAACAGGTGGGGCTTTCCTACTATGGGTTGAACCATCTTGGATGGGCCCACTCCATCACGATCGATGGGAAGGAGGTGATCGACGAGCTCATCGATCATCGCCTCGATCGATTCTTTGCCGCCGAACCATTCTACGCTGACCTTGAGCAGTATATTCGACGCACACGGATGATCCCCAATGAGTATCTGTACTACTATGTCCATACCCAACAGGTATTGGAGAACCAGCGACGATCTGGGAAGGGTCGAGCGGAGGTGATCCAGGGGCTCGATGCCACATTGTACGCAGCGCTGAGCGCGCGCTCAGAGGATCCACTGAAGGCGTACAATCGATATATCGACCGTCGAAACAGCAGCTACATGACCCTTGAGTCGAGCCATCAGCGCAACCAGAGGACGTTCTCTCTGTTGGACCAACACACCTCCAATGGGTATGACGCCATCGCCCTCGGCGTCCTCTCCTCCCTGGTCAACGGCAGTGATACACCGATGATCCTGAATATCAAGAACGACGGCTTTGATCCACAATTGCAGGATGATGACATCATAGAGGTGTCCGCCGTCAATACCGGCGGATGGTTCCGCCCCATGGGTATCCTTCCTCATCTTCCCGATGAAGCGCGGTCGTTGCTGATGAGTATCAAAGTATTTGAACGGCGAATAATTGAAGCTGTCAGGAGTGGCAAAAGTAGTGACGCCATCGCCGCACTGGGAGCGCACCCCTTCGTGGAGACCGGAGAGGCGGCTGCTCTGTATCGATGTATCATGCAGGCGCGATCGGCTCTGGAGGTGTCCTGATGGAGAAGCGGTCGGCACTGACCATTGGTCCGGTGTTCTGTGACATCTTGCTCGAAGGCTTTACCGGGATGCCGATGCCGGGCGAGGAGCGCTTTCTCGACTCCTACCTGCTTTCGGCGGGGGGGAATGCCATCATTGCCATCGCCTTGGCACAGCTGGGGGTTTCCAGTTCGCTGCTCGCTACCGTGGGATCGGATTCATTGGGCACGGCGCTGTATGCATTGTTGGCGGAGCACCAGGTCAACAGCGACCACATCCTCACCGTTGATGGAGCGAAGACCAACCTCTCCCTGATCATCAATGGGGCCGATGATCGTTCGTTCCTCACCTGCGCACAGGAGAGAGTACAGTACGAGCCGGTCCTTGCTCAGCGTCTGGCGTCCCTGTCTCCCTCAGCATACAGCCACATCCACGCCTCCTTCGATTCTTTGGGATTGGAGGCGGTGCAGACCTTTTTGGCACAGGCCCAGAAGGAGGGGGTCCCCATCTCCACCGGGCTCGGATTCCAGGAGAGCTTGGCGTGGGGACCACGGCAAACCGAGCTCTTGAAGCACGTGGATTGGTGCTTCATGAACCGCTCTGAAGCAATTCGGATCACCGGAGAGGAGGAGCTTGGCTCTATCATGCACGCCCTCCGCTCTTTCCTCGATACCCCCGTCATCACCTTGGGATCTGAAGGAAGCTGTGCCCTCGTCGATGGGCGGAAGATGATCCGTGTGTCCGCGCCGGAGGTGACGGTTGTCAACACCACCGGCAGTGGGGACTCCTTCACCGCTGGCTTCATCTATGGCCGTATGATGGGAAAGGGTATCGAAGAGTGCCTTGCGTGGGGGAATGTCCTCGGCTCGTTGACGGCGTCATGCAAAGAGTCGGTGTCATCAGAGATCTCTGTTGCCGCACTGGATCGATGGGGAGGGCGTGATGACTAGACGATCTTCCTATCTGTCGCGACAAGAGGGACGGGCCGCCCTCTTCTTCCTCTTCCCGCTCTTGCTCGGCCTCTCCATCTTCTACTTCTATTCGTTCATCCGGAACATCTACTACAGTTTCACCGACCTCGGTTCATTCGGTACGGCGCATTTCATCGGTCTGGAAAACTATGCCCGGCTCTTCAAAGACCCCAAGTTCTATCTCTCACTCTCCAATACGATCACGTATGTGCTGATCTGCGTGCCGGCCATCGTAATCCTCGCCACCGTGGAGGCGTACTTGCTTTCTCGGTTGAAGAGTGGGAGCACCGTCTTCCGTACCGTGCTCTTTCTCCCCGCCATCACGATGCCCGCCGCCATCGGCATCCTCTGGCGTTGGTTGTTCAACTACAAGTTTGGCCTGATCAATGTGCTCTTGAACGCCCTGCACATCAAGAGCGTCGCATGGTTGAGCGAACCAAACGTAGTGCTCTATTCCATCTCCATTGTCCTTATCTGGTCCATGATCGCAACACAGATGGTGATCCTGCTCTCTGGGTTGCAGAATATTCCCGTTATGTATTATGAGGCGGCCTTGATTGACGGGGCGTCATCGTGGCAATCTTTTTTCCGCATTACGCTGCCCCTGTTGTCACCGACGCTCTTTTTCGTCATCACCATCAGTATCATCAATGTCTTCCAGATCTTTGATTTCATTTTCCTCATGATCCGTTCGACGGCACTGGCGATCCAGTACTCGATGTCGCTCGTCTATTACTTCTATGACCGGAGCTTCGTTGCATTTGAGAAGGGATATGGGGTGGCCATCTCATTGGTCCTCTTCATCATCATCCTTATCGTGACGATCGTGCAGTTTGTCATGCAAAAAAGGTGGGTGCACTACCAATGATTCAACGACGACGCCTCACATCCCCTGCCATACTCATCCCGCTCTGCTTTGCAGCCATCCTGACCGTATTTCCCTTCATCTGGATGTTTCTCACCTCCTTGAAAACGTATGAGGAGACGGTGCTGATCCCGCCCAAGCTCTTTCCCGCAGTCCCGCAATGGAAGAACTATGCCATCATTGCAGCGAAATTCCCGTTCGTGAGGCTCTATTTCAATACCGCCTTTGTCGTTGTGTTGGTGGTCTTCGGCAATCTCATCATCTGCGCAATGGCGGCCTATGCCTTTGCCCGTCTTCGATTCTTCGCTCGTGACCTGCTGTTCATCCTCGTCATCGGGCTGCTGATGATTCCCGGACAAATCTTCTTGGTCCCTCATTTCCAGATCATCTCTTCGTGGGGTCTTGCGAATACGCTTGTTGCGTTGGCTTTGCCGGGTATCTTTCGCGTGTTCGGCGTGTTCTTCTTGCGTCAAGCGTTCATGGCCGTGCCCAAGGAGATGGATGAGGCTGCGCTGGTTGATGGCTGCTCGTATTTCAAAATTTTCTTCAAGGTGCTCGTCCCGCTCATCTCTTCGGCATTGGTCAGTCTCGGAATCCTGACCGCCTTGTGGACGTGGACCGATTTGATGTGGCCGTTGATCATCAACCGGTCGCTTGAAAAGTTGACCCTGTCGGCAGGACTGGCCTTTCTTATCGGTGAGCACACGACGTATTACGAACAAGTGATGGCTGGTGGGGTGATATCATCGTTGCCGGTCATGATCATCTATATGTTTTTCCAGCGATACATCATCGAGGGAATTGCATCGACAGGAATCAAAGGATAGGAGGGACATCATGGTTGATATATTGGTCATCACAGCACATCCCGATGATGAACTTACTGTGTCGGGGGTGTTGCTCAAGGCCAAGAGAGAGGGGCTACGGACCGCCTTGATCTGCCTGACCAAAGGGGAGAGCGGAGGCTTCGCCACCAAGGAGGAGCGGGTAAGCGAGTTCAACGGTGCCACCAACGCCCTTGGTCTGGATGCAGCATGGATCCTCGACTTTCCTGATGCCGGGCTTGAAGTTGAAACCGCAGCGGTTGAGACCTTGATCCCGTTGCTCAGGGAGTGTGAGGCGAGAACGATCCTCACTATACACAAGGATGATTACCACCCCGATCATCGTGCGGTCAACGCCTTGGTCGACCGGGCGGTGTTTGTAGCCGGCTTGAAGAAATACAGTGGGGATGGGCGCACGTGGCACCCCTCTCAGGTGCTCACGTTTTCCCTTGACTCACGGAGGAATCGGAAGACCGCCGACATCATCGTTGATATCAGTGATGTGGAGGAGCAGTGGAGGCGGGTCATCGCAAGCTATCCATCGCAGGCGGTGGAAGAGATGATGCATCAAAGGGCTACGCATCTTGGGGCCATCGGGGGGTTCCGCCTCGCAGAGGGCCTCTATCTTGCTGAGCCTTTGAAGGTTGAGCGTGTAGAGTGCTTGCTCAACAGGAGCAAGCGTGGAAGGTGATTGCGTGGTCCACGGTATGTGGACACAGAAGTTAATGGAGGAATCGATATGAAAAAAGGATTGACAGTCGTGGTGATGGTGCTGGTTTGCACCACTCTCCTCTTTGCCGCAGGGGCAAAAGAAACAGGCAAGACGAAACTTTCTCTTGCACTGTGGGACGAGAATCAAAAACCAGCGATCCAGAAGATTGTGGATCGGTACAATGAGTCACAAGATACGGTGAATGTCGTCATCGAACTGACCCCGTGGGATAGTTATTGGACGAAGCTCGACGCCGCAGCCGGGTCCAAGAGCGCCCCGGATGTGTTCTGGATGAATACGTATTTGCCCAACTATGTGCAGGGCGGTATCTTGCTCCCCCTTGACGACCTCATTGCAAGAGACAAGATCGACATGGGCGCCTACGTTGAAGCGACCGTGAAGATGAACCAGTACGAAGGGAAGACGTGGGGCATGCCCAAGGGCTTGGACTCGGTGGCGGTAGCCTTGAACACCAAGTTGTTCGCCAAGTACGGTGTGCAGGTACCCACAGAGGGGTGGAGTTGGACCGATATGGTCAGGATTTCCACCCAACTTCGTGATGCCATCGCACGAGCAGGGGGGGATGAATACCCGATTTTGATGGAGCTTGATGCCCAACCGTCACACTTCAACTTTGCCCATCAGACCGGCGGGTATGTGATCAGCAGCGACTTCAAACAGTCGGGCTACAACCTCCCGGAGACAACGCTCGCATATCAGCGGGTCGTCGACTTGATGGATACTGGCTTGCTCGCCCCGTACATTGTCCTTTCGGACACCAACGGAACAGACCTCTTCCTCTCTGGCAAAGGAGCCATCCTCTTTGTCGGATCCTGGAAAGGCACAGTCCTTGAGAATTCCACCCTTGGCAAAGAAGGGGACATCACCCTCATCACGATGCCGCGGCAGGAAGCAGGGAACCAATCGGTCCTTGGAGGCTTGGGGTATGTGATCTCTGCCTTCACCAAAAATCCGGATGCGGCATGGGATTTCGTGAAGTTCATCACTGGGCAGGTAGGAAATACCATCCAGGCGGAGGAGGGCATCGACATCCCCGCGTTTAAGGCAGCCCAGTCGACGTATGTGAATAACTTCAAGAACATCAACATCGACACATTCTTCAAGGCTGCTGAGTCAGCGGTTCCGTTCCCCGCAGGACCTGAGTTCACCAAGTGGTTTGGGTTTGTCAATGATTATGTTGCCCAGATCTTTGGTGGTAAGATTTCCGCGAAGGCCGGTACCGATGCCATCTATACGCAGATGCAGGCGATCTTGGACAAGTAGGGTACACCATTGCAACCGAGAGGCGGTTGTCCAGATGCACGCTGGATGGACCGCCTTTTTTTATACGGAAGGACATGGGGGGCAGCCACCCTAGAGGCGAAAGAGCTCCTCAGAGATGAAGAGGTCGACGAGGTGGGGATCGAACTGGGTGCCGCTGTTGGCCTTCAGCTCCTCGATGGCCAGCTCGATGGGCAGCGCTTCGCGGTAGGGGCGGCTCGCCGTCATCGCCTCAAAGGCGTCGGCGAGGCTGATGATCCGCACCTCGAGCGGGATCTGCTCCGCCGTCAGGCCGTGTGGGTAGCCGGAGCCATCGAGGCGCTCGTGGTGGCTGGTGATGATCGGCAAGAAGGGGGAGAGGAGCTTGAGGTGGCTTGCGATCCTCACGCCACTGTCGGGGTGAGTCTTCACCACCTCATACTCCTCCTCGGTCAGGGTGGTGGGTTTGTTGAGGATCTCCTCCGGGATCCCGATCTTGCCGATATCGTGGAGCAGGGCGCCGCCTGCAAGGATATCGATGGTCTCGGCTTCGAGGTGCATCGCCTCTCCGATGGCTACGGCCAGGTCGCGGACCCGGCTGCTGTGCTTCATGGTGTCGCTGTCCCGCTGGGCGATGGTCTCGGTGAACGCCTCCAGCGTCCCCATGCGGACATCGCGCAGCGCAGAGAGCGCCTCGGTGAGACGCTCCTCGGTCTCTTTGAGCTGCGGGGAGGCGGAGGCGTGGATGACCTCATCGACGGTCTTGAGCAGCAGCTGCTGGCCCACCGGCTTGGTCAGGTAGTCGCTCGCCCCCAAGCGCATCGCCTTGATCCCGGTCTCAAGGTCGCCGAAGGCGGTGATCATGATGACCGGGATGTGCGGCCAGTCGCGCTTGATCTGCGCGAGGAGATCCAAGCCGCTGATCTTCGGCATCTTGATGTCCAGCAGGATCAGGTCGACGCTCTGTTGGGAGAGTAAGGAGAGTAGCTCCGCGCCGTTTGCGCAGGTGCTCACCTCATATCCGGCACGGCTGAGCATGATGCTCAGCACTTTCCGGATCGCAGCTTCGTCATCGGTTGCAACAATATGGTAGCTCATCTGTGACCTCGTCGTTTTGGCAACAGGAAACCCGTAGTCTCCGTATAGCATACATAATCGGGAAAGAGTTTGGGAAAAAGAATTCGATCTTCAACGGTGATGAGGATCAGGTTGCAGCAGACGAAGAGGGCGCAGAGGAGGGCGACCCGCCCGTCGAAGAGGGTGAGGGAGAAGAGGACGTTGAAGATGAGGTGGGCATGAAAGCCCGGGTGACGGACCCGCGCATAGCTGCCGCGACGATAGACCACCCCCTCCTCCTTGTGGTGCAGCGGGATTTCCACCGCCGCGATGTAGAGGGTGGCGAGGGCCGCGGCGGCGGTGAGGGCAGAGAGGAGGAGACGAAGCGGGAGGGCCAATGGAGAGTGGCAGCGCGCGAACAGCATGACATAGGGAAGTGTGGTCACAAGAAAGCCAACCGAGAAGATCTTTCTTAGAATGTGCCGACGATGAATTTGGGCAAGGTCAAACATGCCCAAAAGTAAATATCCGCTAGCTCCGAGCAGAAATAGTTTGATTAAGTCCATATTCCACCCCTATAATAATACATATCCCGCTAAAGTGAAAGAAAAATGAGGCTCTTCATGCATTTTGACATCTCCGCGATCATTCCCGCCGTTGCTGTTGTGCTATATGTGACATTTGTCATCTTTGGCTTCTTCCAATACAAGAAAGACCGCTTCTATTGGTCCTTCCAGCTCTACATGATCTTTGTCGCCGTCTGGTCCTTCGGTTCGATGATGATGCACCTCAACAGCCCCGTCATGACCCCGCTCTTCTGGAACCGCATCATGCTGGTAGGACTGCTCTGTGTCCCCTTCGGCCTCTGTTCCTTCGTCGTCGACATGCTCTCCATCCGCAACAAGGCGGTGCGCTGGCTCATCAACCTCAGCTACCTGCTCATCATCCCGCTGATGTACCTCAACTTCTCCGGCTCGATCGTCAGCGACGCCGGCTTCGTCGACGGCGTCTTCTTCTACCAGCTCGCCGACGGGGCGCTCTCGGCCTACTCGCTCAGCTACGTCTACCTCATCATCACGATCCTCTTGCTGCTCTTCGGCGCCACGACAAACAGGCGCGCAAGAACCTCACCCTCCCCCTGATCGGCGTGATGGTCATGCTCATCGGTATCTTCCTGAACGTCTTCCCCGCGGTGGGAAAATACCCCGTCGACATCTTTGCTGCGGCGGTCAACGCCGTACTGCTCTTCTATTCGATCTATAAGTACAAGCTCATCAACTACTCGAAGGCGGCCATCACGGTCCTCTACTCGACGATCCTCTTCGCCGTCTCATCGCTGACCTACCTCGCGATCTTCTTCATCATCCAGCGCTTCTCCACCCAGTTCAAAGCAAGCAACACCCTCTCCCTCTCCTTCATCCTCGGCATCGCCACCCTCATCATCGTCTATCCGTTGAGAAACCTCGCGCTCTACTTCATCGACACGGTGGTGTTGCCGCACCGACACCCATACCAGAAGACCATCCGGGAGCTCAGCCGCCGGCTCACGACGATCGTCCATCTCACCGAGTTGGGTGAGGAGGTCGTCAAAAGCCTCGCCGCGGGCATGAGATGCGAGTGGGTGCTCTTCGTCGCCCGCCGGAGGCGGGAAGACCATCAGTTCTTCCTCATCGCCGAGGAGCGGTGCCCCTCCTGCACGGCGGTGGGGAGCGTGGTGGAGCTCGCCTTTCCCGCCGGGATGGCCGACCACCCCTCCGTCGTCTACTGTGCGAATGTAGAGGAGGAGCCGTGGACCATCAGCGCTTCGATCCCGCCGGTGGATGTCATCATCCCGCTCGCCTGCCGCGGCGAGGCGTGCGGGTACATCCTCATGGGGTACGACCACGTAAAGACGATGATCACCCCGCTTGAGCGCGAGGCGCTGGAGATCCTCGCCTCCCACTGCAGCCTGAGCCTGGAGAACGCCCTCTCCTTCGAGCGCCTGCGCGTCCAGGGCGAAGAGCTGGCGATGAGCAACAACAAGCTTGAGGCGATCTTCAACGGCATCGCCAGTCCGGTCTGTCTCATCGACGAACGCTATACCATCCAGGAAGCCAACAGCGCAGCGCTCAACTTCGTGGGAAGAGGGCGGGGCCAGCTCATCGGCTCCAAGTGCTATGAGTCGTTCTTTGGCCGCGACCGTCCGTGTGCCCACTGCCTCGGCCCAGAGGCCATCCACACCGGCATGATGCAGGAGGACGAGGTGGAGCTCTCTTCCCACTACCTCTCCTTCCAGTTCCACTCGGTGCGTTCGGCGGACCGGAGCCGTCCGGTCTTCATCGAGATCATCGCCGATGTCACCGAACACCGCCACCTGCAGCAGGAGTTGGTGCGCACCGAGAAGATGGCCGGCATCGGGACGCTCGCCAGCGGCATCGCCCACGAGCTCAACAACCCGCTCGCCGGCATCATGGGCACCGCCGAGATCATGCTGGGGGACGAGAGGGACGAGCAGAGCAAGGAGTATCTCAACGACATCCTCACCTACGCCAAGGGGGCGAGCAACGTCATCAATGAGTTGGCCATCTACAGCCGCAAGGAAGAGGGGGTGAAGAGCGAGCCGGTGGCGTTGGTGCAGACGCTGGAGTTCGCCCTCCGCCTCGCCCTGCGCGGGGGCGACCACCGCGCCATCGAGATCAAGCGCAACTACCATGCCCTGCCCATCATCGAGGCGAACGAGGCCCAGCTGCAGCAGCTCTTCCTCAACCTCATCGTCAATGCCCTGCAGGCGATGGAGGGGGAGGGGGTGCTCACCCTCACCTGC
>Ga0208195_1001969_pt1 | contig 20613 bp, 13 predicted proteins | sample AD_UKC077_MetaG_FD_184441 | JGI IMG/M metagenome (GOLD analysis project Ga0208195, IMG submission 184441) | Active sludge microbial communities of municipal wastewater-treating anaerobic digesters from USA - AD_UKC077_MetaG (SPAdes) (version 2) | ecosystem: Engineered > Bioreactor > Anaerobic >...
AAGCGCCTAGGATAAGCGCAATACAGGTTAGGGAAGTTCTGCATAACCCCCGCCGCAGCGAGAGTTGAGTTTCAAGAATTCACACGATGAAACCCGAACTGCGTTTGCACCGATTTCCTGGGCACATTGCCCTTGATTTGCGGCCCTTTCAGGCCGCTGGCGAGCCTCTGCCCGCAGTGCAGGCGCACTCATGCCCGGACTCCTTGCAACAGCGTTCGGCGAGCCATCCACAAATTGCTCAGCGCAAACAGCGTCACCAACTGCGCCGTGTTCTTGGCAAGGCCCCGATAGCGCACCTTGGTGAAGCCGAACTGGCACTTGATGACCCGAAACGGGTGCTCTACCTTCGCCCGCACGCTGGCCTTGAGCTTTTCGGCTTGTTCGCTCAATGCGCCCCAGGGCGTGTGCTTTTGCGCTTTGCGTTTGCCAGGACGCATGGCCACCTGCCAGTCCACGCCAGTGGCTTCGGGGCGTTTCGCTGCACCTTGGTAGCCAGCGTCCGCAAACACAACGGCTTCTTCGCCGTGCAGCAGGCAGTGTCCCTGGGTCACATCGTTGACGTTGGCTGCGGTTCCTATGACGGTGTGCACCAACCCGGAGTCCGCGTCCACACCAATGTGAGCCTTCATACCAAAGTGCCACTGGTTGCCCTTCTTGGTCTGGTGCATCTCGGGGTCACGCTCGCCAGTGCTGTTCTTGGTGGAACTGGGGGCCGCAATCAAGGTGGCGTCCACCACCGTACCGGTCTTGAGCATCAGTCCCTTGGTGGCCAAGGTGGCGTTGATGGTGGCCAACAGCTGGATGCTGAGGTCGTTCTCCTCGAGCAGATGACGAAACCGCAAGATGGTGGTCTCGTCGGGCAAGCGCATGCTGCCGGGGTCAAGGCGAGCAAACTCGCAGTACAGCGAGACGTCATGCAGGGCTTCTTCCATGGCCGGGTCAGACAGGCCAAACCATTGTTGCAGGAAGTGAATGCGCAGCATGGTCTCAACGGCAAACGACGGGCGTCCACCTTTGGCCGATGTGCCACTGGATGCAAACGGCTGAATCAAGCCAATCAGTTCGGTCCACGGCACCACCAGATTCATTTCGTCCAGGAACACGCGTTTGCGTGTTCTCTTGGTGACCAGTTCAAATCCGGTGGTGGCAAGGCTGATTTGTTTCATAAACGTAGTGTCGCCCAATCAAAGCTCAGCGCATTGGGTTTTGCAGACATTCCTTAGCAGCGACCGGCTGAACATCAAGCAGATACGCGCCCATTGGGATGAAATCTTGCGGTTCGCCACTTCGATCAAGCAGGGTACGGTGACGGCCTCGCTGATGTTGCGCAAGCTCGGCAGCTATCCGCGTCAGAACGGACTGGCCGTTGCACTGCGCGAGCTGGGGCGCATTGAGCGCACGCTGTTCATACTGGATTGGCTGCAAAGCGTGGAGCTGCGCCGCCGCGTGCAGGCCGGACTCAACAAAGGCGAGGCGCGCAACGCGCTGGCCAGGGCGGTGTTCTTCAACCGACTGGGCGAAATCCGCGACCGCAGTTTTGAGCAACAACGCTACCGGGCCAGCGGCCTCAATCTGGTAACGGCGGCCATCGTGCTTTGGAACACGGCCTATCTGGAACGGGCAACCAATGCTTTGAACGGGCACGGCAAACCGGTAGACGAGACGCTGTTTCAATACCTGTCACCGCTGGGGTGGGAACACATCAATCTGACCGGCGATTACCTCTGGCGCAGCAGCACCAAGGTCGGCGCAGGCAAGTTCAGACCGTTGCGACCACTGCCACCGGCTTAACGTGCTTTATTTTCCGTTTTCTGAGACGACCCCAAATGGATAACCATAGAATGCAACTCGCTGAGCGGCAAACGCAAGTCGAAACGCTTCGCCATAGCAATGGTGAGCTCGAAGGCATTGTTGTTGAACTGCGGGGCCAGCGAGACCAGATGGGGCGGGAGATTGAAAGCTTGAGGCAACGCTTGGAAGCACTGCCCGTGGAAAAGGCGGTAACCAAACGTCGCGTGAAGCGCGATGTAGAACTCTCCAAAATGGTTAAAACCGCGAAATAGGACGCGCATGGCGGAGGCCATTTTCGGCCAATTCTTATGCCAATAACTTCTTAAAAATCAAAGAGTTAGGCTGTTTTTTGGAGAAATTTTCCTGAATCTCGGCCAACCCTCTCATATGGGCTGTTTTACAACCAGCCCATCGTTCTCAATGATCGGCAGGCTGCCAGCGCAGTCCACGGCGTGGAAAGCCATAACGCGACCCGACGGGAAGACCAAATCAAGTTGTCACTGCTGGCAGTCGACACCCACGGGTACACCAATGCGGCCATGTCGATTGCAAAGTTTTTGCAATTTGACCTCTGTGTGAGGTTGCGCCAAATCTCTGAGCGCATGCTATACCTGCCGCCTTCCATCAAGCTGCCGGAGTCACTGGAGCGCTTGAGAACGGGAAAAGTCAGCCCTAAAAAGGTCAAAGTCGGCTGGGATACATTTCTGCGGTTTGTGGCATCGATTCGCGAGGGGCGGCTCACCGCCAGAGAAGGGCTGCAAAGGCTTGGCAGTGCTGCCAAGGGGGACAAGTTGCATTCCACCGCTGACGAGATTGGCAAACTGCTGCGCACCATTTTTCTGTGCGACTATTTCAGCAAACCAGAATTCCGCCGGGAGATGCATGCACTGCTGGATCGTGGCGAGTCTGTCCACCAGTTGCAGCGCGCTGTTCACCAGGGCCGCATAGGAACCCAACGTGGACGCAGGCGCGATGAGCTGTGGGCGATTTCTGGAGCCCATACGCTATTGACGAACGCCATCATTGCCTGGAACACCATGAAAATGCAGCAAGTGGTGGATGACTGGAAGGCCAGAAGACAACCCATTGACGATAACTGGGTGCGCCGCATGGGGCCTGTGCACTTTAGCCACATCAATTTCCGGGGAACCATTGCCTTCGAGCTAGAACGATTCCTGGATGACTTGTTGCAGCGCATGCCCACGACGAAAAAGAAAACCCAAGTCGCGCCGTTCTAGTAAGTTGTCCACATTTTGGCTGGCAGAAGCCCAACGTTGTGATCGGTGCTTAGCGTTACTATCTGCACGCAAACCGGCACCATCCAAAAAGCGGCACGTTGTAAGTTGTTGATTTTGAAAGACTGAGCATTGCTTACCGATACGATTTGCACGTAAACCGGCGCGTGTTTGTGGCGATCCAAAAGCGCACTTTTGTGGCTTTTTGAACGCGCTATTGGCGTTCTAAGCCATAAGCCACAAAACCCCCGGCACTAACCCAATTGCTCAATTAACCTATTAGGTTATAATTGCAGTATGGAAAAGGGCACCCCTCACTGCAAGCTGCCAGTCGTTCAGGCCTTGGTTGCCGCTGGAATGGTTCGTGCAACGGCAAGCGCCTTCAGCGGTGCGCGTGATTTGGGTATCAATGACCTGGCTGGGATGTGCGCAGTTGTCATGTCGCTCACATCCGCCGACTTCTACAAGAGCATGACAACCCATGCCGATCACCGAATTTGGCAGGACGTGTACCACACCAAGATAGCCAATAGTACCGATGTGTACTTGAAGCTGACCGTTATTGATGACGTTTTAATTGTTTCTTTCAAGGAGCTGTGACCATGAAATGCCCATGCTGCGGTGCCGCCGAACTGATCCACGACACCCGCGATATGCCCTATACCTACAAGGGCGAATCCGCCACCATACCAGCGGTGACGGGTGACTTTTGCCCGGCCTGCGGTGAGGTGGTACTGAACCGTGAACACGGTGACCGCTACAGCGAAATGCTGGGCCAGTTTCAGCGCCAGGTAAACGCGGCCTATGTCGATCCCGCCTACATTGCCACCATGCGCAAGCGGCTCGACCTAGACCAGCGCCAGGCAGCTGAAATATTCGGTGGTGGGGTCAATGCCTTTTCTCGTTACGAAAACGGCAAGACCAAGCCTCCGCTGGCCCTCGTTAAGTTGTTCAAGGTGCTTGAGCGTCACCCTGATCTGCTCAACGAAGTTAGAGCGGCCTAACTTCGATTGGGGGCGGTCATAGTTGCGTACACCCTACCTGCTGGAGATGAAGGTCCGCAATGGAGAAGATCGTAGACCGGCACTGCAGCGTTAGCAGCCAGTCGCCGAGCACAACGAAATTGATCCGATTTCTCGGAAGCAGTCATTGGCGGTGCAGGTCCAATTTCCTGATTTGCTCACCGCCACACCTCTTAAGCCAGCAAATGCTATTTTGCTGAGCCCTTGACGCCGACGAGTTCGACGACGACCCGGCGGTTGGGCAACAGGCATTCTTCCAATTCAGCCTGTTTTTTGAACTGGGCCTTGCAGGCAAGTACCTGATCGGTGTCGCCTTTGGCATCGATGCTCACTTTAGATACCGTCAAGCCCTGAGCTGCCAGCAGGTTGCGCACGGTATTCACCCGTTTTTGCGATAGCTGTTGGTTGTAGTCTTGCTTGCCGGTGCTGTTGAGCCGGTCGGCGTGCCCCACCAGCACCAGCGACTCAATGTGGATGCCCTCGAGCTTGACCCGGGCCACTAACTGGTCAAGTTCATCCAGCGTGGCTGGGCGGATATGGTCGGGCGTGTATTTGTCAAAGTCAAACAGCACACGTGCCGCCAGCGTTAGGCGCTGGGGCTGTGGCGCGGGCAACGGTGCTGGCGGCACCACTATGGCGGCCCTGGGTGCCTCGGGCGGGGGCGCACACGCGGCCACCAATTCGTCGGCTTGTGCCACCAGATCTTCGGCAATTTGCACATAGGGTTTTGCGTGTCGCCACTGCTGCTGGTTGAACTCATTGCCCGCATGCACCAATTCCACCTCAGCACACGAAACCTGGGGCCAAGCACATTTGAAACCACTGTGCTTTTTCAGCGCCTCGGTGCGTTCCCACAGGTCCGGGCGCAGGCGCGCTGCGTTGTTGACCAGCGGGGTGTCCATGGGCAGGGGGCGCACCTTGTTTTCCAGCGCGAGGATGAGTTTTTCCGACTCGGTCATCGCCTCCTGCGGGAAAGCGCTGCGGTCGTTGCGGGTGTATTCGTGCAGAGACACGTCGAGCCAGCACTGCGCTTTGCTCAGGTGGTAGTCACGCACAGGCACACCGTGCTCGTTGAGCTGGTGAATGCGCCCCTGCAGCGCCCCGTAAGCTTGGTGGTCGGCGTGGATGGCCATATCCGAAATGCGCTCGGATTCAGGCGTGAGCTGGGTTTGCGCCATGGTCAGCGGCGCCGTCAGCAACAGACACAAGGTGCCGACAAGGGAAAAACGTGAGGTGTTCAGCATAGGAATACTCCGAAAGGAATTCAGCGGTCGAGCGCGCGGTTGATGTTTTTGTTGCCGCCGGCAAACAAGTTTTGGTCGAACTTGAAGCGCAGGCGCAGAAAGGCACCTTCGCGGGTGTACTCGTAACCGGCCAGGTCGCGGTCAGCCGCAAAGCCCGTGTGGTTGTAGCCCACCGAGAGCCACAGGTTTTGTTGCACCAGGTAGCCGGCCTCTACACCCATTGCATGCTGCTGCGCGCCGTACTGCCCCACCTGCATGGCGGCCATGAGCCCGAGGTCCCAGTTTTCGGTGATGTCATAAACCACCCGGCCCGAGTACAACTGGGCTGAGAAGCTGTCAGAAACACCGTTCTCAAACCGGTCCTGCTGCCATTTGGCGGCAAAGCGGCCATTGATCCACCAGGGGCGCGAAGGGTGGTAATCCGAATGCAGCGAGATGATGTGCGCGTTGCTGCTGAGTGGCCCCACGGCGGGGTTGCTGTCGTCCTGCTCCGTCTTGTACTCGTACTTAGCCAGTGCATTCACCCGGTTGGTGTCGGTATCCCGGTAGGCCGCGCCGACCTGAATGCGGTCCTGCAGCACACCGCCACCCACTTGATAATCGGTCTTAAGCAGGTAGTTGCGTGCCAGAAACGTCCAGTCGCGGTTGATCTTGCGCGCTGCCATTACCTGCCACAGCGTGGTGTTGAAGGCTTCGTTGGCGGCAGTGCCGTCAATGTCGCCGCTGATGCGGTGCTCAAGCTTGGTGGAGCCACGCCACAGCGGGTGCGCCGTGTAGTCCAGTCCCACGGACGCTGCCTGGGTCGTCGGCGCAGCACCGGAGACCACCTGTGTCCACTCATAGGCCGTATTCAGGCGCAGTCCCGGCTCCAGGTCCCAACCGTTACGTACGCCCGAGGCCAGTTGTACGTCCTGGCCGCTTAGCGCGTCGCGGAGCCGGTATTCGCTAAAGAGCTGGGTGTCGCGCCAGTACGATGTATCGGCACCAAAAACCAGCGCGTTGGTGGTGCTGGCGTCGGTGCTTACCGCGTTAGGACTCGACAGCCCGGTCTGCTGCTCCGCCCGCGCATACAGGCGGGTGCGCTCGGCCACCAGGTAGTCGCCGCCCAGGGCGTAGCGGCGGCGCTCTTGTCCGGCCACATCGTTTTCAATTTCGCCGCCCAGCGTGAGGCGGTCGGTGGCCTTAAATCCCAGTCCGACGCGTACCGTGTCGCTGCGCAAGCCAAGGGTGCTGGCGCTGGTGGGTGTGGCAAGCAGGCCGCCATTTTGAATTTGCGGCAGGCCCGTGACCGGATCAATTGACTGGTTGCCGAAGCCCACTGCGCCGCCGCCCGATCCGGTGGCGATACTGCCGGTTAACCCCGTAGTCGCAGCGAAGGGCGAGGCGGCGCTGGTCACACTGGTGCCTTCGGTTTCCCGAATGGCGCGCAGTCCCACATCCAAGGTAAGGCTCTCACTCAATTTGAGTAGCGCACCCAGGTCGCCGGCGTCCCGGCGGGCCATGCCGGGGTTGCGGTCGTCGCTGCTCTGGGCCTGGGCGTAGAGCTTGACCGAATCCGTCAACTTCAGGGCGCCGCGCACCAGGGCTTCGGACTTGCCGCCGGTCAGCGGTGAGGCCAGGTTATTGAAGGTGGGGTCCGACTGGCCCACAAACACGCGCCCTTCGGTGCGCGCATCTTCGTGGGCCAGTTCCACCCGCCAGGCCTGGCCGGAGACATCTCCGCTTTTGCCGCTCATACCCGGCAACGTGCTCTGGTTGATCGGGTTGGTGTTAACTTGGCCTTCGGTTTGCGCCACCTCCACCACCATGAGTGTGGATGGGGCGATGCGCCAGCTCAGGTTCGCGCTGGCAAGCCGACTGGCTGCATACGGGTTTTGGTCGTCCACCGCTGAGCCGCCGATCTCCAGTGACTCGTTGATGTGCAATTGCCCGTCAGCACCCACCACCCAGAAGGCATCCCCCCCCTGGTCTACCTCGTAGGTCACGCGCAGGGACACCGGGTTGAGGCTAGGGTCCAGCGACGGCAGGAACTGGTTGAGCACAATGCGCCCGCTAAAGGGTTCAAAGGTGTAGTCGGCCAGCGGCGCCAACGCCCGCGTGCTGAGAATACGCGCTGGCGCATTGCGGTCACGCACCACCACTTCCACTTTTTCAGAGCCCACCACGGCACCGCCGTTGCGCAACCCGTAGGGGCCGCTGCCCTGGCTCGCAAATTCTTCGATGACCTGGCGCAAGGTGTCGTTGATCGCGAAAACATTGCCCGATCCGCTGTTGTTTTCGTAGTGCCAGCGCACGCCGGTGGCGCTGCGGTTGTAGGCGCCGAGGCTGCGCTGGCGCACCGACGCTACCGCACCAGCACCGCTGAGCTGGCTAAAGCCGTCGCCCGTCGCAAAGTCGCCGTACAGCAGGTAGCTTTTTTCCTTGTCCACGCGCACATACAGCGCGGTGGACGATTTGGCATCATCGCCATGCAGCGAAGCGTCGCCGTAGACCGGGTAAAACGCATCGGGCTGGATATTGGAGAGCAGGCGCGAACGCACCTCCTTGTCCGAGTCGTAGGCTGCGGTGAGCAAGTAGTCGCCCTTGACCACGCCCTTGAGAAAAAACGCGCTGCGCGCGCCCACGCCAACCTTGCCGTCGTCGGAGAGCTGGCTGAAATGGGCAATCTCGCGCTCAAAGCCGTCGTTGTTTCGCGCGGGGTTTAGAACGCTGCCACTGCCGCTGATGTTGATCACACCTTCAAGCAAGCCAGCGGCCACCATGCTCCGCATGTCGGGCACAAAACTCACCACACCGGACGCCTCTTGCGCACCCACCGTCACCCGCAGTTGCACGTCTTGCGGGTTCACCGGCGCCAGCAAGCGCAAGTGGGCCACACCCTGGCGCACTTCAAGCTGCACGCCCGCCGTGGTGCGGTCGGCGTCCCGCGCGCCGGGGCCAGCCTCGTCGGTCGCGGCACCGGGCAGCAGGAAGCGCCCACCGGTAGTCTCCAGTGTGGCAAATACGGAATTGGCCAGGGGCTTGCCGTCGGCGCCGAACACGCGCACGGTGACCGCCACAGCCGTTTGGCCGTCGGCAGGAATGCCGTTGGAGGCCACCTCGACCACCAAATGCGCAGCCTCGGCATTGACGCTGTAGTCCGCGCCCTGCGTTTGCCCTGCAAATACCGCACTGCGTTGTCCGGGTGCGCCGCCAACTGCATTGGCCAGCGGGTACAAAGGCTGCGTGTTTTGGGCCAAAGCCCCGTGGGGTAGAGAGGCCAGGACCGCCAGTGCCAGCATAGAGCGGCCTACGCAGTGTTGGTGAAAAGGCAAGGCACGCATGGCGAATGAATCGGATGTGGGCTTTTGATTAGCGTGCATCGCTGGCTCCCGTACGTGGCTGCACCAGCGGTTGATTCGCTCTGTCCGTGCCCTGCTGCGGGTAGCGCAATGACTTGCTCTTGAACTGCAGGCCCGGCCCTGTGCCAGGTCGCTCGGTCTCCACCGATCGCACCTCCCCTTGCGTGCGCCGCGCTTTTACCTGCTCGAGCACGTGGTTGGAGCAACTGCCCTCAATAAAGTCTGCCCGGTGCAGTTCGCCCTTCTTGAGGTCGATAAACAGGCTGTTGGCATCACCCAGGTTGCGGTTGCTGGTGGTGGTCAGGCGCGAGCCCTGTGGCAACGTGCTGGGGTCGGGCGCGATCACATGGCTGCGCGGCGAAACACCGCAGCGGCTGTATTTGCCCTCTACGTCGCTTACCACATAGTGCCCGTCTTCAAAGTACAGGCGCACGCCGGGTATGCCCAGCTCCTCGGGGTCCTGCACGTGGTTGTTGTTGCAGTCCACAAAGATCTTGCCCAGCACGCAGGCTTCGTCGGTGAATACGCCGCCGGTCACCTCCACTTTGTGCTGGCCTTCGTTGGAGGCCACGCTGTTGGCCACCGGCAGCAAAGTCGTGGCATTTAGGCAGCCTCCCGCCGTGGAGCAGCCATAGGCAATGGCGGTATTGATGCCGTTGCCCTGCTGTGCGCCCACGCCCACACGCACGCGGTACTGCAGCTTGATGACCTGCGGCGCCGTACTGGTGGTGTTGGTGGAGCCGCGCAGCATGCCCACGTTAAAGCCCAGCACCGGACCCAGTCCGCCCAGCGGATCAACCGCTGCCACGCCATTGACCTGCACCGTGCCCGGCACCAGCGTAAATCCTGCTGGCAGACGGTCGCGTACGGTCACCAGCGGTAGCACGCCGGACGAATTGAGTCGCACCTCTATGGTGTAACGCACGGTGTCACCCACTTCGACGATGCGCTTGTCACCGGTCTTGCTCAGCACAAAGCCGTTGGCTGACAAGGGGTCCAGCGGAATATGGTTGTTAACCACATTGGCCGATGTGCCCGCCGTAATATTTAAGTTGAAGTAGTACTGCGTGCTGCCCTGGTTGGTGCCGTTTAACGCCGCAGTACTGGCAGGGCATGCAGACGCGGTATGGGGTGTCGCTGCAGTGGTCGGCGCGCTGGCGCTGGACTGCACCGACGCCGGGTCGGGCAGGTTCGCCACCGTCAGCGTGCTGGTGCACACTGGAATCAGGTTGGACGGCTGGGTGGAATAACCACTTGGGTAGGTCGTAATGGCCAGGCTGTAAGTGCCCGAAGGCGCCGTTGGATTCAGCAAGAACTGGTAGAGGCCATCGGCGCCCGTGGTGACGGCGGCGGTGCCACCTACCAGGTGACTGGCTGGGTTGAAGCCGCCTGGGCCGGTAATAGTCACCACCGCGCCGGCAATGGGCTGGCGCGTGACCGCGTCATACACCACACCGGCTGGGTCCAGCGGGAGGCTTTGCTCCACGGTGGTTGTTCCCGAGGTGAATGTCAGGTTGGACAAGGTGCCATCCGTTACCACGGCACCCGCTGGGTTGGCCCCGGAACGAATGCCTGTGCCAAGGTTGGTAGTGCCTGTTGTCGTGCCGCTCGCAAAGGAAGTACCTTGCTCATTGGGTACGGCGCGCCCCCAGATGAGGTTGGTGGTGGGATGACGGAATTGGATTTTGTAGCCAGAACCCGGCGCCAGGCTGGTGAAAGAATAGCTGCCGTTGCTGCCCGTGGTGGTGGTGGCCACCAGCACGCCATTGAGTAGCAGTTCTACCTTCCAGTCCGATTGGGGCGAGTCATTGGCGCTAACACCGCTGAATACCCGATCGTGGTCCTTGTCCAGCCAAACACGCCCGCGTACACCGGCCACTGTGGCTACCGCTACCGGGTCGGTAGCGGTGTTGTTGCCCGTCAATCCAGGCGGCTCACCACCGCCGGAGATGACCGCGGTGTTAGTCAGAATCTGTCCTTCCAGGCCGGAGGCTACTGCCACCCGTGCGGTGATGACCTGCCCAGTTGAGGCGGCGCCAATCACTGACGCGCTGGTGCAGGTGAAGCTGCTGGCCCCCACAGCGCCCGCACAGGTCCAGCCACTGCCCGTGGGAGTTTCAGCGACTGTCATTCCGGTGGGCAGCGTATCTACAACGGTGATGGTGCCGCTGGTAGCCACACTGCCTACGTTGCTGGGCGTAATGGTGAAATACCCCGTAGAACTACCGGCTGCAAAGTTGGTTGGGCTATGGGTTTTGGCGATTGCCAGGTCCGGGGCCGGCCCAGGCACTTCGGCAAAATCGTTGTTGGCGGACACGGTATTGGCACCTGCAAGGTTGATGGCTGCAATGGCGCTGGGCGTGGTGCCTTGGGCGGTTGCTGTGCCCCCCGTACTGCCGGCGGTGGTGATGCCGTTGTTGGTGCCTGTGGGTTGGGTGGGCTGCGTCACGGTGTAGCCGGCGCCATTGGACTCGGGCAGCGCGGTAAAGCTATAGCGGCCATCGCTACCCGTGGTGGTGGTGCGCGTCACGGCATTTCCGTTGGCATCGGTCCCGGTCAGGTTCAGCGTCTGGATGGCGAGTCCATAGTCTGGGCCATCCAAAGTACCGCTGTTGTTGTAGTCCAGGAACACTCGACCCGACAGGGTACGACCGTTGGGGATCTCCGCAAAGTTGTTGCCGGTGGCGCTGGCGTTGGGTGGCAGGGTGATGCGCGTGCTTCCCCCAATCGTACTGGGCACCGTGGTCACACCCGTTGCGTTGCCCGGCGTACCGCCGTTGGGCACCGCGCCCGCGGTGGTGATACCGTTGGAAGAGCCGCTAGGCTGGGTTGGCTCACGCACCGCGTAGTTTCCCGGTGCTAGGCCGGTAAAGCTGTAATTGCCCGAAGCGTCGGTAGTCGTGGTGGTCACCACAGCGCCGGCATTGTCCAACAACTCCACGGAAACGCCACTGATGCCCGTATCTGCGCCGTTTTGCACCCCATTATTGTTTTGGTCCAGAAACACCGTGCCTGAAATACTGGAGGGAATAATCTCGGCAAAGTTGTTGTTCGGTGACCCACTGACGGAGCCGCCGCCTCCACCGCCCAGCACGATATTTGCGACCTGGCTGGATGTGGCGCTGGGGTTGGAGGCCGTGCCCGCGGTACCCGTGCTGCCCGACACTGACGTAATGCTGCCTGCCGTGGTGGTGCCGTTGAGGGTGCTCAAGGGCTGCGTAGGCTGGCAAACCGAGTAGGTGCCCGAAGCAAGACCGGAAAAGGTGTAGTTGCCCATCGCGTCGGTGGTGGCCGGATTGGTCAGCCCCACTTGCGTGACCAGTGCCCCGGCACAGGTGGCGCCGCTGCGCAATTCGATCGACACACCGCTAATGGGTGTGTCAGTGGCAGGCTCAAACGTGCCGTTGGGCGTGACATTGTTGTCCTTGAATACTTTGCCCGCAACATAGCCCAGGGTGCTGATCGTCAAGCCGGCGTTGGCGGGCTGCTGGTTGTTGCCAAAGTTGGTCACCAGTGCGCCGGCCGGAATGTTGTTGGTGTAGTCCCCTGCCGTGGTGCCGGTTACATCCACGCTGATCGTGCAGCCACCCGCAGGCACTTGCGCCCCATTGGCATAGCTGATGGTGCCCGCCCCCGCTGCGGCAGTAACGGCGCCCGGGCAGGTTTTGACCACATTGGGTGTGGCTGCCACCACGATATTGCCCGGCGCCGTGGGCAAGGTGTCGGTGAAGAGGGCGCTGAGCGTCACCGCACTGGCGTTGCTGTTGCCCAGAAAGATAGTCAGTGTGGATGTGCCACTGGGCGCAATGACCGTTGGCGAAAACTGCTTGCCTACAGTAGGCGGGGTCGAGACTACCACCTGGGCACTGGTGGGCTCTTCGTTGGTCACGCCCTCGAAGGACGTCACTCCACCGGTTGCAATGGTGTTGGTGTACGAGCCCGAAATATTGCTCAACACATTCACGGTTACCGTGCAATTACTGTTGGCGGCCAATATGGCGCCGCTCAGTCGCACGGAGGTGCCCGATGCAGTGGCGGTTACTACCCCGCTAGTGCACGTGGTGCTGGCACCCGGGGTGGTGCCCACCACCAGATTGGCGGGCAGCGTATCGGCAAAGGCTACCTGCGTCAAGGCGGCAGCGTTCGGGTTTTCAAGCCGTATCGTCATCACCGCCGCTGCTCCCGGCGCCTTGGTGTCCGACCCGGTGGTAAACGGCGCGGGGTTGCCCGCATCCAGCGTCAGATTAGTAAAGGCTTTGTGCACTACCAGCGGCGCCTTGGCGCGCAGGGTGTCACTGGTGGGCTGCGAGTTGGTGACGCTGGTGCCGCCCACGGTAGCGCTAACGGCGCTAGCCCCAATGGTGTTGATGTAGTCGCCAGCGGCGGCTACATACACATCGATCTCGGCATAACATGACGCCGAAACGCCCCCTGATGCCGCCACAATGCTGGCGCCAGATACCTGCACGCTGCCGGTTGTGGGGGCAGAGACGGTAGCCCCCGTGCAGGTCGAGCTCGGGTTGGCGCCGCTGGGCACGGTCACGCCCACGGGCAGCGTGTCGGTAACCGACAGATTGGTCACCGGCTGGGCCGTGGGGTTGTAGAAAGTGATGCGCAGGCGTGAACGCGTACCGGGCTTGACCACATTGGGCGTGAACTGCTTAGCAATGCCGATGTTGCTTTGTGTGGTCAGACTGGTGCTAGCCTGCCCCGCGTTGGTCAGTCCCTGGTTGGTCTGAATACCGCCGGCGGGGATGTAGTTGGTGACGCCGCCCACTGCAGTGGAAGTGACATTGACCGTCACGGTGCACGCGGTGCTCGCCGCCAGGGTGGCGCCACTGAGTCGCAGCGAGGCCGCCCCTGCGGTGGCCGAGACCGTACCCGAAGGACAGGTGGTGCTGGCCGATGGCGACGGGGCAATGACCATGCCATTGGGAGCAGCCCCGGAGGTGCCATCCGCAGTAAAGTAATCCGTGAATCCCAAACCGGTAACCGGCACGGATCCGCCAGTCACGGTAATGGTCAACTGGCTGACTTGCCCTGGAAAGGTCAGCGTGCTGGGGCTGGTTGCTTTGGCCACCGTGAGTGTGGTCGGTGCCGTGAAGTTCAGTGTGCCCACCACGGCGGTCTGGCTGGCAACGCCCCCGTCGGCAGTGATGTTGCCTGCAGGAATGGTGTTGACCCAGTTGGCGCCACCCGTGGCGGTGACGTCAAATACCAAGTCACAGGTACCATTGCCTGCAATGCTGGCGCCCGACAGGTTTACGCTGCTAGCGCCAGCGGTAGCGGTGACCGTGGTGCTGCCGGCGCAGGTGGTGTAAGCGTTGGCCGGGTTGGCCACCACCATTCCGGTGGGCAGTGGGTCGGTGGCGGCCACGCCGGTCAGCGCAAGTGCACCGGCGTTCACCAGCCGCAGCGTGACGGTCGATCGCCCGCCCGAGGACACCGACGCGGCGTTGAAGGTCTTGGTGCAGGGCGAACCGGCGCTGCACAGTGCGGAGTTGAACGTGATGTTGGCATTCGCTGTGACCGGTCCCACGTTGGAAGCTGTCGCGCCATCGGCATATGTCTGCGAGCCGAGCACCGAGGCGGTGTTGGCGTAAGTGCCCGCCGGGGCAACCACGTCCACCTGCAAGTTGCAGGTGCCTGCCGCACCGGTTCCAGCGCCCGCGCGGGCAGGGACGGTCGCGCTATTCATTTGCACCGATGTGCTGCCTGCTACGGCCGTAATCGTCGGGCCACCGGTGCAGGTGGTGGCCGCGTTGGCGGGGCTGGCCACGCGCATCTGACCGCCGCCACTATTGGCCAACGGCAGGTTGTCACTAATGGCCACACTGGTAAGTGCATTGACCGACAGGTTACTCATCGTGATAGTCATGCGCGTGATGGCACCCTCATTGAGAGGGCCCGCCGGGCTAAACGCCTTGGTGACGGCCAACACCGCGGCCGTATTGGCCGTCACGTTGTTGGACGCGCCGCCATTGCAAACCGTGCCCGAAGAATGGCAGACCGAGCCCGCCAACAACTGGTTGGAGTAGGCCGAGTTGACCGCCGCAGCGGTCGATGTCATTGCCCAGAACGTCACAGTACAGCTTCCCGGTGTGGTGGCGTTGGTGCGCTGCGGGACCGTCTGAATGGTTAGGTTTGCCGTGGCAGAACCCAGGGCGCTAGCGGTACTGACCGTGCCGCAGCCGGCGGAGACACTGGGGGTGAAATTCACGCCGCCAATTGTTCCGGTCAGAAAAGTCTGGCTGTTGGCCAGGGCGTCGGCAATGGCCACATTGGACATGTCCGACGTACTCCAGTTCTGCACCGTCACCTGGTAGCGCACCGGGCCGCCCGCCGTGGCGTTGCTGGGTGTCGGGCCAGCTTTGCTGACGTTCAACGTGTCGTAAATGGTGACCGTCGCACTGCTGGCCTGGCTCACGATGGCAGGGTTGCCAACGTCCACGGCGCCTGCCGCTAAGGTATTGGTGAATGCCTGCGGCGTGTTGGTCGTTTGCAGGGCTCCGGTGAAATCAATCGTCACCGTGCAGCTCCCGTTGGCAGGGATGGTGCCGCCGGTTAATGAGACACCTTCGTTACTGGCGGTGATGGCGGTCGCGCCGCCGCAGGTTGTAGCCACGCCGGTCGTAGTTAGACCAAAGAGGCCCCCTGTAATGCCATCAATTGGGCTGTCAGTGAAATTGGCCGTCAGCGGTGCCGGTCCGCTGTTGGTGAGGGTCACCACAAACTGGCCGGTTTGCCCTGCGGCCAGCGACAGCGGCCCGGTTTTGGACACCGCCAACGGCGATTGCACCGTCATGCTTCGGGTAGCGTTGGCTGCCGCGGGCAGGCCCACATCGTTGCTGAACTCGGTGGATGCGTTGATGGTGTTAGTTTGGGTCCGGCTATAGGCGCCACCGGTGTGGTTAGCTTCTACCGCCACCGTGATAGTGCAGCTGCCGTTGGCGGCAACGGTTGCGCCGGTTGCACTAAGCGTAGTGTCACCGGAAGCCGGTGTGAACGTGGGTGCAATTCCGACGCCAGAACAGGTGGCCATGGCGGCAGGCGTTGCCGCAACCCTGATGATGCCTTGCGAAGCGCCGCCGGCATTGGGGTTGGCGGCCGCTGGAAATACGTCGGTGATGCCAATACCGGTCATGGCCACCGGGTTGGGGTTGGTGACGGTGATGGTCAGCGTGGTGCTGGCGCCGCCCAGCGTGAGGTTGGTGCTGGTCATGCTTTTGTTGATGCTGGGCTTGGTTAGTGCCCTCACGTTGATACTTTGGCTGACCGCGCCGGAGTTGGCTACTGCCGCGCCGTCGTTGCCGGTAACGGCCCCGTTGGCAACGGTGTAGGTGTAGGTGGCAGAGTTGCCTGTGCTGGTGCCCGCCGTAACCGGGATATCAACCACGCAGGTGCCATCGGTGGCGCCGAACTTGGCGGGGATGCTGCCGCCGACTAGGCTGACCGCCTGCGTGCCCGTTACCGCCGTCAAAGCGCCTATCCCCGCAGAAGTCGTGGCAGTGGCGGGGTCCGTGCAGGTGTAGCTCGGTGCGCCTGCCACCTTGAGGCCATTTGGCAAGGTTCCGGGCAAGGTGTTGGAGAAGCCGACACCGGTAATTGGGTTGATGCTATTGCTATTGGACAGCGTGATGCGCAGCGTGGTGGTTTCGCCTGGGTAGATGTCTGTGGGAGACCCGGTAGCCAAGGTCACCGATGCCCCCAAAGCCGCCCACGCCACTTGCGCGCCCGACAGCAATGCCACCGCGAACATGGCTTTGGTACCACCGCGCTTCAACCAATTCAAAACATTCATCGCACTATCCACATTATTAAGCGTCGAGCCAAGGGAAAAGCATGCACTCTTTAGGCTCTAGCCTTCGTCAAAATTGCGCAAGCTGCTATCATAAAAATAGCATTTTTGCTTTGAAACATTAACGCCCGAGCAGCGCACTGCCCGCGTTACAAATTGCATAACCAACCATTACACCGCGCGAATATAACTGAGGCAGGCTAATGCGCCATGAAGCCGGAAAAAAATTGACACAAGGTTCCCAAAGTGCGCACAAATGCACAAGCCATGTAGCCCTTAAACCACACGCGCCAGGTCTTGCCGTGGGCAGTCGTTCTGCCCAACAACACGCATGCGCTCACCCCAGCGCTAGGCGGGTTGTGCTTTTCACTTCTTTCATCACTGTATAGTTCCGCGCTTCGTAGCCCAAGCCGTAGCCCTCATTGGTCAGGCACATCACCCGCGCCAGCACGGCCGTGGGCGACAGGGCCACCACCTCGGCCAGTTTGAGGATGGAAATGCGCCCGTCTTCTTGCAGGCAGCGCAGGATTTTGAGGTCAATGCGGTCCAGGTCGGACAAAGGGGTGTTCAGGGGGCCCCTTGTTTTCAGTGCAATAAGTGACGAGAGCGTTCGATTTGGTGGGGTCTGTCAAGCATGCTGAATAAATGTGGCCGTGTTGGAGGGAAAGCCGTCGTACCAACGAGCGAAGTCGTCTCTCAGCATCCAGTCCACGAGCGGCACCCGGACTTGCAGCAGCAGGTGAGCGCTGATTGGATTCCATCGCATTTGCTGCGACTTGGACATCCTCTTGTCAATCAGCTGGTTGACCGCTGATTCAATGAAAGAGCTGGAAATCCGTTTGCGTTTGGGCTTTGTTACTTGCGTTGGTCACTACCTACTGCTGACACATCGTCCATAAGGCTTCTGCAGGAATTCCAGGCGGCACTCCACACAATGGCTTCGGTGCACTTGCGTTCGGCGCGCCTCTGGTTCTCAAAGCCCAATTCAAGCGCGGTTGCATCAACCGCCGAGCAGCCCGATGCGGCCTAACCCTTCGCTCGCGCCTCAAATCAAACGTTGACGCTGTAAAAAAACTCCTGTGGAGGTGCCTCTGCGGCACCACCTACCGACCGCCAGCGAACGACTGCTTCCGGCGAAATCGAAGGTCAGCTTACGTCATTCCGGTGGAGTTCTGGGGATGCCGACCAATGTCAGCTGTTGGCCTGAAAGAGACGGTCAAAAACGCAGTCCAATTCGGGGTTATTGGTAGGTTTGGCACCAGAACAGCGGCCTGATTATCACTGGAATGAGGGCGGGGTTTGGAATTGGTGGCTCTGTTCTGTGGTTACGCACAAAGTCGCACCACACCCGTCAACTGCGTAACTTGATTGAGATTTCGCACCTTTTTTGAAGAGGAAGCATCCCAAGTTGGGTGTAAAAGGGCTGCTTTAAATGTGTGCTATCGAGATAACGATTATTACCACGCTAGATTGAATTTAGTCATAAACTCGATAAATGCAAAAGTACGAGGTAGCCAGTTTGGCAAAAACAAATGGCCCAAAAATCGATGGATTTCCCGGAACGGCTGAGCTTGCCGCCCTGCGCGCTTGGTACTCAGGAATGTCCACCCGGGATGCTGTTGACCAGTATCTGGGTGACCAACGGCTTTCGGGGCAGTCTTCACGATCTCAAATAGGGAACATCCGCAGGAAACTGGCGACCCTTGCAAGGCTTCGTAGACGCGACGATCTTGCCAGCGCCTTTGAGCATCCGGAATCGGATCGTATCCCGCACAGCCGCATGGCTGTTGCCGCCATCGAATTGCTGCGCACCATTACCCCACCAGCGCCGCAAATCACCGACGATATCGGTTTGTGGCTGTCTGAGCGCTCCGTGCGGTCCTTGAAAGCCCATGGCATCAACACCCTGGCCGACCTGACTGTGCGGGTGCCGCGCCGGCGGCGCTGGTGGGTGGCTGTACCTGGGCTGGGAGTGACTGGTGCCCGGCAGATTGAGGCCTTCTTTGCCCAGCACCCGCAGCTTGTTGAGCGCGCTCGTGCCCTGATCGTGCGCAATGCCCAGCAGGAAGTGCAGCCCTGGGAGACGCTCGTGGTGCCCGGTGAGGTGGATGGTTCCCGTGGGACCTTTCGTGCGCCACCTGAGAGTTGCACACTGAATTCTGCCAATGACTACGAAGCAGTCCAGGCTTGGCTGTCCTTGCACGAGTCGGCCGCCACCCAGCGTGCTTACAGAAAAGAGGCCGAGCGACTGATCCTGTGGGCCATCGTCGAGCGCGGCAAAGCACTATCTTCCCTGAACACGGAAGACGCCATTGCTTACCGGGCGTTTCTACGGCATCCGACACCGGCCAGGCGGTGGATTGGCCCACCCCAGGCGAGAACATCACCGGACTGGAAACCCTTTGTCGGCGGTTTGGCACCCCGCTCAGTGGCCTATGCCTTAGCGGTTCTTGGTGCCATGTTTCGCTGGCTCATGGAGCAGCGCTATGTGTTGGCCAACCCATTCTCTGGGGTCAAAGTGCGTGGTGCTTCGCACGCCGCACCTATGGATACGGGGCGGGTGTTCTCTGAAGGGGAATGGGCCATCATCCGAGCAGTGGCCGATGGGCTGGAATGGACCTATGGCTGGCAGGTTCCGGCAGCGCAACGATTACGCTTTGTGCTGGACTTTGCATATGCAACGGGACTACGGGTCAGCGAGCTGGTCGGCGCCAAACTGGGGCAGATCGAAGTCGATTCGCATGGGGACCACTGGATCAAATTGGTTGGAAAGGGCAGCAAGTCAGGCAAGGTTGCATTGCCGCCGCTGGTGCGCTCGGCTTTGGACCATTCTCTTATGCAGCGAGGCTTGCCCATTACGCCAGCGCATTGGAAGCCTTCCACCCCGTTGATTGCCGACCTGGGCGACCCAGACGGCAAATCGGGCATCACCGCCACCAGGGTATGGAGCCTCATGAAGCGCTTCTTCACTACGGTGGCGACGGCAATCGAAAAGGAGGCACCTGCCACCGCGGAAAAGCTGCGCAAGGCCAGTCCGCATTGGATGCGGCATACGCATGCCACGCATGCTTTGGCGCGCGGTGCCGAACTGACCACCGTGCGCGACAATTTGCGCCACGCGTCGGTGGCCACAACGTCGATCTACCTGCACACCGATGAGGTCAAACGGGCTAGGCAGATGGGTGATGCGTTTGGGGCGCGGTCATAAAGGGATGGGCAGGATAGCGCGTTCTTTTAGCTCTGCTTTATTCCATTGACGGAATATTCCATGGAGGCTATACTTGTCGCATGATTTGGGATGTTGAGTACACAGACGAATTCGGCGAGTGGTGGAACGGTCTGTCTGAAGATGAACAAGAGTCTCTGGATGCATCCGTGCGCTTGCTGGAGGATCGAGGCCCGAATTTGGGGTTTCCTCACAGCAGCGGGATTAACGGATCGAAACACAGCCATATGCGTGAATTGCGCACGCAGCACGATGGGCGACCGTATCGAACTCTATATGCGTTTGACCCTAGACGGTCGGCCATCCTGCTGATCGGAGGCGATAAGACTGGGGACGACCGGTGGTATGACGTACACATCCCGATTGCGGACGGACTCTACGATGAACACATAGAGCAACTTCGGAAGGAAGGACTGATAAATGGCAAACAAATTCTCTGACTTGCGCTCGCGCATGGCACCCCAGGCCCAAGCGAGGGCGGCGGTTAAGGCGCAAGCGATGCTTGCCGAAATGCCACTCAATGAATTACGGCAAGCCCGTGGCCTGTCCCAAAAGATGCTGGCCGAGGTGTTGCACGTCCAGCAGCCATCTATCGCCAAAATGGAAAAGCGCACGGACATGTATCTATCAACGCTGCGCAGTCACATTGAAGCGATGGGTGGGCAGTTGGACGTGATTGCGCGCTTTCCGGATGGCGCGGTCAAAATAAGCAACTTTGGTGACCTTGGGTCCGCTGCGGTAGCGTGACTAGCTAGTCCGGGCGAGTGGAACCCAAGGGTTAACCCTTGTGTCTTACCGATACGATTTGCACCTAAACCGAGATTACCCCTGACAAAGCATATCATTAAACGATAAGTGTTTCAATGATCAATGTGAGTGGAATATCCCTTTTCCGACCTCACTCACGCCTTTGATGCTTCAGGTATTTGGCGTTCCAAAGGCATCCCTCATTTGCC
>Ga0208195_1001982_pt1 | contig 20532 bp, 14 predicted proteins | sample AD_UKC077_MetaG_FD_184441 | JGI IMG/M metagenome (GOLD analysis project Ga0208195, IMG submission 184441) | Active sludge microbial communities of municipal wastewater-treating anaerobic digesters from USA - AD_UKC077_MetaG (SPAdes) (version 2) | ecosystem: Engineered > Bioreactor > Anaerobic >...
ATCTGCGTCAATCGGTTTTGTTCGAATGTCGCTGTTAACGACAAAAAATCCACCCGCTTCATCTTCAGCCGAGGAATCCTCATCTCCCAGTCTTGAAAACAAAGCAGGTGGGCAATATGCTCACCCCACCTCCAACCCATCGTCTTTAACCACGATTCGCTCTCCGGCAAACTTCAGCAGTTCCTCTTCCTTTACGTTCCTGCCCTTGCAGCCGTGTCCGTTCCGCTTCTCCCTGCAGATCCAAGTCTTGATCTTCTCCCCGCCTGGCCCGTTGACCGTTCTGCGCGTCATCGGCGCTCCGCATTCGCCACAGAAGACTTTTCCATATAAAAAATGTGGCTGACCACCTCTGTGACCAACCACTTCTGTGAGTTCCTTATTCTTTTTCAGCTTGGCTGCTGCCGCGTCCCACACATCCCGTTCCACGATCGCCTCATGATCATTTTCCAGGTAGTTGCTTTCGTACTTCGCATCCGGGTCTGGCTTCTTGGTGATGAAGTTCTTCGGCGGCTGCTTCTGGAGCAGCTTATCGCCCTTGTAGGTTTCATTATTCAGAATGTACAGGATGGTGCTGCGGCTGAGCGGTTTTCCGTTCCTGCTCGTCACTCCGAGATCCGTCAGCGTCCGGATGATCTCATCCACGTTTCTATCCTGTAGGAACAGGGTGTAGATAAGCCGGATGACATCTGCGTCCTTGTTGGGAACCAACTTCCCGTCCACGGAGTCGTAACCGAGGATACGATTATTCCCGAGGTTGTATTCGCCGCGCTTGAACCGTTCCTGGTACCCCCAGCGGATATTCTCTGAAATGCTTCGGCTCTCGTTCTCCGCGATTGCCGACATCAGGGAGAAGATAAAGGAGCTGGTGGGATCGTCCGTTCTGAGGTGCTCTTTCTCGAATTCAACCGTGACGTTCTTGAGCCGCAGCATATCCGTGTACTTCTTGCATTCTGCAACGTTTCTGGAAAAGCGGGAGACGCTCTTGCAGAGGATCCGGTCGATGTTTCCCGCCATAGCCTCTCCGATCATTTTCATGAACTCAGGCCGCTTCTCCGCACTTAAGCCTGAAAGACTATCTGCATACACACCCGCGAGTTCCCAGTCGGAACGGAGGCTGATAAGCTTTTTGTAGGCTTCTTGCTGCTCCTCCAAGCTATCCTCTTGCGTCTCCAGCTTTTTACTCACGCGGCAGTACACCGCGACCCGTACCTTCCTGTCCTCCTGATGTGCACGAATCCTTGTTATCCGCATGTCTTACGCCTCCCTCAGTCCCATCAGGTTCTTGTACTTGTTTTTCTTCTCCCCGCTCCTGATCCGGTCAAGAAAAGCGTTGTAGAAATTGGAATAGCTGGTGGGCTTAAATCCCTCACCAGCATACTCCATCTCCACGACGCTTGTCCCACCATCCTGCCAATGGATGGTCACTGTGTCTTCTCCCAGCTCGATGCTCTCAACATTGTCATCCAGCCAGTAGAAATCCACGTGTTCTTTCCGCTCACCGTACTTTCCCTCGTAGGCTTCGATCATAGCCGCGTCTAGGTTGTTCTGAATGAGCAGGTACTCTCCGCAGCCACCTTCGCCATAACAGCCCCAGCCGCCGTTTTGAATCTTGATTCCATCATAGTAGAAGTTGTTCAGGCTTCCATGCATCAAAGGCTTTCCGCAGTGCGGGCAGCGAAGCATCTCTCCGTAAGGATATGTGCAGTTCCCGTCCTTCACCTTTCGCATCGCCGTAATTTGCTGTGCCTGGTTGAAAATGTGCCGGTCGACAATGGCGGCGTGCGCGTTTTCTACACGGAATCTGGGAAGGTCGCCCCGGTTGCGAATCTGCTTGTGGGTAAGGTGGTTTTCAATGTAGGTCTTCTGCAAAACCACGTCGCCTGCGTACTTTTCGTTTTTAATCATCCGGTCGAGCTGGAGTCGTTTCCAGCAGTCTCCGGCGGGCGGCTTGACGCCTCTTGCAATCATGTCGTTCAAGATGCTCTGCGGCATCTCGCCATGTACATACCGTTCAAAAACTTCCCGCACAATCTCCGCTTCCTCCGGCTGTACCAGGAAGAGTTCATCGTCCGTATGGTAGAACCCGTAGAGCGGAACCTTGACCTCATCGCCCGCTTCAAATCGCTTCCGGATACCCCATTTGACGTTCTCGGAAATGCTCCGGCTCTCCTCCTGGGCGAAGGACGCCATGATAGTCAAAACCATTTCCGACAGGGAGTCCGCTGTGTCGATTCCCTCCTTGTCGAAGAAAAGCTGTACACCGTAGCTCTGCAGCTCCCGCACAGTCGTAAGAGCATCGACCGTGTTGCGGGCAAAGCGGCTGACGCTCTTGGTCAAAATGTAGTCGATCTTTCCGGCCTTGCAGTCCTCAATCATTTCCAGGAACTTGACCCTATGCTTCATGGAAGTCCCGCTCAGGCCTTCGTCCGCATAAACATTTATCAGATCCCAGTCCCCGTGCTGCGCGGCCCGGAAGCGGAACGCCTCCATCTGGTTTTCCAGGCTTTCGATCTGGGCATCTTTGTCCGTGCTCACACGGCAGTAGGCTGCGACGCGCTTTCTGGTTGCCGCCTTCGGCAGTTCAATCTTCGTTACTGTTCTTTGCACTATGCGCTCCTCCTTCTGTAGCTTATGAGGTCGCCCCTCTCCACGATCTCCTGCACCCGGTCAAAAAGCTCTGGCGCGACAATCGGTTCGTGGTGACCTGTTATGTAGAACCGATCCCGGTGTCCGTTGTTCCTGACCTGCTTTCCCGGAACAATACATACCGTTGCGTGGGTGAAGTAATCACCCTTGTAGGCAACGTTAGTCAACATGTATTTTACCCGAGCCTGGCTCCATTTCTCTTCGCCCATCGCTCCGAGCGCCTTCCGGATTTCCGTATATGATCTTCCCTGGGCTGCCATCTGGAAGGCCTTTCGTACCAGAGGCGCTTGTTCCTCGTTGATGATCCATTTGTGATCCCCGCCATTCTTGTAACCGTAGGAAATCTGGCCGAAGGGTCTGCCTTCAAGGGCGTACTGCTCATGAGCTTGTATCGCGTGCTGGCTAATGCTGTGGCTCTCTTCCTCCGCAATAGCGGCAAAAATGTTCAGGGCAAGGGCGCATTTTTCGTCCTGCGAATTCAAATTCTGTTCCTCGAAAATGATGTTCACACCGAGGGTTTTCAATTCCCTGATCATCTCTGCGCATTCCGCCATATTGCGTGCGAAGCGGGAAATGGACTTTGTAAGAATCAGTTTGATCTTACCCGCCCTGCAATCTTCCAGGAGGCGCTGCAGTCCAGGTCGACCGGATGTCTTCAATCCGCTCTTGCCCTTGTCGCCGTAAATACCTACAAGCTCCATGGAAGGATTGGAACTGATGAGGTCGGTGAAGTACTTCTCTTGCATCTCATAGGAGCCATCCTGTTCTTCTTTATCTGTACTGACGCGGCAGTAGGCTGCCGTTTTTATCTTCTCCATCGGATCCTCCTTTCCAGCGGCTTCCCGCAGTTTCCCTCCTTTAAGTGAGTCTATTCATCACTCTTATGGGCACACATAGCAACCGTTTTATCGAAGTTTCTACCTTATATAAGCGGGTCTTTTTTAACAAAGATTTCGGCAGAAATGTGCTCTGAAATCGTGTAGTATGGCCCGGAATTTTCAATGTAATAAAGCGAGAGGGAGCAGTTAAACTCCCTCTCAGATAGGTCAGATTCTCTTGGCATACGCGAGGCTGATCCAACCGTTGCGCTCCTTGGCGTAAGCCTTCAATAAGCCCCAGCCGTTCTCTTCATCCACGATGGTGTAAACACCCACAGGGATGTAACCATACGACGGATAGGAAGTGGATGGGCCTTTTCTGTAGTTCAGGTCAGTAATGGAAACCTTGACAAGATAAGGCGTAAAGGTCTCCGGCTGTAAACTCGGGTACACCTGGTTGCCGTTGTCATCGAAAGCCGCATAGCCTGGATTCGCGTCTACGCAGTTCTTCGCATTCTGGAATACTGTGAAGGCTCCGATCTGGCTTCCCTTGTCGCTCCAGCTTTTCCTTACCCGGTAATACTTCGTCGTAGTTACAGGCTGGCCAGGTGTCGCCGGAGACGTTCCCGTCCCGTCAGCATCATAAGCAGGACGGCCATAGCCGAGGATGCGGCTGTTGGAGAGCGCATAGCTTCTCCGAGCCACCTGGTCACTGGTGTTACCTTCGATGGTATAGACCTTGCTGCCGTCCACCTTCTCGACAATACCTGTATGAGTGCTGTTGTCGATACTCGTTCCAAAGAAAATCTGGTCACCAGGCTTCGGGCCGCTGGTATGGAACTGTCCCTTGTTCTTGTAATACCGCAGAGAATAAGTGCATCCGGCACCGGCGCTCTTCTCCGGCTGACAGGTCAGGCGCAATGCGTTCTCATAGCCAAAAGCGGTCAGGAAGCACCAGTCCACAAACATATCACACCAGGCATACCCGTTCTTTTTCCCGTTGTACCAGTTGGGATATTTCTGGTCGAAATCGCGGGCGTACTTGGTGTAGTTGGCAGACCCGGCGTTGGCAGTTTTATCGTCCAAGTTGGCGTTGCTGGCCTTTTCCTTGTAGCCCAGCTCTGCGACAGCCACAGCGATGAGCTTATCGGCGGTACAGCCGGTCTTATAATCCTGCGTATCTTCCACCGGGGTAGGCGGAGCGTCCATACCATATTTCTTGAGGAACTCCTCTCCGTAGGCTGCCCTCTTCTCCTGCGCCTTCTCGCTCTGATCGGCGGGACGCTCGAATTTCAGCAAGACGGCATCGGAAGCTTCCCGGACGGTTTTTGCCGTGGTCAGAGTCTTCCAGACGGAGGTGTACTCTTCCTTCATCATCTTGAGGAAGTGATCAACCTGCATATCCCGGTCGCCGATGGAAGTTCCTCTCTCCTTCGCATAGTTGAGCAGGCTTTCCTTGATCGACCAGAATGTGGCCTGGTACAGACCGTAGCCAGCTTTATCGTGAACGAAATTGGTATAGGAGCCGTTGTCCACTGCCGCCGTGTATTGCTCGTCCGTCATGCCAAGCGACTTCTCGTAGGTGTTCTGGAGATTGTTAGCGCGGAGGCTGCTCTCAGCCATAAAGTTCCCCATCACGCCAGCCACACCGAAGGGATTCTGAATAGCAGCATACAGTCGGTCCCAGATTTCCTTTTCGGTGTTAATGGCAATGGTCGGCTGGGGGATGGATGGCGTAGTATCAGCTGCAAGGATCGCCGCCACATCATTCCGCACCGTCTCCATGGTCACTCCATACTTCCGGCTCCAATGCTGGATATCACCGTGATTGGATCCCAACCCAAGAGAGTGGCTTCCCGTGTGGTCAATAATGGTAGGGACCTTTTGGCCTTTGTAGTCAATGGTGCCTTTCGGATCGATCCCGAACATCTTACACAGATAGGCTGTCATCTCGCAGGCTTCCTTGTAGACAGACTCCCAGTAGCTCCTGTTACTCAGTCCGTCCTCGCAGATCTCGAACTGGATATGCGTATCGTTGCAGCTTCCCTTGCTACCGGAACCACAGCCCCAAGGGCGGTAATCCCAAGGCATGGTCTGAACTGCCGCCACTGTCCCATCTGCAAGCTTTCCGATCCAGAAGTTCAACCCTGCCTGGCGGTCAATATGGTTCCAGTCATTGCTGTACTGGTTCTTTCCGAGGCGGCTCAACCATTCTGCTCTGTCAGCAGCATTGTCATCCGGCTGGACGTATCGTTTGAGATTGGGGTTATTGGCTCCCGTGGAGTGCCAGAGCACACCCTTTGGGGTGAACTTCCGGGTTCCCTTATAGCAGGTGCTCTGCGTCATCATGCAGACCAGAGGCTTGTTATTCTCGTTATATTTCATGGATTTCTCCTTTCTCCCGACTTTCCTCGGGGGGTCAAGGCAAAAAAGAAAGAGCAGAGGTTGTGAGCCCCTGCCCTTCAAGCTCCCTCTATCTTTCCACGGACACTTATCCGGGGTTTGACAACCGGGATATCAGTTTTTCTTTGCGTTTTTTCCATCCTCATAGAGGATGAAGCTACCGTCCGTCAAATAGAGCCAATCATCTTTGATCTCCTCGACCTCCACAACAGCCCCGGCATTCAGTACTTTCAGCCTGTCTGCCTTAAGGGATGGAGTCTTGCGAACGTTCATCTTACGGAGCAGTGTGTACTTCGCTGGCTCCGGCTTTACCGACTCCTGTTCAGGAGACTGGACAGTATCCAGAGCACCCTGGTAGACACACTCACCCTCGCAGAGCACTTCTCCGCCTTCGGCATCAACCAGTTTCTTCGCAGCTGCCAGCGTCTTCAGTTCCTTGATGATCTTGCCGTCCTTCACGACGGTATAAGTCTTGTTAGCCATTCGCATTTCCCTCCTTGATCCTTGCAATCAGCGCCTCGCCAGCGCCGGTCACGATTGCGTTGATGTCCACATTAGCCGCCTTCAGCACACCGATGCCGGATTCCGACATCTTAGCCAGCGTACCCTCCAGCAGCAGCTTTCCAAGCCTGGTGATTTCCTCCTGGGTCAGTTTGCCATCAGCGGAAGCTTCCTTCAGGCCGTCTACTACCGTCTGCTGAAGCTCCCACACCGTCTGCTCGGCAGCGTTGGTCAGCTCTCCGACAGCGGTATTGATGGTCTTGAGTTGCTGGCTTTTTCCGATCTGGGCAACAAGCCATGCGCCTGCCACGCCGATCAGGGTGATAGCAAGATTGGCCAGTACGCTCACAATGGTCTCGATGATAACGGTATTCATAGATTCCTCTCTTTCTGCCGCTTAACGCCCGGCCCGGCAAGTTCAACCCTCGACAGAGGGCAAAATAAAAACACGGTCTCCCGTGCTTCTTTCCTTCTGCTCCGCAAATCTGCTCTTTTTGCGGATAGTTTTTCAAATCCGATGATCCCGGCTCAATTCCTGATACAGCTTGCGGATATACTCCGTATCCTGTGTCACGATACCGTTCGTGATCTTCTTCTCATTGACGTACTTCTCATATTCCTCCGCCACATTGAGTACGTTCGTCCATTCGTCTGAGGAGTGATCAATCCCGGCTCTCGTCTCCCTGGCGAATGTCAGGATGCACTGTCGATGGCTGTTGACCCACATATCGCGGATCTGCTTCTCGACAGCTTCCAGCCTCTTCTCCGTCGACCCGTTGACCTTCTTCCCGATCCAGCCGAAAAGCTTATCCCAGGGATTCAGTTTCAACGGGCTGATCTGGATCAGCGACAGCAGAATCACAATGCCTGCTGCCACATATCCCGCATTCAGTTGTGAAATGATTTCCTTCAGATTCATTCTTTACTCCCTTCCCGCCCTCCATGGGCGTGTTACTCCTTCTTCAGTGATACTTTTGCTATCTGGAGCGGCTTGTTGCTGTACAGCTTCAGATGGAAGCCATAATTGTACATGCCACCCGTCAGTTCAATCGGGAACTGTACGACCTTCCAGTGAGTGTTGACACGCTCTTTCAGCGTGACGTATGACGTAGGCCGGTTGTTCATGCCGGTTTCCGCTTTCAGCACCGCATAGTCGTAGCTGTCCTCGGTGATCTGATTTCCGCTGCCATCGGTGTATTCTTCCGGGAAATACCTCGCCCACACTTCAAGGATTGCCGTACCGGATTTGAACTTGTTGTTCAAGCCCAACACCACATCATTCAATGTGAGTGAGATGCTGTTCTCCGGATCCACCTCCACGAGTGAGGAGCATCCAAGCGGATAACAGCCATCGGATGCCGTAGTCGGTATAACATGCCAGAAAGCGTCCTCCTGCCCGGCTTCCCCAAAGGTCGGCTGCCCGATCCACTCGTCCGTTTCCCTTGCCAGGTTGGAAAGGAAATTCAGTTCTTTCCTGATATAGATCTTGCTCTGGGAGCCGTACCAGTCCGCTTCGATGTGCGTGAGGTTAAATGCCTTCTCCGCCACAATCAGGAAGTCCACCCGGTCGCGGAAGATGCAGGTTGAAAGCTGGGCGTCGGACAGCTTGTATTCACCATCTGCCTGGGTCAATTCTGTCCAGCCGCCGAGCTCCTGCGCTGTCAGGTCGTCAGCGCGATACCCCACAGACTTATAGGTAAACTCGATGGTGTCGTCACCGCTGCCGCTGCGCTTGGTGAGCGTGCCGCCATGGTTGTCATAGCTGTTGTTGCCGGAAACACCGGAGCAGAGGATGTAGCCGATGGCATCCCCGTCGCCCTGTCCCATCACAATCTCTGCGACCGTCAGGTTGGTGTTGCCGAAATCTGCGCAGCGATACACATCACCCACCGCAGGGATATTGGTCACGGAGGCAGTGAAATCGAAACGGACGTGTCTGCGCGGACGGACATAGCTTCCCGCGCTGATGTCCTTCGCATATACCCGCACAGCCTTGTCAGCTGTTAGTTTCAGGCCGAGAGACTTCGTGCTCCGATAGTCGCCGGGGATCACAACGGAAGCCAGCGCCACTTTTGGGAAAGCGACCGCCGTGCCTTTCATTAGCTTAGCGTATTCGCTGTTCTCGCGGGTGGTCTGGGCGCTGGTGCAGTTGTCGACCATCGCCGGATCGGCGAGCATTGTATGGCCCACGCAGATCTCCCGGAAGAGCTGCGCCCGTTCCTCATTGGTGTGGAACATGAGGTCGGCGATATCCGTCTCCGCGTAACTGTCCCGAAGACGGAACAGCTTGATGGAATGATGCGGACGCTCCAGTGTTTCTAGGAACTTTTCATAGTTGTCCGATTGCAGGGCGTTGGGCCTCGTGCCCGCGTGGCTGCCGCCCCAGTATGGCGCATGATCCGTCCCGCGCACGATCTGTACGATGGATGCAATATCCCAGCAGGGACAGCCGTATTCCCGCGCCACCTGCTCGTTCACCGACACGATGTTCGGGACATTTCCGACAGCATGATACTCGGTGCAGATGATGGGGATCACGCCTCTGCCGATGACTTCCTCGCAGGCCCGGCGCAGGGCGTCGGCATACTGGTCAGCGGTCAGGGTCTTGATATCGTTGGTGAAGCAGCACATCATGGCGAACTTCGGACGGGCTTCCTCAAAGCTCAGGCCATACTGCTGGGCTCCCGTGCGGATGCGGTCGATATTGCCGTAGTAGATATCACCGGACAGGGCCATATTCTCAAAAACGTAATCGCTGAACAGCGACAGTTTGTTGATATACGCCTTGCCCCGGACCGTGAAGCTGGACTCCGTATAGCTGTCGCCGAGAAGCATGATGCGGTCGGAATTCTGCGGGGTGATCGCCACCTTCTCGAAGGCTTCCGTCAGATATCCGGCGTCGTTTGCCAGGGCGGAAACGGGATCGCCGGTCTTCACAAATCCCACATCGTCGATGAGTTCGCTGGTCTTATAGCCGGGAATGTACTCGGACTTGATCAGGTAATACGGTTCGAAGTAATCCTCCCACAGGCTTTCCTTATAGTTTTCAGCGTCTGCAAGGTACCAGCCCTTCGCATCCTGCGTTGCAAACCCGCTCTTGTAAATCCATAAACGGATAAACTTGAACCTGTCGGAAATTCCGGAGAGATCATAGACCTGACCCGGATACCCTTCCGTCTGGCTGCTCGTCACAGCTGTCGTCTCAGGGCAAACCCGTGATCTGTCCTCTGGAGTGCCTTCATAAGCGATTTCATCTTCATTGGTGTACGCAGACAAGCCGCGGAACCGGAAATTCGTGATAATCTTCCGACTTTCCGGGATCCTGATCAGTTTTGTGCCACAATACAAATCGCTGATTTGCCACTGGCTTCCATATGCCCACAGCGGGGTAATGCCATCATCAGCGCGGTTGAACAGGTTAGTAGACGATACCATCCGGAAGAAAGAAGCTTTTTCAGGGGGAAGCTCATGCTTCCGGATTTGTTCTACAACATCGCTGATCACGATGCCTTCCGGTGCGACCACCTTCACAGCGTACTCATCAACATCAAATGCTGCATAAGGCGTTTTCTCGGACATATAGAACGGGTTTTCTCCGCCGAAGAGCGCACAGTTTTCCCAATACTGAATAGTGAAATTCAGGTACGGGAATTCATTCTCGTCAAACTCCGGCAGTTGAATATCCGTTCCTTTAGCCGCACCGCCAGTTGTCGTCAGAATTGTGATACATTCCCCAACCTGTCTGTTGAGATTTCCTGGGCTGAGTGGGGTCTTTGTAAGGGAAAGGAATCGAATGCTGTAATTGCAAACAATGCTTTTCCCGGAAAGCCCTAGGCCACGGATATCCCAGTTGCCGCAAAAGGCGTACATGTCTGTTGCAGAAGATCCGCTGATCGTTCCAGTCGGATTCACGGAAACATAGTGGCCTTTATAATCCTCCGGGAACCAGGAATCCTGATCCAGGCGTTCCGGATCCATGAAATTATTGGAGACCTGTACCTCCACCAGCATCCGGTCAAGCTTGCCTTCGAGTTTGTTCCGCTTCTGATTCTGGTCCGTTACCAATGAACGAATGTGTGTTCCAAGGGAATCGTAGGTGTGGCCGTTTCCATCCACGCGAGCATCCGCGATTTCTGTTGAGCCATCACCGGTACCCGCCGACAGCACCTCATCCATACGGGTATTGAGCTGCTGCGCAGTCTGATCGAACTCTGCTTTTTGGGCTGTCATCGCAGATCGTGCATTGTTGACCGTTCCTGTCAATTCCTCCGTTGTTTGCACCAGGCTGGAATCGATGTGTTCCTTTGTTGCCCGATTGTCCTCCCGGATTGCCTGCACCGTTGCGTTATTGTCTGCCACGATCCGTTGTTCCGTTGCCGCCAGCTGATCTGACATATCCTTGATTTGCTGTGAGTAAAGGCTGTGGAGCATCCAGTAGTGTGTGTCCGTGATAGCCGTACCAACTGGCACAGCCCGCCTTGCTATATAGCTGTCGCCACTGGTCTCATCCAACACGATGGACAGCATTTCATAGGCTTTCGCCATGTCCCATTTTCCGCAGTGGACAGGTACGATTCTTTTTCCGATATAAGTTGCCATAATGAAATTCTCCTCTCGTAGTGTTATTCATTCACATGGTTTCGTGGACGAATACACTACGGAGGAGAATCCGCATAAGGCCTTATTTTACAGGGAAGGAGTACCCCCCCCCCGCTTTAGTGTGCTAAAGTGAAGCATCTTCTTATACCTCCGTCAATTCCGGTACAAGGGCTCTGAAAGCCGCATCTCCGATCTGATAATATCCATCGTTGCTGGGATGGACACCGTTCGTTCCTACCTGCTCTGTCGCCGTACTCCGTGTGTTCACTGCCTTGCTCTGGTGCGGCATATTGTTCTCGCTGTCAAACTGGCCGGAGATGTTGATGAACTCGACCCAGTCCCTGAACTCATCCTCGTTCGCCATCGCCTGATAAGCCAGGTTCATATTCATCACTGCCCGGACAAGTCCATACCAGTTGGAATACTGGCTGTTTGCGCCGTAGCTGTGACCGCATCCGCCATTCACCGAAGGAAGCTGAATCCCCATCATCTTCACTTTGGCGTTCGGATACTGCTCATGAAGGATACGGAGCAGAGTCTTAGCGTTGTTCACATGATTGGCGATCATAGTATCGCTGCTGGAGTAATAGGAAACAGCCATGCCATTCCAGGAAAGGAGCGTCACCATATAGTCCACCCGGTCAAAGCCGTTCCGCTCACAGTAGGTCCTGAAGTTGACCTGACCCTCGTCGCTGTCCCAGAAGGGATTGCCTTCCGCATATACCGTCTCTTCGTAGTCAATATCCGCTGTATGGGTTGCGTTCTGGTAATGATGCAACGTTCCTGCTCCGAGCGGCATCGGGGCTGTATGATCCTGATACCTGGTGAACTTGATCCGACTGGTTTCGATGGTCTCCATAGACCAGATGTTGCCGGATGCATCTTCCCAGAGGCTGTGCTGATCGGTGGTGTCCTTGTCATGGGAACAGTACACCCACATGCCCAGTTTCGTTGCTGTCGGAGCAGCCAGATAACTACCCCAAGTCCAGCCGCCGTAACCCTCATATCCGCACTCGCCGTTCTTCTTCGTGCCGATGAAGCGGATGTTGGAAAGGCCAAGCCCGGCAGGTGTTCCTCCGGTCTCTGTAAATCTGCGGAGTGCTTCCTTACACCAAGTACCGCTGCCCGTCAGACTGTCGCCCACGCAGAGGATATTCTTGCGGAGGGAGGGAGCCTCTCCAACCGCGTGTACACGAAGGACTGTCGTTGCCTCAGCAAGGATGTTATCGAGATGATCCCGCACCCTTACCGTGAGCATATGGTCACCGACGTTGCTCTCAACCGGTGTCACCTCGAAGTATCGCGGCGTATTCTTCCCTATATCGCAGCGGAATTCGATGTTGTAGTTGTACGGATTCGGATGTTCCACGATTCCTCTGTAGAACAGCTGCAACGTATCGCCGACGACCGCGTGGAACACATCCGGAAGGATTACTCTCGGAGGTAGTTCGAAAGTGGATTTCTCCGACATTGCCTCTTCAATTTTCTCCTCAGCTACATCTCCCGCAATGTCCCTTACATCTTCCCTGAATTCACCCAGACCATAACGATGTGCCTGCTTCGCTATGAGAAAGTCGACCTTTCCAGTGTTATCCTGTTCAGGGTCGTAAAGGGGGGTCCAGTTTGAAAATTTGCGCATCATGACACTATCGGAAGGATATTCCGCAGCAACATAAGTCACAACCCCATACGTCGGCGGTCTAAGGATTGTATTCGTGTGCCCACCCATAAAGGCAATATGCTGGTCGCACGAAAAACCCGCATAGAGTTCGCTTTCATCTGCGTTCTCGATTACACTGGAAAAATGGAATTCTATCCTTTTCCATTCTCCCGGCGCAATATGAACGCCGTCTATCACTTCGTCCGCGAGTATGTCTCCTTGCTTGTCGTGGAGAGCAACAATGCAGCGGACTTTTTCAAGGTAATTCTCAGTACTGCGATTCTTGATCGAGAAGATCAGCGTGTCGAAATCCGTAGGATGACCAATTGGACAAGCCCAACCAACGAAAGTCGAATAGTTATAGCGTTCTACCACATTGATAACAGGAAGAGGATTCTGCTGATTGACATAGACTTCTTCCAATTCAAACTGGTCAACAAGCGGCTCCCACTGTTCAACGTTCTGAATTCTGGTTTCATGATTATCCGCTATTTCCAGCAGATGATCTGTGGTAAATACGCCATCGGCGAATCCGTACATTTCTACATAAAGCTTCTTATGACTCCCGGTGCTCATATCCTCCATCTCACGGAAAGCTCCATTTACGACATACCAACTTACGGTCTCATCATTCTCTCTATAGCCAAACCCCTGTGAGCACACTGCATTAGCCATGACTCCAATGTAAATTGCATCACCCTGGCGCAGCTTGACATGCGGCACAAGACAGCTGATATACTGCTCTTCTCCGGGCTCGATATTCACATCGAGATCCTTCTGGAAGCATACTGCGTCGTTTCGCTTTTCTCCGACCGCGATGGTGACCCGGACTTTTGTAACTGGAGTCACTCGTGCCGTTATATAGAACCGCAACTCTGTTACCGCGATGTTTTCGGGAACCTCATATACAGACGCCCAGCCACTGAATGTGGAATCCGTATAGGCGTAATAGAGTTTTCCTTCATGAAGACGATACTCCCGAATCATGAAAATACCAGGGTCGTATTTTTCAGCCATCTCCTGGATAAACATATTTTCAGCGGCATCCTTTGCCTTCGGCAGAATGTCTCTGACATGAGCACCAAGAGAATCATAAGCATTGCCGTCCCCATCAACCCTGGCATCCACGATTTCTGTCTGACCGTCACCGGTTCCGGCAGCAAGCACCTCGTCCATCCGGGCGTTCAGCTGCTGGGCTGTCGCATCAAAGGACGCTTTCTGCTGGGTCATCGCCGTTTGGGCGTTGTTCACGGTTTCGGTCAGATTCTGCGTAGTCTCTTCCAGACTCTCATCCACATGCTGCCTGGTTTGGGCGTTATTCTCCTGCACAGTCTGTGCCGTCGCCGCATTGTTCTCCCGGATAGCAGCCTCCGTCGCATCGTTATCCGCTACGATTCTCTGCTCGGTCGCCGTGAAATGCTTCTCCAGCAGGTCCATCTGCATATTGAAGTCCGAACACAGCGCCCAGTATTCCGTCTGGGAGATGTCCGTTCCGACAGGCACAGTCTTGCGGCTGATATAGCTGTTGCCGCTTACCTGGTCGTATACGACGCTCTCCATTTCGTATTCTTTGGAATTGTCCCAGTAGCCGCAGTGCTTGGGAACAATTCGCTTTCCAACATATCTCGCCATTTACGTCTCCTCCCTGTAATCCACGACAAGGTTGCCCTCGTCATCCATGCCGAAGACAAGTCCCAGCCGTTCGTCTGTCTCAAAGACCAGATAGCCGTCGTCATTGATGCTGGTCTCCACCAGTTCACTGTTGATGCGGTCCACCACATCGGAGTAAGAGCCGTCCCCAAGGTTCAGCCCGTCATCCGTATTGATTCCGAAGTATCCATCCTCCGTCGTGAAGCACTCAAACACACCGTTCCGCACCGCCTCCGCTACAGAAGCGTAGGTCGCCGTGAGGATCTTCCGGTTTTTGTTCGCCGCGCGTTCAACGTAAAGGGTGAAGCTGAAGGATCCGAGGATGTCTCCATCCGCATCCAACAGAACAAGATCAACCGGGTATCGGCCTGATACCTCCGTCATGAAATCCGTGATCGTGATGACGAGCCTGTTGTCGATCAGGTCAACCTTGTCGTTGGTCAGCGCCTCCGTGCTGTACTGGAAGATGCGTCCGTCTGGGCGGGTACCGGAGTATGCCAGAATGATATTGACTGGGATGGTGTACTCCACCGCGTTAGCGTAGAGCGTGCACCGCACCTTCCGGCTCTTATGATCGAACTGCTTTACATGAACAACAGGAGGCACAAGGTGCTCTGTCAGGGAAAGCTCGATGTCCTGATAGATGGATACCGGGCCATTCTGAATGATATTAGCCATTTAGCCTCCTTCCTCCGGAGCCGTTTCATCTCCGGGAGTCTCTTCATCATTTCCGCCTTCACCGCCGTGGTCTTCTGGGTCGGCAGGGTTTTCCGAATCAGCTGGGTCTTCGCCACCACCTTCTCCGCCGGGATTCTCCGGGTCCGATGGATCCTCACTGCCGCCTTCTCCACCGGGATCTTCGCCTCCGCCCTCGCCGGGATCCTCCGGCTCTTCTGGATCAGGTGGTGTAGGCTCAACCGGCTCATATCCGATATTCACCCATTCGGTACCGTTCCAAAGCTTCAGTCGATTCTCTATCGTATCCACCCATAGGTCATTGACCGAAGGATTCAGCGGAGCCAGTCCCGCTTTGGCGATCGTGTCCTGGTAGATGATGGTCTGCCCTCCTCCGCCGCCATGCAGCCCGTCAAAGTCAATGGCCGTTGTCCAAGTCGTGCCGCCATCGGTACTAACCGCAATGCCGTAGTCGCCTTCCCGGTACTGGCCGATCTTAATCTGTTTCACCCCGTCCGCCATGATGATGGCATCGTTCTCCCAGTAGAACTTGTCCGTGCCGAGGATCTTCACCAGCGCCGTTCGCAGCGTACCGGAACCGAGGAAACTGGCATTGACGCCTACCGCTTCAACAGCGGTCTTCACCACATGGTCTGTCGTATCCCAGCCAAGCTGCCAGGTCTGGCCTCCATCGAGTGAAATGAAGAAACCCCGGATACCGCTCTTCCAGACGTATGCGCTGTCGGCGATTCTCTCACTGGTGTGCGCATATCGGATCGTGCTGCCGTCCTCTTCTACGCCGGAGGAATAGTGAAGGCCGAACAGCCCGGATGCCAGGGCGTTGAAATACTCCTGCTGGACGGTTAGCGTCCGGATATCCGTTACCTGCGTCTCCACTCTGTTCACCGCTTCCGTTGCCAGCTGTGCTTCATCTCGCAGGCTGCCGAGGGAGCCGGATAAACTACTGTTCCTGGAATAAACCGCTGCATTGGAAAGTGTGATGCTCTTATACCGTTCCAACAGCACGTCGTATTCCGTCTCCGTGACCTTGCAGGAAACTTCCAGTCCGAGCTTTGAAATATACACATGGACCGTATCGCAAAGGCTCACACGCTCCGCTTCAGCAATATCCTGATAGCCGGGCGTCTGCCAGAGCTGGAAGAAATCGATCTTGATGTCAATATCCGCCTCGATGAGGGAGGTATTCTTGAGGTACTGGTTGACATAATTCCTCAGCTGCACCTCGGTCGGCTTTTCCTCAAAATGACTTGTGCAGTCCAGGACGGAGATTTTTTCATACGGGCCATCATGCTCAATGGTGACCACCTTTTCCGGCAACTCCATGAGCGTGCCATCTTCACTGTGCTTCCAGTAGGGATGCACGCCCGTGATCATATTCTCGATGGACCGCTCCATCTTGAAGTCGATCAGGTTCTTCCCGTAAACGATCTTTACTCCATGGTCTGCACCACGATGCCCGTGAAGCATGGCTGTGTACATATCCCACTCATACTCGCCGCCAAAGGTATCCAGCATGGAACCGTCCATACCACCCAGACACCCGCGCACGGTCGCCGGAGAAGTTATGGAGAATGTGGCGTTTGAGTCGATGTCCGTCCAGAAATCAAAGGGACAGTCCGTTGTGGTGTGGCTTTTGATCGCCGCCATCGCCGCCTGGGATCCCTGTGCCGAAAACGGGCTCACCGTGATGAAGTTCTCCTGATACTGGATGTGCCGGGCCTGAACTTCCAGAAGCCCGGTAAGCGGCGTTGTGATTTTATAGATCCGAAACGGCTGTGCGGTCGCCCGCTCGGAAGGTTTCGCAAGGATGATATTACCCTCTATCACATCCTCCGCATGAATACCAAAGGACGGATAGCCCATCTTCAGCTCATAAGAGCCGTTCCGCTTCTCCATCACATAGCAGGACAATGCATCGCAGAGCTTTCCGATGCCATTGTTGGCGAAGGCGGTTTCTGTTTCCATATATAGGCAAGGGATCATAGCGTCCACCACCTCGGTATAATCTCGACCCGGCTAATGTTCCCGCTCCATGCAATGTGGTTCTTGCCCGGTTTCAGATCGGGGAAGTCCTCGCTCTTCACATAGCCGTTGCAGAAACCGGAAGCGTCATATGCATTATGGGTCTCGCAGTTCAGGTCGATATAGCCGTCGTTGGCAAGGATCTGGATGACCTCATCCCCGATATACACATTCCCCTCTCCGCTACCGTAGACACGGAGGATGGGCTTGGCATGGAACTCGAAAGGATTCTTGATTGTCGTCTCTCTCGTCAGCAAGAGCCTCCGCTGTCCGTCCACGCTCCACCGCTGGGGCTGGCAATGGAAGGTCAGCTTCATGGCTGCGCCTTTCCCACGTTTCGGCTCGAAAGATATCGCTTCCTTGCAGATGCCCATGCGGAAGAAATCCGGGTCGTATGTGTCATGAAGCACCTGGTACCCGGCAGGCGACAGTAGCCAGCTCTTCACTGCCGCTGTCCTCGGAGCCACCGCGTCAAAGAAGAAGGCGTCGTAGCTGATATCCAGATTTTTGAAACGATGCTCTCCGGCTTTCGCATTGTCTCTTATTAGATCACCGTTCTTGCCGGGGATCGCCTGCATCTCCATATCCACCGCCGGGCTGTTATATACGCCTGGGCCAGAGATATACAGAAGGAAGTCCTTGCTGTTCTTCCCGGCGAAGGTCAGGTAATTGCGGACGTATCTGGTTTTCAGTTCAAAGAGGTTCATGTCTGTGTCAGACAGGACCGGCATTCTCTGCATGGGTTTCTCCTTCCTGCGCACCAATATCGGCTAATATACGATGCCATCTTATTTTGGCCGTGCGCTTGTATGTAAAAGAGGAAAAACCGGTGCAAGGTTACTTGCCCCACACCGATCCGTCCTCATTGAGCATATCATTGATCCGGTGGACTATCACATCCGCCAGATCGTTGTCGTTCTGGGCCTCGTAACCGTTGACCACCACCGACAGCCCGCCTATATTGACAGTACGGTTGTTGGTGACCTCACCTCCTGCTCCCGCCAGTGCAAGGCTGCCCGCGTTCATCTCCGGAATGGCAAGTCCGGTAAAAGCGGAGCCTACTGAGGATGCCAGGTCCCGGATGCTGTTCATCAGCACGCGCCTGCTGTCGCGGATGCCCTTAGCCAGAAGTTCCATGAAGTCCGGCATATACTCGTCCGCGTGGGACAGAGGGCCTTCCTCCGGAACCGAAAAACCGAGGATATTATCCACGGAGTTTGCCAGGGATCTGGCCGCATTGGTTACTCTGTACGCATTGTCGTTAATGCCTGCTGCCATCTGGATGCAGATATCCCGGCCCCAGACATAAGCATCGCTGCTCATGTTGAGGTAATTGGATACGCTGGTCTTGATCGCTGAGCATGCTGTAGACACATTGGTTTTCATCGTGCTGAGGGCATTGGTCATGTTGGTATTGGCCTCTGCCATCTTGTTTTTCACGATGTTGGCGATTTCCGTGAATGTGGTCGAGAAGGTCGTTTTGATCTCAGTCAGCGCTGTCGTTACCGCTGTTTTGATCTCAGTGAGCTTCGTCGTGATCGTCGTTTTGATCGTAGTCCACGAAGTCGTTGTATTGCTGACCACAGCCGTCCAGGTATTTGCAATTGTGTTTTTGATAACGCCCATCGCCGTATCCACCGAGGAGCGGATATTGGTGAGCGCCGTTGTGACTGTGTTTTTAATGCTGTTCCAGCTCGTTGTGGTGTTGGAGTTTACCGCCGTCCATGCATTGGCGATGGTGTTTTTGATCACCCCGGTTGCCGTCGTGACCGTATTTTTCATCGCCGTGCAGGCGGAGTTGATGGTCTGCTGCATCTGCTTCCACATGGAAGAAGTATTGCTTCCTGTCCCGCTCCATGCCGTACTCATGACCTGGGACACGACTTTCCCAATCTGGCTCCAGCTCTGGGTGGTCGCCGTCTGGACCTGTGTCCATGCAGTCTTCACTGCCGTGGTCACCTGCGTGGCGGCCGTCTTCGTGCTGGTTGCGATCTGTGTCCAGGCCTGGGTATATGCAGTCTGCACAGCGGTCATACTAGTCTTGATGGAGTTGGAAAGCGTGGTCGAGAGACCATTCGCCGCCGTTTCGACCAGAGAGACATTTCCGCTAATGCCATCCGCCAAGTTGGTCATGAAGTCAGGCATCCACGTCTGCATATCCGCCAGAGGACCGGTATCCGGCACGGAGAAGTGTAGGAAGTTCCGGATGGCGTTGGCTACGGAAGACGCAGCGTTCTTTACTTTGTCAATAGCACCCCTGATACCGGAGGCAATGTTGCTTACGAGATCAGAACCCCAGGACAGGGCTGAGGATACCACGCCGGATACAGCTTCCTTAGCCTTATTGAATCCACCCGTTATAGCTTCCTTGATGCTGCTGATCTTGCCGGTAATCGCTGATAGCATATTCTGGAAGCCAGTCGAAACCGAAGTGGCCAGATTGGAGACGGTTGTGGAAACCGTACTTTTAATGTTTGTCCATGCGGTCGTAACGCCGGTCTTGATGCTGTCTACTGTCGTGCTGACCGATGTTTTGATATTTGTCCAGGCAGTGGTTATCCCGGTTTTTATGCCGTTCACGACGTTGGTTACTGCGGAACTGATCGCGTTCCATGCACTCGTCACCGCTGTCTGGATTCCTGTCATGACGGTTGTGATAGTCGTGGAAATGGCGTTCCAGACAGTTTCTATCGTCGTTTTGATCGCGTTCATCACAGTGGAAACGGCTGTGGAGATCGCGTTCCAAACCGTGCTGAAGGTCGTCTGAATACCGGTCAGCGTCGTAGAGAAAAAGCTCTTGATCGCATTCCATATCGTTGTCGCAGTGGTCTTGATCGTATTCCAGACCGTAGATACCGCCGTAGAAATGGCATTCCATACTGTACTGAATGTAGTCTGGATCCCGGTTAGCGTGGTTGTGAAGAAGCTCTTAATCGCATTCCACACCGTTGTCGCAATGGTCTTGATCGTATTCCAGACCGTAGATACCGCAGTAGAAATAGCCGTCCATACCGTACTGAATGTGGTCTGGATTCCGGTCAGCGTAGTCGTGAAAAAGCTCTTAATCGCATTCCACACCGTAGAGGCGGTTGTGCTGATCGCATTCCATGCCGTAGACAGCGCCGTAGAAATGGCAGTCCATATCGTGCTGAACGTGGTTTGGATACTCGTCAGGGTCGTGGAGAAAAAGCTCTTGATCGCTTCCCATACGGTACTTGCCGTTGTGCTGATCGTATTCCAGACCGTGGACAATGCGGTTGAGATCGAAGTCCATATTGTGCTGAAAGTGGTCTGAATGCTCGTCAGCGTCGTAGAGAAGAATGATTTGATTGCTTCCCATACCGTAGAAGCTGTCGTGCTGATCGTATTCCAGACCGTGGACAGCACAGTGGAAATCGCCGTCCATATCGTACTGAAGGTCGTCTGGATAGCGGTCAATGTCGTGGAGAAAAAGCTCTTGATTGCTTCCCATACAGTTGAGGCAAGCGTCTGGATGGCTGTCCATATCGTCGAAAGAGCCGTTTTTATTGCTTCCCA
>Ga0208195_1001988_pt1 | contig 20507 bp, 17 predicted proteins | sample AD_UKC077_MetaG_FD_184441 | JGI IMG/M metagenome (GOLD analysis project Ga0208195, IMG submission 184441) | Active sludge microbial communities of municipal wastewater-treating anaerobic digesters from USA - AD_UKC077_MetaG (SPAdes) (version 2) | ecosystem: Engineered > Bioreactor > Anaerobic >...
ACTCGAATTACCGTAACGAACACCATTGTTCATCCTCTTAGAACCACCTCATTGCTTGAGACTCGCTTTGAACATCCCCGATGGGGAACACTTTCTCTTTTTCGTGCCGATGAAAACCATATCGGTCTTGGATTTGAATGTGGAGTCTTCAAGGGAATAGTCATGCATCTTCCGGTTCTTGAGTCCAGAAGCGTGTTTCTTCCTCACCGACGACATCAAGGCCTTTCATTCCTTGTTCGCTATGCGCAAGGTCCGATCACGGTCCGTTGCATCGGCAGTGAATATGCGCCTTTTTCGCTGGAGGTGTCTCTAGTGCTTCATCTGGGAAGAGTGAAGATTCAGAGCGTCCTTGATTCAAGCGAGTTTCCATGCCGTCTCACCCTCGGATTGGAAGGGGAGAATGTTTCCCTCTCGCATGAGATGAGCCTTGGTCGCGAACCGATCTACAGCGGAAGCGAGCAACTGTTGAGAGTAAGTCAAAGAAGTAACATAACAGCATCCGTCGGCTCCGTTCTTATCGGACTTGATTACCTCCTCACTCTGCAGACGAAAGAAGAAGGGATGGTCCGAACCGATCTTCGGATTCGGCTGATGCTCGGAAATTCATCGGATCGGATCCATCTCGTCTGGCAGGAGCGGGAAGGGTGGTCCGTACAGGTAAAAGGTCGGAACGGATCGCTGGCTCTTTCCAAGGGAAGAGTCGCCTATGAGTTCATCGCTCACCTTGCACAAGGTGAAGTGAAGATTTCGCTCACCTCGAAAGGAGTGTTTTCAATCGCATATACATATCGATTCACCATCGGCCAAGGTAGGTGATCTCCTCTTCAAGGGTGATTGCATACTTCTGAAAGACGGCCTCTTTGGCCAGAACGATCAGGTTGCGAATGTCGGTGGACGTAGCGCTGCCATCGACATTGATGATCACATTGGCGTGATGGCGCGCGATTTTCGCTCCTCCGATCCGTTTTCCTTTGAGATCGCACCCCTCCAGCAGCGCCCCGGCTTTATGATCGGGAGGATTCTTGAAGATCGATCCGAGGGAAGGGTAGCGAAACTGCTGCTGTTCGACTCGTCGCCGTTTATATCCCAAAGCAATCGTCTTGAGCGTATGGGTATCGCTGATAGGCTTCAATGCCAGATGTACTTCGTAAAGGATGAGGCCGCTCCGTCCCTTATACGGACTCAATCGATAGGAGAATTCGCTTTGGATGATCTGCTCGCGAAACAGGTTGCCGTGAAGATCAAGAAAGTCAGCGAACAGAACCGTTTCACTGATCTGGTGATCGTGGGCTCCGGCATTTCCCCAAAGCGCTCCGCCGATCGTACCTGGAATTCCATAGAAGTGCTCGAGGTCTCCCAAGCCTTCTTCAATCGCGAAATCGATCGTTTCTTCCAGTTGCGCCCCTGCCAGAACGGAGAGAAGGTTCCCTCGTTTTTTCATCTCGTTCAATCTCGTGGTTCTGATGACCAGACCTTCAATCCCGTCATCGCTGATGAGGGTGTTGCTCATGCCTCCGAGGATCGTAACGGGGATGGATTTGTCACGAGCAAATGCAAGGGCAGCTCTAAGTTCTTGTAGGTTGGTTGGATAGCAGAACAAATCCGCTGTTCCGCCGCTCTTTATTGTTGAGAATTTAGCTAAGCTGACATTCTGTTCAAGGTTGATTTTTTCAACCCTATTGCTTACATTGATAGGCATGAAGACATAGTAGCCCTATTTATCGGGTCAAGCAATCCAAAGGAGCTTATCATGGCGCTTCGCCTTTACAATACAATGAGCCGTTCGATCGAAGAGTTCATCCCGATTACCGCTAAAGAGGTCGGGATGTACAGCTGCGGACCCACCGTCTACAACTACGCCCACATCGGAAACCTTCGAACCTTTCTGTTTGAAGATCTCTTGAAACGAGTCCTCATCGCCAGCGGGTTCGAGGTGAATCATGTGATGAACATCACCGATGTCGGACATTTGAGCGGAGATGGCGATGACGGTGAGGACAAGCTTGAAAGAGCGGCTCGAGAAAAGAAGAAGAGTGCATGGGAGATCGCCGATTACTATACCGAGGCGTTTCTCAAAGACTTTGACGATTTGAAGATGATTCGGCCCGATACGATCTGCAAGGCGACCGATCATATCCAGGAGATGATAGATCTGATCCTCCGTCTTGAAGAAAAGGGGCATACCTACCAAAGCGGGGGGAACGTGTACTTCTCGATCGATACGATCGATGATTACGGCAAGCTCGCCCGCCTCGACCTCGACCAGCTGCAGACGGCGGTTCGGGAAGGAGTCGAAGAGGATGAGCACAAGCGAAACCCCAAAGACTTCGTTCTCTGGTTCACCCGAAGCAAATTCGGCGAACAGGAGATGATGTGGCCGTCACCCTGGGGCAGGGGATTCCCCGGCTGGCATATCGAATGTTCGGCGATGAGCATGACCTATCTCGGGGAACAGTTTGATATCCACTGCGGAGGAATTGATGCGATTCCGGTTCATCACACCAATGAAATCGCCCAAAGTGAAGCGGCAACCGGCAAAAAATGGGTCAATTATTGGCTGCACGGCGAGTTCCTTCTCGATGAAACGGGGAGGATGAGTAAATCAAGAGGAGGATTTCTGACCCTCAGCCTGTTGAAAGAGAAAGGCTTTGATCCGATGGATTACCGGTACTTCACTCTCGGCGGACACTATCGCTCCCAACTGAGGTTCAACTTTGACAATCTTGCCTCGGCCCAAAATGCTCGGACCAATATCGTGAAACATATTCAAGGCTTGCTCAAAGAGGGGGCCAAGGCGATCGAACTCACCGGTGGGAAAGCTCTTGAGTATAAAGAAGCGTTTTTGAGCGCGGTTCAGCACGACCTCAACACTCCTAAAGCGCTTTCCACGCTTTGGGCCGTGGTGAAGAGCAGCGATCTTACCAATGATGAACAATACTCGCTCATGCTCTACTTCAATACGATGCTGGGTCTTGGTTTTGATGAGATCGCCAAGCCGAAAGACGTTGCGGCCAGTGACGAAGCGCTGCGTCTCTTGAGTGAGCGAAATGCTGCAAAGGCGGCAAAAGATTGGAGTCGAGCCGATCATCTTCGCGCTGAGCTTCTTGAGATGGGATATGTGGTCAAGGATCTGCCTTCCGGCAGTGTTCTTGAAGAAAAAATGTAACGATTGTACGTATGAGTTGTTAATCTTATGGAAATACAGAGCAACGATGAACGAGCGTTCAGAGGCGTATACGAGGAAGTCTTCCCGGTCATCATGCGGGTCGCCTACCACGTTACCAACAACAGGGATCTTGCGGAAGAGATCTGCCAAGAAGCGTTCATCCGGTTTTTTGACAAGGGGATGCTCTTTCCTTCAAGCGATGACGCCAAGTACTGGCTGATCCGGGTTGCGAAGAACCTCGCGATCAACCAAGTCAAACGGAAGGTCCGCGAGCAGGGGATGGTGGAAAAGCTCAAGCAGATGCCGACTTCCCGTGCGAACACCACCGATGGCGAGCACGTGCTGATCAGGGAGGAGACCAGAGCAGAAGTTCAAGCGGCGATCAGTCAATTGCCCGAGAAGTTTCGCCTGGTCATCGTGATGAAGGAGTATACCGATATGGGATACCGGGAAATCGCTGAAGTACTCCGTATTTCCGAAAGCAACGTGAAGGTGAGGGTCCACCGAGCACGGAAAATGCTCGAGTCGATTCTCAGCCGGGAGTAGTATATGTGTGTAGATGACCAACTGTTGAATACGTACTTGGATCAAGAGCTGAAAGAGCCGTGGAAAACTCAGGTGGAGGAACATCTTTCCTACTGCAACGCCTGCAGGCTTCGCCTTTCATCTCTTAAAGAGATCCAAAGCCGGCTCGCCTCGGCGACTTTGAGCGATGATGAGATCGCCCCGTCAAAGGAGCGGGTTCTTACATATTTTGAAAAGAATCGTTTTGGCGAACAGGCAAATAAGCACCTCTTCTGGCACAAACGGGTCCAGGTGAAACTGGCGCCTGCGATTCTTACCAGCGCAGCGGCGTTCGTGGTGGTGTTCATCGCTTCTTTCGTCCTGTTTTCCAGCAACCCGCAGCAGCGTCAGGAGATTCTGCCCGGTGTCGCCGATCCGATCGATTCCACACATATCCGCCAGGTCAGCGATTCGCCGCGACCGTCCTTGGATTCCTTCAGCCTTGAACAGATTGTCAATCATCTCGATAAGCTCGGTTATGCGGTAAAGCTCGAGTTGAAGGCCATTACCCCGCTCGAGTAAGAACTCTTGCACATAGCACAAAGGCTCTACATTCTTGTAGAGCCTTTGCTATTTTGATAGGATAGCAACCATCTACACGCGGAGGTTCCGATGAAGGCTGTCGAATTGAGCAAAGCATATGACCCAAAAGATTTTGAACAACGAATCTACCGAAAGTGGTTGAATTCGGGAAGTTTCGAGCCTGCCGAGGGCGATGGAAAAACCTACACAGTCGTAATGCCTCCGCCGAACGTAACGGGAATCCTTCACATGGGTCATGCGCTGAATAACAGCCTGCCGGATATCCTCATACGCTATCACCGGATGAAGGGTATTCCCACTCTCTGGGTTCCGGGAACCGATCATGCAGGAATTGCGACGCAGAACGTCGTCGAACGCCAGCTTGCCAAAGAAGGCTTGACCCGAGACGATCTGGGGCGGGAGAAATTCCTCGAGCGAACCTGGAAGGTGAAAGATGAGCACCATCGAATCATCAAAGAACAGTTGATGAAGATCGGCTGTTCATGTGATTGGAAGCATGAGCGCTTCACCCTCGATGAAGGCCTCAGCAACGCTGTCCGTGAAGCATTCGTCACCCTGTATGAACGTGGTCTGATCTATAAAGGGGAGTATCTGGTCAACTACTGCCCCTCCTGCGGAACCGCTCTCGCTGATGATGAAGTCGAACACAAAAGCCGTAATGCGGCGATCTACCGGATTGCATATCCGTTCTGCGATCAGGAAGGTCACATCACCGTCGCGACGACCCGTCCTGAGACGATGTTCGGAGACGTGGCGGTTGCGGTGAACCCCAATGATGAACGGTACAGCCACCTCATCGGCAGACATGTTCATCTTCCCCTCACCGATAAGATCATTCCGATCATCGCCGATGATTTCGTCGACATCGAGTTCGGTACCGGGTTCGTAAAAATAACTCCCGCCCACGACCCCAACGACTATGCCGCCGCGCTTCGTCACGACCTTGCGAAGGTGAATATTCTCAATGCGGACGGAACGCTGAATGATGAGGTGCCCAAGGAATTCAGAAACCTCAAAGCTGAAGTCGCCAGAACGAAGGTGGTCGCAGCCCTCGAAACGGGAGGGTACCTGCAGAGTGAAGAACCGTACACCCACGAAGTCGGACACTGCTATCGCTGCCACAACGTGGTTGAACCATACCTTTCCAACCAATGGTTCGTAAGGATGGAAGGGATGGCTAAAAAGGCGCTCAAGGCGCTGGAAGACGGAAGGATCGCATTCCATCCGAAACATTGGGAAAACACCTATACCCACTGGCTGGAGAACATTCACGATTGGTGCATCAGCCGCCAGCTTTGGTGGGGGCACCGGATTCCTGTCTGGGAGTGCGAAGGATGCGGCCATCTGATCGTCAGCCGGGAAGACCCCACGGAGTGCCCCAAGTGCAAGGGAACGGATCTTGTTCAAGAGTCGGATGTGCTTGATACCTGGTTCAGCTCATGGCTCTGGCCATTCTCCACCCTCGGCTGGCCGGAAGAAACGACGGATTTGAAGCGATTCTTTCCCACCGACAGCTTGACCACCGGATACGACATCATCTTCTTCTGGGTGGCCAGGATGATCATGGCGAGCTTGGAGTTTCTCGATGAAGTTCCTTTCAAAGATATCTATATCACCGGTCTTGTTCGTGACAAGCAGGGGCGAAAGATGAGCAAGTCGCTGGGCAATGGAATCGATCCCTTGGAGGTCATCGATCAATACGGCGCCGATGCGATGAAGTTCACCCTTTCCTATATGGCGACCCAAGGTCAAGATATCCTCATCGACATGGATACATTCCGTCTTGGCAGCCGCTTCGCCAACAAAGTCTGGAACGCCGCTCGTTTCGTTCTTCTGAATATCGGGGGTGTCACCCTGCAAAACGTCGAGGAGATCGAGTTCAATACGATCGATAAGTGGATCTATCATCGCTTCAACCAGACAGTGCAGAAAGTCCAAGCTTCAATGGAAACCTTCAAGTTCAATGAAGGCAGCCAGGCTGTTTACGACTTCTTCTGGAACGACTTCTGCGATTGGTATCTGGAAACTGCGAAAGAGGGGATGTACTCCAAGGAAGAGGAACCGAAAAACCGGCAGATCTCCCTTCTGCTGGACCTTCTCGAACGTTCAATGGCATTGATGCATCCATACATCTCCTTCATCACCGAAGAGATCTACTCAAAGCTGCCGAACAGAAAAGGCTTGCTGATCAATCGTCCATATCCCGAGCATGACGAAGCGTTGGTCTTCCCCGAAGAAGACACGATCTTCACCCGGCTCCAGGAAGCGGTCACATCGATTCGCGCGTTGAGGAGCGAACTGCAGATTCCTCCCGATCGGAAAGTCCGGATTGCGATCCAAACCGACGATTCATTCATCGGCTCCTCGTTCTTCAAAACTCAGGAGCGACTGCTTGCTCTCTTCACCAATGCATTGAGCGTTGAAGTTGACCGAGGAGTCGGGATTCACGGCACTCTTCCCGTTGCCGGCAGCGGATACCAGAGCTTCGTCTTCGTCAGCGATGCGATAGACATAGAGAAAGAAATCCTAAAACTGGAAGGGGATGTCGAGAAGACGAAGAGGAACCTTGAGGTGTCATTGAAAAAGCTCGCCAATGAAGGATTCTTACAGAACGCCAAGGAAGAAGCGATAACAAAAGAACACGCCAAACGTGCTGAGTTTGAAGAGAAGCTTCAGAAAAGCGAGCAACACATCGCCTTGTTGAAAACTCTTGTATAAAAAAGAATGAGGCGCCGAATCCGGCGCCTCTGCATTCTTATGCGTTTTTCTCCTCTTGGATTTCCTTGCGGCGTTCCTTGGCGAGCTTGCCGATTTCAGCAAGGGCTTTTCGAGCGCGAGCTGCTGCAGCTTTTACGCCTTTTTCGGTGAACTTTCGATTCTCTTCCAAATAGGCTTCAAACTGTGCAACGATTTGTTCGTGAATTGTCATAGAAAACTCCTTTTGCCATGTTGCGTTATTTTACCACGGTTTGATGCCAACGCAAATACAAAACACACGAATAACGCGAAATTATGCAGAATTTGAGAGCTTTTTAAGGGATTTTCCGTACAATCCGACCGTTTTTTCTTGAAGACGCGGGATTCTCTTACAAAGAGCGACGAATAATGTACCCGTCACGCAGCTTTGCATGGGTTTGCAGATAACAAGGTTTGTTGTGATCGCCTTGTGCGATTTCTTCCATCTCTTCGTTAAACAGGATGAAATCATCCAAGGGGAAGTTGGGGAGATCCGGGGCGATGATCTCAAGGAGGTGCTCCTTTCGGATGGAGTTCTTCAGTTCCAGGCGATAGAGATCGTTTTCTTTCCGTTCACGAACGAATCCGCAGAAAAGAGTTCGTCGTTGATAATCTTTTTTAGTGATGATCGATCCCTTTGTCGGATCGATGGGACCGGACCCGAAGAAAAACCCGGTAGAGTATTCACGGTGGGAAACGTCAAAAAGATCTTCACGGTAGAGTTCCCATTGAGGATCTTTATCCAGAGCCTTCCGATATGCCCGGGTGACCGCTGCAACGTAGTATGAGCTCTTCATCCTCCCTTCGATCTTCAGGGAGGAGACACCGGATCCGATGAGCTCATCGAGATGGTCGATCATGCATAGATCTTTTGAGGAGAGGATCGTTGTATAATCCTCGTATTCTTCAATCGGGTAGAACGTTCCTTCCCGTTCCTTTTCCTCCAGCGCCACGCGGTAGTTCCACCGACAGGAATGGGAGCAGTCACCATGATTGCCGCTTCGACCTGCAAGATGTGCGCTAAGCAGACAGCGACCGCTGTACGCCATGCACATCGCCCCGTGAACAAAGACTTCCAACTCCAAATCGGGGTTTCGATCCTTGATCGCCTTGATGTCATCGAGCGTCGCTTCCCGACCCAAGACGATTCGCTTGAACCCCGCTTGGTGGTAGAATCGGGCGCTTTCACTGTTTGTACAGGAAGCTTGAGTAGATAGATGCAGTTCGACGTCTTCCCCAAGATACTTGCGCAACAGGGGAATCACCCCCATGTCGCTGATGATATACCCGTCAAACGGCCACTGTTTCATCTTCGGCAATTGATCTTCAAGTGAAGCCATTCGGTTCTGGTCGAACAGCATGTTCACCGTGCAGTACAGCTTTTTCCCCGTCTTTTCTTTGAGGTCAATGACCTCGACGAGGTCGGCTTCGGTGAAGTTGCCGGCGTTGGTCCTGAGCGAGAAGGGAGAAAATCCCAAGTACGCTGCGTCGGCCCCATATTCCAAGGCCAAGCGCAGCTTTTCAAGGTTTCCCGCCGGGCTCAGAAGTTCGACGCTCAAGAGAGGGCTTCCTTCACCGCTTTGGCCACCGCTTCAGCGATTGAGACGACTTCCTCGTTTTTGGATTGGAGGGTGGTGTCCTTGGAAGGACGGAACGGCACGAGCTTCCGCTTTGCATCCTCGGGGAACGCAAGGCGAAGGACCTCTTCGATCGTGGCGACACTGTGGAAGGTAACTCCTTTCTTTACCTCATCTTCAAGTTCATCCAAATCCCGCTTGTTGAATTGCGGAATGATGATGTCCTTGATCTTATTGCGTTTGGCGGCCAGAATCTTCTCTTTCAATCCACCGATCGGCATGACTTTCCCTTTCAAGGTGAGCTCTCCGGTCATCGCAAGATTCGGAGCCATCACCTGATTGGTGATCAACGAGTATAATGCGACGGTCATCGTGATTCCGGCTGAAGGTCCGTCCTTCGGAGTCGCCCCTTCGGGAACATGGAGGTGGACGTTATTGCGATCGAACCAGACAGGATCGATCCGGAATTGATCGGCATGGGCCTTTATATACGTATGAGCGATGGAAACCGACTCCTGCATCACGTCTCCGAGTTGACCGGTGAGTTTCACTTCACCTTTGCCGGGAGTGTTTTGCGCTTCGATGATCAAGGTGTCGCCACCCATGCTCGTCCATGCCAGACCGATTGCCATTCCCGGCTTGTCCGCTTTGAGAATCTCATCTTCGACAAAGACCGGCTGACCGAGGTATTCGACCAGCTCCTCCTGTCTGATCACGACCGGAGTGGCAAGATCAGGTTGTTCCACCAGTTTCAAGGCGACTTTTCGGTTGATCCTATCCAACGATTTCTCGAAGTTTCTCACCCCCGCTTCCCGAGCGTACTCATCGGCGATTTTTCGCAGGATCGGGGAAGAGTATTTGATCTCCTGCTTGTTCAATCCGTGTTTTTCCAACGATTTGGGAACAAGATATTTACGACCGATCGCGAGCTTCTCGTCGCTGGTGTAGCCGCTTAACCGGATGACCTCCATCCGGTCCAAGAGGGGACGGGGAATCGTTTCAAGGGTATTTGCGGTAACAATGAAGAGCACCTGGCTCACATCAAAGGGAATATCCAGATAGGTGTCCCTGAAAGCGGAATTCTGTTCGGGATCGAGAACCTCCAGCAGCGCACTGGCGGGATCTCCCTGATAGGAGATTCCCATCTTGTCGATTTCATCGATCAGGAACACCGGATTCTTGCTCTTGGTGATTCTGAGGCCTTGCACGATCTTGCCGGGCATCGCTCCTATATACGTTCGGCGGTGTCCTTTAATTTCACTCTCATCATTCATTCCTCCGACGGAGAAACGGAAATACTCCTTCTTCAGCGCGCGGGCGATCGAAATTCCGACGCTCGTTTTTCCCACCCCGGGCGGACCGACCAGACAGATGATCGAGCCTTTGGTATCCTGTTTCTTTTTTCGGACCGCAAGAAACTCGAGGACCCGATCCTTAACATCCTTCATCCCATAGTGATCTTTTTCCAAGATCCGTCGGGCGCTTTCGATTGAAAAGGTTTCCGGTTTGGGATCTTTCCAAGGAAGATCGCTGATGATCTCGAGGTAGGTGCGGGTGATGGAATACTCCGGCGAAGCGCTTTCCATCATCTCGAGCCGGCTCAACTCCCGCTCCACCGTTTCTCTCGCTTCATCATTCAAGGGAAGCGATTTGAACTTTTTCGCGAGCCGTTCGATCAATTCAGCTTTTGGGTTGGTGGTGAGACCAAGCTCCTGCTGAATCGATTTAAGCTCTTCACGGAGAAAGTAATCGCGCTGGTTCTTTTCAAGCTTCTTGTTGACCCGAGCCTGGATCTTCGCCTGGACCTGGGCGATATTCTGTTCGTTTTTAATGAAGACCAACACTTTTTCAATGCGATTGCGCACCACGAGCGTTTCAAGAATATCCTGCTGGTCGGTGCGATCGACATTGAGAATCGATGCGATGAAATCAGCCAGCTTTCCCGGATGATCGATATTGACCATGTTCAACCGCATCTCTTCGCTGATCAGCTGGTTGTTTTTAGTCAAGCTCTTCATCTCATTGAGCAACAGGCGGGTCCACGCCCTGAGCTCTTCGCGGTCATCTTCAATGTCTTCAAGATAGTTGACTTCGGCGATGATGTATTTGCCGCCGGGATAGAACTGCTTGATCTCAAACCGTTTCAGCGTTGAGATGAATATGCTCATTCCCCCATCGGGGAGTTTTATCTTCTTGACGATCTTTGCTACCGTTCCCACCGTATAGAGATGTTCTGATCCGACTGTTTCCGTCTCCACCTCCTCTTTGACCAGCAGCAATCCTAGGAATCCACCATGCTTCACCGCTTGGTTGACGATTTCGACATCACTTTTATCGGTAATCATCAACGGCGTGAACAAGCCGGGAAACACGGGATTCCCGCTTACCGGCAGAATAAACAGATTGTTGGGAAGCAGTTGCTCGATTGGCATCAGTTCCTGTTCGCTCATAGCGCCTCCATATGATGAAATGGCGAACCCGATTGCCCGCCTGCATCAAAGGTACTCAAACTTTCTCCTAAAGGGAAGGCTCTTCTATTCCTTGGAAAGCCACTTCACTCCAAGGTAGCAGAACGGGGTATCGAGGAGGGCGAAAACCACCTTGAAGAGCCAGTAGGGCATGATGAGGGAAAAGAGATAGCCCACCGTGTACGTGGGAGTAAGCTTGTAAAAGGCGATGAACATGAAGATCACCGTATCGATGAACTGGCTGGTTATCGTCCCGACGTTGTTTCTCAGCCAAAGCATCTTTCCCTTTGTCAGGTGTTTGAGGCCGATAAAAATCGCAACATCGATATACTGACTGATCGCGAAGCTGATCAGGCTCGCCATGCTCATCCGCATGCTCATCCCGAAAATCTGTCGATACGGTTCCTGCAGATCCCACGTAGGGTGGGGTTTCACCCTTACGAAGATCGCAGTGACGGCGAGCATGATCGCAAGCATGATCGTGCTGAAGCGGACGAAGTGGTTCGCTTGTTCACGCCCGCGCACATCCCCGACGATATCGGTGATGAGAAACAGCACCGGCATGAAGAATATCCCGACGGAAACCCGAACACCGAAAAGGCTGATGATCTTGCCGCCGACCGTATTTACGAGCACCATCCCCAGGATATACAGGGAAAACAAGAATAGGTCCTTCTTTGTCCACGTTTCCATATCATTCCTCGCTTGTGTTGAGTTTATAGAAAGTTGGGTTTATGGTCAAATACGCTTTCCCACAGGGTGGCAACTTGTGATAGAATACCTGCAAATAAGGAAACAATCATGGAAAGCAAACTCATTGTCATCGCTATCGGGGGCAACTCGCTGATCGAGGATCCCAAGCATGTTACGGTCGAAAGCCAATATGAAGCCGCCCGCAAAACAGCCAGCCACATCGCCCGTTTGATTCAAGCGGGACATCGGGTGCTCATCGCTCACGGCAACGGTCCTCAGGTCGGATACGTGCTTCTTCGGAGCGATATCGCCAAAGACGTCCTGCACCAGGTGCCGCTTGACAGCTGTGTCGCCGACACGCAGGGAGCAATCGGCTATCAGCTTCAAATGGCTCTGCACAATGAGCTTGCAAAGCTCGGAGTGACCCGACCGGTCGCAACGGTGGTGACGCAAGTCGAGGTCGATAACAATGATCCTTCCTTCAAGAATCCCACCAAACCGATAGGATCCTTCCTGACCAGAGAGGAAGCGGAAGAGCGAAAAACCAAGGATGGGTGGAACGTGGTCGAAGATGCCGGGCGCGGCTATCGCCGGGTAGTCCCTTCGCCGAAGCCCAAACGGATCGTTGAGCTCGATTCGATCCGCTCGCTTCTGGAAAACGGCTCGATCGTCATCGCAGCCGGTGGCGGCGGAATTCCGGTCATCAAGGATGAAGCTGGGCTTCTTCGAGGGAAAGAAGCGGTCATCGACAAAGATCTTGCCGCAGCCCTTTTGGCCAAAGAGTTGAATGCGGACCTGTTCGTCATCTCGACGGCGGTGGAAAAGGTGTTCCTCAATTGGGGCAAACCCACCCAAAAGAGCTTGGATGTGATTACCACCACCGAAGCTAAACAATATATCGAAGAAGGACATTTCGCCCCCGGATCGATGCTCCCGAAAGTGGAAGCGATCGTAGATTTTGTCGAAGTTACGAAGAATACCGGCTTGATTACCGACTCCGCCCACATCCATGGAGCTCTCTATCGGGACAAGGGGACGAAGATCGTCAATGGTTAGAAGATACTTTCCCAATCTGCGGTCATTCATCGTCTCGATGGTCGTCATTCTCATTCTCTTGACGATGGCCGTCGTCATCACCGATCAAAACAATGTCCGACGTCTTCACAGATATCTGAGGGCGGCGGAAACCGTTAGAGAAGCGTGTTATTCACTGATCGAACAGCGCCTCGCCTATGCCAAGGCGCTCGTTCGGATAATCGATGGCCAAGTGGATACCGGCGATTTGGAAGAAGCTATCCTTCAGTGGAATCCGAACGCTCCCGTCGATGAAGTGAGCGCTCTTTACAGAGCGCTCGACGATGAGCTTTCACTTCTTCAACGAAAGGCGGTTGAACATGAATCCTACCGTGACTGGTCTCCGTATTTTGACCAGATGTATCTGCTGGAGCTTGAATTGGCCGATATTTCGGCTCAATATCAGCAACGAGCCATGTATTTCAATGCCCAAAAAGGCGGGTTTCCCGCGCTCCTGGTCGCAAAACGTCATAATCTTGAAGATCTGTTACTGTTTGATTTCGGCTCTGCCTTGAAAGGTCGCCCGTGAAAGATAGATCGGGAGCAGAAGAGCGATGAGAAGGGTTGAATCCTGATGGAATGGTGCTTTCAAAAGCTCCAGACCGAGCAGGACGATCATGGCCCCAAGACCGAAGCGAAGGACTTTACCCTGTTTTTTTGGGCGGAAGGCGACCTGGAAAAGAAGCGGATTGACAAACAGGATATTCAGGTTCCAATAGGCAACATTCATATTGGTTCCAATCATCAGCACGAGGAGCAGGGTGCCCAGAAGAGCGAGAACGATGAAGATCGTCCCATACAGCAATGAGGTGAAGCGGGGGAGGTACAAGCTGAGGATGATCAGGAGCATCGCCGTGATCAATCCGATGAAAAACAGCGCGTCCATTGCAAGGAAGTCGTGTTTCGGAGAAACGAGCGATCCTTCATTGAGAATTGTGTTGTTGAGACCGAAGCGCTGACCGTCTGCGAACGTGAAATCGAGAACCGCTTGATGGAGCGTCTCCGGTAGATACATCTCATCCCACAACGTCGTCGGTTTGTCGATTCGCCAGCTTTGCAGGAGGTTCAGTCCGAGTCCGAGAAGGGGAGAATGCCCCATGTAAGGAAGCGCTGCATTCCGCAGGGATGTGCCTTTCCGGCTTTGAGCCCATGCCTTGAATTGCCCGCCGGTCGCCTTGTCCAAGATATCGCGGATCCGGGTCGCACAGTTGTCATCGTAGAAATGGTACAGATATGTTCGCCCGGCAGGTCCGATTTCATTGTATAGAAAATCAATCAGGGCGAATTGAGCGTTTGGATCGAGATTCAGATCGACGATCTGAACATCTCTTCCTTCGGCGATCGAATCCTCAACCCGCCAAAGAGCATCACTGACACTCACCCGATAATACATCTTTCCGAAGGCGAAGTTCGGATAAAACCCTTCCTCGGTGTCATCAAAAATTCCCCAGTCATACATGATCTGCCGACCATTGCTTTGGGTTACGATCAGAGCGGTGTGCCCAAACCACGCATACAGATCCTTCCCGGGGCCTACCGTCAAGAGTTGGACGCGGGTCTTGGCGACCCATTCCTCTTGGTTTTGGGCAAGCGATGGATTAAAGTCCACGTAGTAAAGCGACTCCATGCTGTCATAGGGCTGCTCGATCTCCAATGGAACGACTGAAAGAGAAAAAAGCCCGAAAGAAAACAAGAGGAGCATCGTTACGCCAACCGATCGTTTCATGATTCGCAGTATATCAGATGAGTGCTCATCTTCCAACTGGTTGATTTTTTCTTTCCCGCTCTTTACCCTGATGATATGGAGCGCAATGTTACCTCCCGTGCAATCGTGTTGCACAGCCGAAAACAAAGCCAAATGAACCGGAGATTGACGTTGTTGACCGTTGATTTTGGATTGATCGAAGCGATCAGCTATGGATCGGCCAAATCGATGCGTGCCCCAAAAGCGAACGTTTTTACCAACGCGACCGTCTATCTTTACTACAACCCCGTTCGGGATCACTACACCCTCAAAGATGTGGCGGTCATTGAGAGCAACGAACATCTGCGCTCCGATATCACGCTTACCTATCGGGGACTTTTCATGGCGGAACTGATTATGAAGACCCACGGTGGTGAAAGTGCGTTGGAGTATGAACTGCTGGGTCAAGGCCTGACGTTGTTGAAGAGCGGTGTTGCTGACAGGGTGCTGATTCAATTCGTTCTTCGCTTCGCTCAGATACTCGGAGTGCATACCGACTATGAGACGTGCCCGGTATGCTCAAGACGATATCGGGATGATGAAATGCTTGGTTTTGCTGCCGACCTGCTCAGCCCCTGTTGCTCGGAGTGCGGAAGCACCGATCTTTTTTTACCGCCCGGAGCTCGCCGCTACGTGAAGCTGACTTCCACTCTCGATTACCTGGAGAGCCTCAACGTTCCTCTCAGCGGGGCTGCAACCGCCAGAATCAAAGGGTATGCGCTTTCATACGCTCGACTCTTGGCACAGATGCCGCTCAAGACGTTGCAAAGCGGTCTTTTATAAGGAAATGACGATGAATGACACAGTTTGGGTGAAAGAGCCTGTCGAGAGTGAATCCATAAAGCGCTTGCTGGAGGAATACCGGTTTACTACCCTTCAGGCAACGGTCTTAAGTCGGCGCGGAATCACCAAAGCGGATGATGTAAAGTACTTTTTGGAACAAGAGCTCTCATATCTGCACAACCCCTTTCTGTTTGACGAGATGGAGGATGTGGCAGATCGAATTCTCGATGCGGTCCAGGAACAGGAGAAAGTGAGAATCTTCGGCGATCGGGATGTCGACGGAATCACATCGACCGCCCTGCTTGTTGAAGAGCTCAGAAGAATGAATGTTGATGTTTCCTATTCGTTGCCCAAAGGGGATGAGCCGTATGGACTGCTTCAAAGCGGAGTCGAAGAAGCGGCAGCCGATGGTGTTACGCTCCTCATCACGGCGGATTGCGGAATCAGCAATATTGAAGAGACAACCTTGGCAAACTCCCACGGTATCGATGTCATCATCCTCGATCACCACATCGAAGGAGAGGAGCTTCCTCCGGCTCTGGCAATCATCAATCCGAAGATGAGCGGATCGGAGTATCCCTTTACCCACTTGGCCGGTGTCGCGGTCGTCGCCAAAACGATTTGGGCGCTGAGGTTTGCCCAAACGGAGCTGTATCGCCAAGAGCTCATTCTTCTTCACGCCCAACCGGGCAATGACACGGTCATCATTCAGGCGATGAAGGTGAACAACTTGCTGATCACCGAGCGAATCATTGAAGAGGTCAATCCCGGAGTGTTGACCGCAAAGCGGAGCAAAGCCCTTGCGTTTCTTTCCTGCAACCTGCCGATTCTTGTTTTGGACGCAGCCGTTGAACACGCTCAGCTGAGCAAGGCGTTCGGCAAAAGCGTTGATATTCATCTGCTTGATATGCGGAAAGAGATGGAGAATGTCCTTCCATCGGTAAAAAATCGAGGTCTCTTCGCGTTGACCCAGCTCAGCAGGGCCGCTCGCTACGCCGAGGGAGGAAGAGATGAGCTTAATGTGCTGTACTCCCTGTTTGTCGCCTATGTGATGAAAAAGCACCCTGCGTTGGACAAGGAGTATGAGGGGCTCTTGGATCTGGTCGCTATCGGAACGGTTGCGGATCTGATGGAGCTCAAAAATGAAAACCTCTTGATGGTAAGACGCGGGTTGCACATTCTGTCTACCGCTCCCAGGCCGAGCCTGGTTCCTTTTCTTGCTTCCGTGGGGCTGTTGAACAGACGAATCTCATCAACGGATATCTCCTGGAGGATCGCTCCCCCAATCAATTCCACCGGGCGTTTGGGAATTCCGACGGTCGCCCTCGAGATGCTTCTCAGTACCGACCCGAGCGAGGTTGAACGGCTGACGGCCGAGGTGTTGAGGATGAATACCGAGCGCAAGCGCCTCAGTGATGAGATTTGGAGCGTGGTCCAAAGCAAGGCTCAAGAAAGTTTCGAGCAGACCGGCTCCAAGATGGTCGTCATCCAGGATGAACAGATTGAGAGGGGAGTTGCCAGTTCACTCGCTTCGCGCTTGGTGAAAGCCTTCAACGTCCCCGCTCTCGTGCTTTCTTCAGGCCATGGAGGATGGATCAAAGGTTCGATGCGCGCCAATGACTCGACGATTCATACTCGGGATTTCCTGGAGTATTTCAATCAGCAAGGTTCCTTTTTTCTTTACTATGGAGGACATGCCAACGCCTCAGGGTTCACGATGGAATCCAACAGGCTTGAAGAGCTGATGAGCGCTGTCTACGCCTACGTCGATACGATAGATTGTCCCGAGGAACAGGTAAAAGAGTATTATATTGATGCAACGATCAGCGAAGAGGAGATGCGTCCCGATTTAATCCGATTGGTAGAATTTTTTGAGCCGTACGGGGAGGGAAACCGTCCCCTGGTCTTTGAAATCCAAGGGGCGATCGTCGAAGAGATCAGCTACCTGAACAACAACCAGGGAGGGGATCGACACCTGAAACTGACCTTGGGATACGGGCAATACCGATGGCCGGCGGTATATTGGAACGCCGCTTCATTGGTCGGAAAGGTTTTTGACCGGGGCAGTGCGATCGATGTCCTGTTTCGACTCGCCCGGAACTACTTCAAGGGAAATGAAACGCTGCAGCTCAACATCATGGATGTGAAACCGGCAAAGCGGTAAGTGAAGCTATATAATGATACCCATCGTTCTTCCCACCGAGATGAAAGCGCCGGCAGCGCGTTCGATATCTTTTTTCGTATGGGCCGCCGACAGTTGAACACGAATGCGCGCTTTTCCTCTGGGAACAACCGGGTAGGAGAATCCAATCACATAGATTCCTTCATCCAGCAGCTTCTCGGCGAATTCGACGGCTTTCGCCTCTTCATACACCATCACCGCAACGATCGCGGTCGTCGCGTCGATCAGATCGAACCCCGCTGTTTTCAACAAGTTCCTGAAGTGATCGGCGTTTGCCAGGGTTCGCTTGCGCAAAGAGTGATCTTCCTTGAGGATGGAGAGCACCTGAAGTGTTCCGCCGCAAATCGCCGGAGCAAGGGTGTTGGAGAACAGATAGGGGCGGGCTCGTTGGCGATAGAGGTCGATAAGAAGTTTCCGTCCGCTGATGCATCCGCCGCTGGCGCCCCCGCACGCTTTGCCGAACGTCGTGGTGATCAGATCGACCTGTCCTTCCACTCCGCATAGTTCCACGCTTCCCCGACCGGTTTCTCCCAGGTATCCGGTAGCGTGGCTGTCATCAACGGCGACAAGAGCATCATGGCTTTGCGCCAAAGCGCAGATCTCCCTGAGCTTGGCGACATCGCCATCCATTGAAAAGACCCCGTCGGTAACGATAAGACGACGACGAGCGGAAGCGCTCGCTTCGAGAGCCTTCTCAAGTTCGTTCATATCGCTGTGTCTGTAGCGGAAGCGCTGGGCTTTTGAAAGCCGGATTCCGTCGATGATCGAGGCATGGTTCAGCTCATCGCTTATGACTGCGTCTTCTGCACCTAAAAGCGGTTCAAACAACGCTGCGTTCGCATCGTAGCATGAAGAGAAGAGAATCGTGTCCTCGGTTCGAAGATACGTTGAAATCGCCTGTTCAAGCTGCTTATGGAGGGTTTGCGTTCCGCAGATGAACCGGACGGAAGAAAGACCGAAGCCGAAGAGCTTCATCGTATCCTGCGCGGCTTCGATGACCCTGCGATCATCGCTGAGGCCGAGGTAGTTGTTGGCGCAGAAGTTCAGGACCGCTTTGCCGCCGACAGAGATCTCCCTGCCCTGAGCACCTTCGATGATCCGCTCTTCTTTGTAGAGCCCGTCTTCCTTCAATGAAGTGAAGAACTCGTTCAATTCACGTTCCAGTTGGTGGTTCATGCTCCCTCCCGTTCGCCGATCTTCCTGATCATATCTTCAGTCATCGAGGCGAGGGTGTAGTGAGGTTGGAAATCCCATTCAACCCGGGCCGCGTAATCTTCCATGTAATCGGGCCAGGAATCCGCAATCGCCTGGCGAACCGGATCGATCGCGTAGCTGATCGTGAAGTTTGGAATATGGGTGCGGATATACGCCGCCTGCTCTTCCGGACAGAAGCTCATCGCGGCGATATTGAAAGCATTCCTATGTCGAAGTCTGCCTGGATCCGCTTCCATGATCTGAATCGCCGCCTCGACCGCATCAGGCATGTAAATCATGTCAAGGTAGGTATCGCCGCGGAGAAAGCACGTATAGTGCTGATTCCGGATCGCTTCGTAGTAGATCTCCACCGCATAATCGGTAGTTCCGCCACCTGGAGGCGTCAGGCTGCTGATGATGCCGGGGAAGCGAATCCCTCTGGTATCGACATCCCAGCGGTGGTGGTAATAATCACAGAGCAATTCTCCGGTCACCTTGGTAACTCCATAGATCGAGGTAGGCCTTTGAATCGTGTCCTGCGGGGTGAATTTCTTTGGGGTTGTCGGTCCGAACGCGCCGATCGAAGAGGGAACAAAGACGGCGCACGACCTCTCCCGGGCGACCTCCAAGACAGTGATGAGGCCGTTGATATTGAGATTCCACGCTTCCAGAGGATCCTGCTCGGCGCGGGCGGAGAGAAGGGCGGCCAAATGGTAGATCGTATCGATCCTATGAGTGCGTACGATCTCATCGATTCGTTTACCGTCGCGGGCATCTAATACATGAAACGGCCCCTCTTCGATGAGGGCGCGATTCACATCACTGCGGATATCAGATAAGACAACGTTGCCGGTACCATAGCGCCGGCGGCATTCAAGAGCGATTTCACTGCCGAGCTGACCGAGTGCACCTATGATCAATATGCGCTTCATCTATCCTCCCTTCTGCTTGTTTCTTGACAAGAGCGGAGCGTGGTTTTACAATCATTGATGAGTTTAGTATATTGAACAAGGTTTAGTATGTCAAACTTTATAAGGAGTCATCAATGCAAACCCCTCCGATGATCGGCAAGAATATTCAGCGAATCCGAACGGCTCGCAAGCTCACCCTCAATGTGCTCAGTGAGCGAAGCGGCGTCTCCAAAGCGATGCTCAGCCAGATTGAAAGCGACAAGGTGAATCCCACCGTAGCTACGGTTTGGAAGATCGCAAAAGGGCTGAACGTTGAATTGAATGATCTCTTGGAAGGAGTTGACGAGCCGACCAGGGTATTTTCCCTCAATCCCGCTTCCGATGACGGTTCAAAGCTCGAGAAGCGAAAAGACGGAATCACGATCAAGATCCTCAGCCCCCTTTCTTCCGTCGAGGAACTGGAGATGTATCTTCTCACTTTCGACCCCGACTCGACGCTCCAAAGCGAACCCCATATCGAAGGAAGCCAAGAATATCTGACGGTCGTCAAAGGCTCGGTCGATGTCCGAGCAGGGGAGAACTCCGCCCACCTCAAAACGGGAGATTTCCTGATGTACCATGCCGATATCGAGCATTCGATCTCCAATCAAAGCAGCAAAGAAGCGGTAGTTCACATGGTGGTGAGGTTTCATTCAGAGAACCGCTGATCCAACAGTTCCCGCCCTCCTTGACACGAATGGCTCATTTATTGCAATCTTCAATTACAAGACGAACCCAGTAATCGGGAAAGGTGGTGATACTTCAGCATGGCATACGTCCGAGTAGACGAAAACGAGCCGCTCGAAAAATCGATCAAGCGATTTAAGCGCATG
>Ga0208195_1001996_pt1 | contig 20452 bp, 17 predicted proteins | sample AD_UKC077_MetaG_FD_184441 | JGI IMG/M metagenome (GOLD analysis project Ga0208195, IMG submission 184441) | Active sludge microbial communities of municipal wastewater-treating anaerobic digesters from USA - AD_UKC077_MetaG (SPAdes) (version 2) | ecosystem: Engineered > Bioreactor > Anaerobic >...
TAGGAAAAAATGGTTAGTTTGTACTCCAGAAGAATGGGTTAGGCAAAATTTAATTCGTTTTTTAATTGAAGAGTTTGGTTTTCCTGCAAATTTAATAGCCATTGAAAAATCATTGTCTTTAGCTGGACGCAATTATCGTTTTGATGCTTTAGTTTATGATAGACAGTTTTCTCCGCTGATGATAATTGAGTGCAAATCTCCTTATGTGAAATTAGAACAAAAAGTTTTTGACCAAATTTGGACATATAATTACGAAATTAATGCACCATTTTATTTAGTTACTAACGGCATTGCTTTTATTATGGGCGAATGTCGTTCGGGAAAAACTCCAAGTTTTTTTAAGGAAGTCAAAGGTTTTGAAAATCTTATTAAAGAAAGTACAGTTAAAAGTTAAAAGTTAAAAGTCGAAAGAGTGAAAGTATGAAGATTACAAGGTTTGAAGATATTATTGCTTGGCAAAAAGCAAAGGATTTATCTGTTAAAATATATTTCTTGTTTAAAGAAAGTAAAGATTAAGGAATTAGACAAAATATCTGATGATGATTTTGAATTAATTTTTGCAATGTGTGAAGAAACATCAAAAATAATTTCAGGTTTAATAAAAAGCATAGAAAAATCACAAAATTGAAAATATCAAATAAAGTCAAACTTGTAGCCCTCTTTTAACTTTTAACTTTCAACTTTTAACTGAGTAGTTGTTTCATGTCGAAGATTTTCAGTTTTTTCGACACGTTTATTTTTTTGTTAGAGATTTTTGTCCGTAGAACACACAAACCATTTAACTAAAATAATTCTTAATTATTCAATTCTCAATTCTTAATTTTCTTTCGACTTTTAACTTTTAACTTTTAACTGAAAAAGATACACATCTTCAAACTTATTTTCCCCACTTTTTTTCCATTCTTTAAGTTCGCCGGTTTTTACAAATCCAAATTTTTCAAAAAGTTTAATGCTAATTAAGTTTTTTGCATCAATGCAGCACCATATCTGGTTTAAATTAATGATATTGAAGCAATATTCAATAATAATTTCTAAGCTTTGTTCTGCAATTTTTTGATTACGATATTCTTGTAAAACAACAATCCCAACTCCAGCTCTTTGATGTGCAGGTTCGTATTGAAAAAGGTCGATAACACCTAATGCTTTTCCGTTGTGTTTGTCGGTAATAATTAGTCTTAATTCTTTATTTGTGTAAATATCATAGACAGAATTTTCAATATGTTGCTTTATTTGCCAACGCGAAAATGGCGAGCGTGTATCACTTACCCACCAAATATTTGTATCGTTTTCTAATGAGTAAAGAAAATCTAAATCTTCGGGTTCGGGCTTACGAAGTAAAATATTATCATTGCTAAGTTGTGAATTTATTTTCGCCATGATTTTACAATAATATTCATATCTTGTGTTACGCGATAATCTTTAGCGTACATTAAATTTATTCTTTGTGCTAATTCTGGATTTAATTCTGCCTTTTTAAAATTTTCTAAAGGAGTATATATTCCTTTTTTTATTTTTGGAAGCATACTGGTATCAACACCTTCGCCTTCGTAATATGAAACAAAAGTTTTGTTGCCAAGCAATATAGAAAATAGGTTTTTTAATTTTTGTTTAGGTTGTTTCATAAATAAAACAAGTATTGGATAAAACAAAATCATTAAAAATGAAATACAAAAATCCAATAATCTTTTGTTTCTTAAATTTTCGGGTTTAATAATGCTATTTATATCAATATTGTAAAGTTCGCCAGTAGTGTTTGTCGAGTTGCTTCCAATTACTGAAAAACCATCAGGACTTGCAATTTTATAATCTAAACGTGGATTATCGAGTTTAAGCATAGTCCTAATAATTTGCTGAGCCTGCAAGTTCTTAGCACAGAATATTATTTCATCAATTTTGTCAATTTTTACAATCTCGTCAAGTTGTTCTAAATTTCCAGAAAAAAATTCGCTGTTTTCATCTTTACTTGGACTTACAAAAGAAGAGATTACAAATTTAGGATTTGTATTTTTAATTAATTTTACCAAATCTTTGGCTTCGGTTTCGCTACCAACAATAGCAACTTTCTTTTTTCCGGGTAAATTTATTTTAAAACAATTTAATCCTGTGTAATGTAGCAAAAGCCTAACAAGAGGAATTAAAATAAGAGCCCAAGCTGTACTGAGTAAAATTATTGCTCGCGAAAAACGCAAATTGGCTGGCAAAAGTGAGTAAACCACTAAAATAAAGAGTGAACCAACTATTATTCCTTTATAAACATTTTTTAATTTGGCAGGTTTGTCGTAGCCTCCTAAAAAAACTAAAGAAATTATCCAAATAGTTAAATAAGAGAGTAATCCCCACATAAAAATATTTTGAGGGTAAGCGTCTCTTACTCCAAACTGAAATTCTGACCAAATAGGAGTGATGATTAAAAATCCTGCTAAAATTATTATTAAATCTATTAGAGGCGTAATAATATTTTGCAAAAATCTATGGAAAATTGCAAGAGCAGCTCTAAGGTAAATTGCTATTTTTATTAATGCTATAAAAAAGCCTGCATTTTTTTTGGAAAAGTGTTTTTTTGCAAAAATTATCATTGCGTTATAGAAAACCAACACATAATTTACGCTACCTTTTTTTGTGCTTTCGCCTTTGTAGTGAATAATTGTAGTTTCGGGAAGGTAATAGTTTTTATATCCGCCTAAAGTTATTCTGTAAGATAAATCAATATCTTCGCCATACATAAAAAATGCTTCGTCTAAAAGTCCAACTTTGTCTAAGGCTTCTTTTCTTAGCAACATAAAAGCACCAGAAAGAACATCAACTTCGTGAGTTTTATCTTTATCTAAATAAGAAAGGTGATATTGACCAAATTTTGCAGATTTTTTAAATATTTTAGATAATCCAAAAATTTTATAGAAAGCAACTTTAGGTGTTGGCAAGCCTCTTTTTGATTCGGGTAAAAAACGCCCTTTTCCATCAATCATTTTTACGCCTAAACCACCAGCATCAGGGTGAGAATCCATAAAATCGCAAACTGTTTTTAAAGTTTTTTCTTCAATAACAGTATCTGGATTTAATAATAAAACATATTCTCCTTTAGATTGTTTAATTGCCTGATTATTAGCGTATGAAAAGCCGTAATTTGTTTTGTTTTCGATTAATTTTACTTGTGGAAATTTAGATTTTACCATTGCACATGAGCCGTCAACAGAATTGTTATCCACAACAAAAACTTCGGTTTCGCAATGTTTAGCCGATTCAAATACAGAATTTAAACACTGCTCCAAGAAGTATTTCACATTATAATTTACTATTACAACCGAAAGTTTCATAAAAAATCAAACGACAAAGTTATAAAAAAACTGTATGATTGCAATTTTATAAAATGTATAGAAATAAAAATTATTTATATTTTTGTAGTTATTAAAGTTTTTGGTTTTGAAAAAAGGATTAATATTTAGTTTTTTTATACTGTTAAGTTTTGTAGGCTTTTCACAAATTTTAGTAAAACCTCAAAACCCCGAGGTTTTTGCCTATTCTGGTGATAATCAGACACAAACCTTAGAAAAAACTACCGCTAATCCAATTCGAGTTTTGGTTTTAGATGAAAATAAAAATCCTGTTCAAAATTATGAGATTAGTTTTTCGATAATTTCATATCCACAATTTTCTAAAGGTTTTCAGTTAACTGATAAAAAAGTTAAGACAGACGAAAACGGTATTGCTTCAACATATTTGCAAATTGGCGACCAAGAAGGCGAATATACCATTATGGCAAGTTCTGCTAATGATTTAGATATTGATTGCCTTGTATATACTGTAAATGCAAGAGATAAATCGTGGATATTCTTTTTAATCGCAGGACTATTAGGCGGAATTTCAATTTTCCTTTATGGAATGAATATTCTTGGTAAAGGAATGGTTTCGGCAACAGGCAACAAGATGCGGAACTTAACTAATAAATTTATAAAAAATCGCTTTTCGGGTTTTATTGCAGGTTTTGTGCTAGCTTTGTTAGTACAAAGTAATACCGCTGCAAGTGTTCTTACTATTGGTTTTGTTGAAAGTGGTTTAGTGAGTTTTGTACAAAGTTTGTCTATGCTTTTGGGTGCGGCTGTTGGAACTACTGTTACAGCTCAACTTATTGCATTAAACATTACTGATTATGCCCTTTTTATAATCGCAATAGGATTTGGAACTGTTATGTTTTCGCGTAATAATAAATTCAAATATATTGGACGAGCTATTTTAGGTTTAGGCTTGTTGTTTTTGGGAATGTATGTAATTTCAGAAACAATGGCTCCTTTGAAAAACTATACAAAATTTGTTGAAATTTTAATTGGCTTAGAAAATCCTTTTATAGGAATTGCTGTAGGCTTTATTTTTACAATGGCATTAAATTCAACAATAGCTTTTATTGGTATTATTATTACTGTTTCGACACAAGGTTTTTTAAGTATAGAAGCTGCCATTCCTTTAATTCTTGGTTCAAATATGGGAAATACTTTGATTCCTATAATTGCAAGTCTTAAAGCAGGACGAGAAGCTCAACGTGCAGCTCTTGCAAATATTTTATTTAAGTTTTCAGCAGTTTTAATTTTTGTATGGTGGATTCCCGAACTTGCAAATTTGGCTAAATCATTTTCGCCAAGCCGACTGTCGCATGTAAGTGATTATGAATACTTTGCCGAAACAGTGCCACATCAAATTGCAAATGTACACACATTTTTTAATATTGGAATGGCGATAGTAATGTTGCCACTTATAAATGTTTATGCTTATTTGATTAAGAAAATTTTGCCTGATAAAAAAGAAAAATCGCCATTTGAACTCAATTATATAGATATGGCAGTAAATGTTTCGCCAGCACTTACTTTGAGTTTAGCAAAAAAGGAAGCTTTAAGAATGGGAGATAAAATTAAAGAGCTTGTTTCGCTTTGTTTATTTCCTTTTATTGAAAGAAATGAGAATGTTTTAAAAATATGGCAAGCTTTAGAAAACGAAGCAGATTTTTTACAAAAAAACATTAATAAATATTTAGTAACTGTCAGCAGTCAAAGTGTTGATGAGCAGCAACTTAACGAAGCCTTTCAGATTATGTATATTGTCAAAGAGTTGGAAATGATAGGTGATATTGTAAATACAAACCTTAGACATCAGGCTGTGAAGTGGTTGGCTTCTGATTATAGTTTTTCGGAAGAAGGTAAAGCAGAACTTGAAACAATTCATTTAAAAGCCTTAAAACAGATAAGTAGGTCAATGGAAGTGTTTGCAGAGTTTGACAAAGAACGTGCTGAACATGTGAGAAATAAATATAAACAATATGCAGAATTAGCCGAAAGTCTTGAAAAAAGTCATTATGAGAGATTGTTCACTCAAAATCAACAAACTTTAAGTAGTTCAGAAGTCCATTTAGAATTGTTAGGTTTGTTAAATTCTGTTAATCGTCATGCTACCAATATTGCCAGAATATTAGTGAATTGGCAAAAAAATAAAGTCAAGAAAAGCAATACAAAATAGTTGGTTTTGGAATCTCTTATAGCAAATCACTAAATACAGGGCTAGCAAAATTTGAAAAATGAAACTACAATAGAAATTAAAATGAACAATAATAAAAAAATATTTATAACATTATTAGTTATTCTTTTTTTGTTTCAAAGTTGTGGTTTGGTTTGGATATGCAATGAAAGCAAACAATCCATCAAAAAATCCAGTAAATACACACATTTGACAGGAGTTTCTATTCCTGAATTAAAGCAAATTATTTATTCTGATACTTTAAATTATAAAGTTTTAATTTTTTACAGTCCTTGTTGTGGAGCTTGTGCAGAAGAATTTAAAATAACTTACAAAACTGCTTATGCAAAATTAGAAACTGCAAAATTTTATTTTATTGCTAGCGATTGTGGAGGTTTAAAATATATAGATAAATTTTTTGGTGATTTTGCAAAAGATGAGGTAAAATATTACATCAAAGACAGTTCGGCAAAGTTTGAAACTTCTAATGTAAATAGGTTGAACAATATTTTAAATTATATTTTTGAAGAGCCAAGCTATAGTAAAATTGACGCTTGCTTTGGCATACCGCTTTCTTGTATAGTAAGTCCAAATAATAAATTAAAAAAAGCTAAATGCAAATATTTGAATGATACTGTTTTAAGAACCGCACCGCTTTTTTTACATGAATTTGAAAGCAGATATAATTATGATTTAAACTTATTAGATTTTGATGAGATTGATAGTTTAAATGTAACATTTTACGAGTATTGTTATCCTGGAGAATGTAAATAGTATTAATAAATGTTTTTTCTAATTTATAAATTAAAAAATCCTTATCTTTGTAATTAAGTAGAATTTTAAATTGTGGATATTGGGATATTTTATAAATTTTAAAAAGAAATAACATGGACATACATGCAAAAAAATATCAGTTGATTGAATGGATTACTAATATTAGCGATATTAAACTAATAGATAAATTAATGAAAATTGCTAAAAAAACTGATTGGTGGAACGAAATCAGCGAGGCAGAAAGAGCATCAATAGAAAGAGGATTAAAAGATATAGAAGAAAATAGAGTTTTTGACCATTCTGAGGTTAGGAAAAACCACTTAATAAATTAAAAACTTTATCTTTGTATTGATTTTGGAAAATTAATTTGTATCAATAAACAAAAAAGAGAAATGGATTATATTGAAATAAGTGGTTATAAATCAATAAAAAATACAAGAATTGATCTTGCCCCTATAAACATATTGATTGGTGCAAATGGTAGTGGAAAAAGTAATTTTACATCATTTTTTGATTTCCTAAACAGGCTATATAATAGAAAACTTAATGAATACGTCGCTTTAAAAGGCGGTGACAATAAAATATTGCACAAAGGAAAAAAGAATACAGACACTATTTCATTCAAAATGGAGTTTGATAATGGACAAAGTGGTTATTCTGCAAAAATACAATCAGGAACAGATGGTTTTGTTTTTTTGAATGAAAATTTAATTTACAAAGGAGACTCTCAAAGTATTAATAAGCCAGGTTTTGAAGCACAAATAAAAATTTCGGATAACCATAATGCTCCATGTGTAATTAAATATTTGAATGGGTTTAGAAAGTACCATTTTCATGATACAAGTTTAAATTCTCCATTTTCAAAACACAGCAATATTGAAAACGACATCTATTATTTTTATGAAGATGGTATGAACTTGGCTGCATTTATGTACCATATTTATGAAACTAATAAAATTGTGTACAACAGAATTGTTAAAAATATTCAATCTATAGCTCCTTATTTTTCGGACTTTTATTTTGCTCCAAGCAAAGAAAATATTATAAGATTACAATGGACAGATAAATATAGTGATGTAGTTTTTGGAGCAAACGACCTTTCTGACGGAACTTTGCGTTTTATTGCATTGTCTGTTTTATTTTTACAACCAAATTTACCAGATACTATTATAATTGACGAGCCCGAACTGGGACTACATCCTTCTGCAATAGCCAAATTAGCAGGAATGATAAAATCTGTATCAGATAGAGGTTGCCAAGTAATTGTTGCAACGCAATCAACAGATTTAATTAGTCATTTTTTACCCGAAGATATTATTACAGTTGACCAAATAGATGGACAAACAGTATTTGCACGATTAAGTAGTAGCAATCTAAAACAATGGCTTGAAGACTATACTATTGACGATTTGTGGAAAAGAAACATTATTACAGGCGGACAACTTAATTATAAACTATGAAACGAGTAATAATTATTTGTGAAGGAGAAACGGAACGAGAATTTTGTCAAAAAGTTTTAGCACCTCATTTGGCACAACACGATATATTTATTCAAGCACCTTTGATTAAAAAATCTATAGGAGGAATTGTTCGTTGGTCTGTACTGAAAAAAGAAATTGAAACTTATTTGTTAGAGTCTAATGTGATTGTTACAACTCTTATTGATTATTATGGATTGTTAAAAAAATATAATTTTCCAAAATGGGACGAGGGAGAAAGAATTGTTGATAAAAATGCAAGAATGGATTTTTTAGAAAAAGCAATGAAAGATGATGTTTTAGACAACGTTAGACATAGATATATACCATACTTGCAACTGCACGAATTTGAGGGTTTACTTTTTAACAACATTCAACTTTTTTACAATCAAGTCCCTGAATCAGAATTGGTTGGAAAGGTTGAATTAAAGAAAACTTTTGACGACTATGACAATCCAGAAATGATAAACAACAATAAAGAAACCTCTCCAAGCCATAGATTAAAACGAATAATAAAAGGTTATAATAAAGTCTTATACGGGCATTATTTTGCAGAAGCAATAGGTATTGAACAAATAAGAGCAAAATCACCACGATTTAATAGTTGGATAGAAAAGTTAATAAAAATTAAGCAATAATGCTAAACCTCAATAGTTCTTATGCAAAGATTATAAAGGATTAAGGGTGCTTTTTCTACTTTCCACCTTTTTCAATCAAAAATTCAATTATTTCGGTCTTATAGCCATAATATTCTTTTGCCATTTGCAATGGAGTTTGACCTTCGCTATTTTTACAATTTACATTTGCACCATGTTCCACTAACAATTTTACCATTTCTAAATTTGAGTCAGTGATTGCATGGTGTATTGGATAAGCGTCCCAACCATAAGTTTGCAAAGCTCCATTTTTAAGCAAATATTTTGTAACATCGTACTGATTAGATTGTACTGCATAGATTAATGCAGTTCCTCCACTTCGGTCTTTTGCATTAATATCATTTTTTTTGTTTTCGACAATATATTGCACAGGGTTTATCAAACCTTTCTGTGCATAAGAGTGTAAAATGGTAGTTCTGTCAACAGATAAAACATCAAATTTTGGATTTTTTGTTTTTAACAGCTCAAACATTTCTTCCGAAGTTACTAAACTCAAAGCACAATCTTTATCATAACTTAAATAGTTAACATCTGCACCATTTTGTAAAAGGTACTTCACAACCTCAAGATTGTCTTGTATTACAGCCCTGTGTAACATTGTGTAACCATTCGGATTGTTCGGCATTACAGAGTTTACACCATTACCCGAATTAATAAAATTTTGTATTTCCTTAATAGTGTTGCCTTTAAATACATAATTTGCATGAATTTTTCTTCTATCAGAGTTGTTAACAATAAATTCAATATTAGGTTGTGGTACAATAGGATCAACTTTCGGATACAAAATAATCCTAAACGACACCGCTTCTTTATCTTCAAGTTCCCACTCAATACCATCTTCTTTAACAAAAACACAATCATACAATGTCGAACTACCATCTCTTTTAATCGAATAAACTGATAGTTGTGCAGTTTCAGATACTTTTACGCAAATTATAGGATTTGATTGCACCTCTCCGTTGTTAAAAAAGAAAGAATTGTTACAAATATCGTATGTTTTAGCAGCTTCAGGCTTTTCTCCCATTATAATTACTGCAATAGTGTCTCTAATACAAATACCAATGCTTTCCCAATTATTTGAACTATATTCTCCTTTTTGCAAAACAATCTTATCATAATTTGTGTTAAGCTCGGTAGCTGTCAATAGTTTAATTATTTCAGAAGGTTTAGATACGCTTGTAGTTAGTTGTATCTGCTCATATTTATAGTTGTAATTACCAAATTCCTGTGGTTCGTGATTTATAAATGTCTGAATATATATTTCCTCGGCATTTTTATTTGCTGTAAACATCAAAACAGGAGAGATATTGACGATTTTCAGTCCGGCATCTGTCCTTTTTTGATTTAATAATTCAATTACCTCTTTCTCAAAGGCTGTTAAGCAAATTTCCTGAGAGTAAAGACTTGAAATAAAACACATTACAATACTTACAATTACAATTCTTTTCATGGTTTTAGTTATTAAGTTTATAAAAATTAAAATGTAATAAAGCATAAAAATAATAAAATCTATCGAACAAATACAATTATGTTGCAAATTTTAATTAAAGCTAGATTCAATTACCAAATGCAATATTATTATTTACAAAGTTATAAAATATATTTTTAAAAAATTGTTTTTTTTGGTTTTCTATTTATTTTATAATGTATTTAACCCGCTCAGATTTAGCTTCGCTGAGCTCGTCCTGCGGACTTTAGTTGAAATTCGAGTGTAACACTGTGTGAGCGTCAAAGGTGTTTGGAGCAAGTTAGTGTCTGTCAAAGGTTTGTCCGTAGGACAATATGTGATTAACCGTAGGCGCAGCCTGCGGTAACAAGTACTCTCAAAAGCCTTGCCCGTAAGGGCAACACAACAAAGTCGGTTAAAAGTTTATAAAATTAAAAATTTGCAAACTATATGTCCCAAATTTTGTATTTTTAGTACATATTAAAAAAATATGAGACAAAATGCACCAGATAGCAAAGTCAGAAATTAAATTCAAGATTAAACACAAATTTTTATAAAAACTACTTAATAAATTAAAAAAACTTTATCTTTGTGTACTAAAATTTGTGTTTTTGGTACAAATAAATAAAATATGGGACAAAATGCACCAAGTTATCAATTAAAGAAACTTCCACCTTTACGAGAGAAGGTAGAGACAATTAAAATTCTTAGGCAGGTTAATAAATCTACAGCATCATTAGCTGAGTTGAAAGGAATTGCAAAGACAATACCTAATCAATCAATGTTAATAAATGCAGTAGTTTTGCAAGAAGCAAAAGATAGTTCAGAAATAGAAAATATTGTTACAACTCAAGATGAGTTGTACAAAGCATTGACTGTTAATAAAACTAATATTTCGCCAGAGGTAAAAGAAGTTGTAAATTATAGAAAAGCAATATTTCATGGATATAATATTCTTAAAAATCAAGGATTTTTAAGAGTAAATGATATTGTAGCTATTCAACAAGAATTAATTGGCAACACCGCAGGAATTAGAAGCACTGCAGGAACTGTGTTGAAAAATGATAAAACAGGAGAAATAGTTTACACGCCACCGCAAGACAAGGCAGAAATACTTGATTTACTAACAAATTTCATTAACCACTTTAATAATGAAGATGATTTGTCTCCATTAATAAATATGGCAATATTGCATTATCAATTTGAAAGTATTCATCCATTTTATGATGGAAATGGTAGAACAGGTAGAATTTTAAATATTTTGTATTTGATACTTAACGAATTGATTGATGTTCCTATTTTGTATATGAGTTCATATATAATTGCAAATAAGCCAGAATACTATCGTTTGTTAAATCAGGTTAATAGAAAAGGGAAATGGGAAGAATGGATAATGTTTATGCTTAACGCTGTTGAGGTTACTGCTAAAGATGCAATTTTGAAAATTACTAATATTAAATCTCAATTAGATTCTACTATAATAAAAGTTCAAGAAAAAGCACCAAAATTATATAGAAAGGAACTTGTTGAATTACTTTTTGAGCAACCATATTCAAAAATAGAATTTGTAGTAAATAAATTAGGAGTGGAAAGAAAAGCAGCTTCAAGATATTTGAAAGAACTTGAAGGTATTGGGATTCTTGAGTCTCAAAAAATTGGAAGAGAAACTTTGTATATAAATAAAGACTTGATTGAAATTTTGAAACAATAAAAAATGCAAAATGTATCAACTCTTAAACCCTATGCAATATTAGAATTTGGAGTAACAGAGTTGTAGGGTTGAGAAATACATATAGTTTTAAATATAAATTAAATTATCATGAAAAAATTTTACACATTATTAGTTTTCTTGTTTTTTGCGACACTTGTCTTTTCTCAAGTTTTGAAAGACCCTCGTATTGAAAGCATGAGTGGAGGAGTATCTTATTCTTCTGGAAATTATCTGTTATTTATTGACCCTAGAGGATATATTCAAAAAACAGATATGGAAATAAGAGATTACAGAAATTTACCAAAAAATTTAGACGCAACACAAAGGACAAACACAGAACAACAAAGAGAAATAGATGAATTAAAACGAACTATTTCAAACCTTGAAAGAAAACTCGGCGAAATGGAAAGAGATTTGAATAATCAGAAAAGACAAATTGAAGATTTACAAAGAAAAGTGAAGTAAAAAGTTTAAATATTAGCAAATACTTTTTCATGGTTAAGCTAATTTAACTATTAATATAAAAATCCAAATAGCCAAAGAGGAATAATGTTGGAAGATCCAATTTCAATATTGTCTTTAACAATAAAAGAGTCTGCATGATTTATAATCTGTTTACGTGTTTTATTTTTACCCCCAACTTCCAAATTGTATTTTTGGTCAATTAAAAAATCAGCAAACTCCGAAGCATAAACTTTATGATGCATATTAAGTTGATTATACAAAAAGGTTTCGCGTATATTACCTGAATTTATGTTTTCTGCTGCAAGATTATACATGATATTTGTGTTGTGAAGAAATATTTTTTCAGGTTTACTTAATTCGTTCAAACTTTTTTCAGGAGTATTAAGCATTAAAATTAAATTTGCGTCTTTTAAATGTTGAAGATAGAGTTTCATCGTATTTAGAGATATGCCAGTACGTTCACTTAACGAATTCATATTAGGTTTAAAAGGCACTGAACCACTAATAATCTTTAATAATTTTTTGATATATATAAGATTTGATGACATAATGTTTTCAAACTGAGGAATATCAATTTCAATTACTGTTGTAATCACTTCACTTAACTTACTATGAAAAGCAGACAGGTTCTCCATATAAAAAGGATAATAACCAAATTGCAGATATTTGTCAAAATATGTTAGTGGTTTTATTTTGGAACTTATGTCCATTGCAATAGTGATGTGATTTTGTAAGATTTCTTCAAAAGTATAGACAGAAAATTTTCTTTGAGTTTCGAATTGAACATACTCTCTAAAAGATAAGCCGGGCAACTCATACATAACAGCTCGTCTGCTCAAGTCAGCTCTGGCTTTTTTAAGTTGTAACATTGATGAACCTGTAAAAATCATTTTTAATTTGGCAAAATCATCATAAAGGTTTTTAATTTCAACCGACCAATTCGGATAACGATGAACTTCGTCCATAATTAATAACTCACCTCCACGTTTATAAAAGTCAGAGGCAAAATTGTATAGCCTATTTTCTAAAAAATAAAAATCATCTAAACTAACATACATTACTTTATCATCGGGCTGATAGTTTGACTTTATATATTGCAATAATAATGTAGTTTTTCCGACACCTCTACTTCCTTTTATCCCGATTAGTCTGTTTTGCCAATCAATTAAATTTATATGGTTTCGAATACTATCAAGTGAGGTATTCTGATATTTTTCATAAAATTTCTGTCTTATAGTTTCCATATCTATTTTTTTTGCAAAGATAATAAAAAAAATCAATAAATGTCAATCCGCTGACATTTTTATTGAAAAATATGTCATTCCGTTGATATGTTTTGCGACTTATTATATCAATGCGTTGATATTTTTGTCTTATACTAAGCAATTTTATTGCATAAAAAAACCAACTAATTTATTGTTAATTAGTTGGTTTTTTTAATAGTTTTTGAATATATCTAATCCATTTACTTCTTCACAAGCTTTACACTACTAACTCCAGAAATATACTGTCCCATTTTATTATGAAGTTCTATCGCAGGTTTTAAGTCTTGTAAAATATTTAGTAAAGCTCTTCTTTCGTTTATTGAGTTATCCATTTTTGCTTGATAAAAATTCTGTAATTCATTTAGTAGCTTAATGTTGTTTACTTGATTTTTAAGTATTGAAGCGTCTTTTTGAGCATCTGTGTACCATTCCAAAACATTATTTGGCATGTCGAGTGGTGTAAAAATGCCTTTTGGGTCATAAAGTGTTAAAATGCTTGAAGCAGAAGTTGGTAATTGTCCACTCCAAGAAATATAGTTTTTAAAGATAGACTTCATCACGTTGTTTGTAAACACTGTTTTTTTACTTAGCAAGTCATCATTAATTGTCAAAACATTTTCTGAGCATATTTCCCAACATTCTTTCCACGATTGTGCCATTGTTTTTAAGTCTTCAATATGTTTCATTGATAAACTTGATGGCAAATTGAAAAGCGTAATTTCACACTCGTAGTTTTCATTTTTTTGTTTAGCTCTATCAATATTGGTTTTAAGTTCTCCTAAACTGGTTTTTAAATTACCCCATTGTGTTTCGGCAGAGGTCCAATTTTTTTCTAACATTGCCTTTTCAATAGCATCATAGTATTTTTGTATTCTATCTAAGTTGTTTCTAACAGATAAATCTTCTTGACCTGTTGCTTTGATGTTGTTTGAAGAATACCACTCGCTGTCAGTTGCTTCTACTAAAAAATAAAAAGTTGCTGAGCCTGTATTTGTTTCATTATCTTCTGTTATGCCACCAGGTGTTTTTCGTGAGTAATGCCATTTTGTAGTAGAATTTACTTTTAAAAATACTTTTGAATAATATCCTTTTGTAAATTCAAGCTCGACTTTTCTTTGCATATTGCCAGAGCCTAATGATTTAATTTTCACTTCTGGACCAGAGCTAAAATTTGCTTTTTCTTCTGTTAATTTCCAATCGCCTGTGAATTGGTAATTGTTTATTTGAAACGACATTCCGTTTTCGCCTTGTGATAAAACTACTGTATTTCTTCCTATATTTGCGTAAGTGTTAGGATCTGAACAATAATCACGTTTTCCACCCATAAGCACTGCTTCAACAACAATTCTTTCGCCTTGACGAACTGTAATTTTAGACCCTTCTTTATAGTCAGTACCATCAACTCGCAAAACTACAAAAGGCGTTCTTGGTGGAATACCTGCAGTTAACATTACTGCAATTAACAAAAATGCTGATAATAAATTTAGTTTCTTCATTGTAAATTAGTTTTGGTTATTTATTTTTATTATAAGGATTCAAATCACTTCCAAAAACTTTGGTTAAAATGTCTGTAACTCTTGCAATAGGGTCGATTCTTATGTTTTTTTCTTCTTTAGCTACCATTAAAAATAATCCGTCCAAAGCCTTGTTTGTTACATAAGCATTTAGGTCGGTATCAACTTTTTGACCACCAGTAATAGTCATTGCTGCATTGTATTTAGTAACTAAAGGTGTCCAATATTTTGCTAACATTATTTTATTTGTTGAAGCAGTAACAACAGGATAAAATTTGTCGTAAAGTTGTTTTGAAGTTGTTCTTTTCAAATAATCAGTTGCTGCGTGGTCGTTTCCTTTTAAAATCGAAATAGCATCTGTAATAGTCATTTGTTTGATTGATGTTATAAAAACTTCTTTTGCCCCTTTAGAAGCATCTTCAGCAGCACGGTTTAACTTTTCTTCAAATTGAATAACTTGATTTTTTAATCCAGCATCCATGCAAAACTCTTTCACTTTTATTGCTTCTTCAGGAAAAGGAATTTTTATTTGAGCGTTATTGTAAAAACCGTTAGTTGCTGAAACCACGTTTACAACATTTCCTATTCCAACACTTAAAGCCTCTTTAAGTCCTTCTGCAACTTCTGCTTGTGTGAGTTGTTTAGCTGTGCCACCAGATTCTGCTTCGTTTAAAACTCCAGTTAATACATCGCAACTTGCAAGTAAAAACACTATAGATAATATTGATATTGTTTTTTTCATATATTTAAGTTTTAAAAATTTTGAATTATGCAAATTTAACAATTAAATTCTATTAAAGCGAACAAATCTTGGTTTTAATATTTTCCATTAGCCAAAATGGAGTAGATGTTGCACCGCTGATTCCTACAGTTTTTACGTTTACAAACCAAGATTTTTCAATGTCATTAGTTGAGGTTACAAAAAAACTATTTTTGTTTGTTTCTCTACAAATACCATAAAGCATTTTCCCATTTGAGCTATTTGGGTCGCTTACAAAAATTATAATATCGTGGCTTGAGCAAAAATCTTTTAGTTTAGGAATACGGTTTTTTACACTTGGACAAATAGTTTGGAAAGCTTTAAATTGCTTAGTATTGCCGTGAAATACTTTAGATTTTTTTTCTAAAAAATTTAAAATTTCTTGATATTTAAAATAATCAGATGTGGTTTGAGAAAAAAGATAAATATTTTTAGATACATCAAGGTTTTCAGCTTCTTCTAATGAGCCAATAACAATAGCTTCACCGTTAGTTTGTCCTACTAAACCATTTACTTCTGCATGTCCTTTTTTGCCATAAATTACTATAGTGCAGTTTTTATCTAAATTATATTTTTCTTTGATTTGTTGTTGTAATTTTAAAACTACTGGACAAGTTGCATCAATAATTTTAATATTTAAGTTTTTTGCTTTTGTATATGTTTCGGGTGGTTCGCCGTGAGCGCGAATCATTATGGTTTTGCCTGCCAGCGAAGGAAAATCTTCTTTTGTAATAGTTTTCATTCCTAGCTTATTTAATCTTTTTTCTTCTTTTGCATTGTGAACAATGTGTCCAAGACAAGCAATTCCGAGACTTGAGTTTTCTTCCGCTTTTTTAATAGCTTTGGTTACTCCAAAGCAAAAACCTGCGTATCTGTCAATCTCAATTTTCATAGATTTTTTCTTTGATTATTTTAACAGCTAAGTCTAATTGTTGTTTAATGCTTAGTGTTGAATTGTCTATTAATATTGCATCTTCAGCCTTTTTTAGAGGAGAAACTTCTCTGTTTTGGTCAATAAAATCGCGTTCTGTAATGTTTTTAAGAATTGACTCGTAATCAACGTCCATGTCTTTTTGTTTTAATTCATCAAATCTGCGTTTAGCTCGAGTTTCTACATCAGCAGTTACAAAAAGTTTTACTTCTGCATTTGGAAAAACTACAGTTCCAATATCTCTGCCGTCCATAACTACAGATTTATTTTCAGCCATTTTTCTTTGTAAATCAACCAATAGTGTTCTTACTTCTGGCACAGTTGCTATTGGACTAACTTTTGAAGAAACTTCAAGATTGCGAATTTCGTATTCTACATTTTCGCCGTTTAGAAAAATTTCAGTTTTATCTTTTGAAGTTTGTTTAAATTCTATATTTATTTCTGATAAATTTTTAAGCAATAAATCATAATCTTCTTTATCATTTTTAAAAACACCTTTTCTTATTGCAAATAAAGTAACAGCTCTATACATTGCACCAGTGTCGATATATAAAAAACCGAAATATTTTGCTAAATCTTTTGCTAAAGTGCTTTTTCCACAAGAAGAATGTCCGTCAACTGCTATTTTTATTGTTTTATTCATAAATATAATTTTTTAATATTTTACATCAACTAACGAAAGTCCATGTGCAGGAGCAGATTGTCCAGCTTTACGGCGGTCTTTTTCTTCAATAATTGTGCAAAAATATGGAATTGAAATTTTTCCTTTTCCCACATCAACCAATGTTCCAGTAATTGCTCTTACCATGTCTCTTAAAAATCTGTCAGCAGTAATTTTTATAAAAATATCAGAATTTATTTTTTCAACTTCTGCATTTATTATTTTGCAATTATTGGTTTTTACATCTGAGTGCAATTTGCTAAAACTTGTAAAATCAGTATAATTATAAAGTTTTTGTATGGCTTGATTCATTAATTCGACATTAAGTTTTTTTGTTATATGCCATGCAAAATCAGCGTTAAATGGATTTTTTATTTCTGTAATATGATATATATAAGACCTTTCTTTAGCTGAAAATCGAGCATGAAAATCATCATTTACTTTGCTGATTGAACTTATGGCGATGTCTGAGGACAAAAATTTATTTAATCTTCTTACAGCTTGTTCAGTATAATTATTTTCTGAATCAAAATGAGCTACATAATATTTTGCATGTACTCCACTATCAGTTCTGCCACATCCAACAAGCTCTATATTGTCTTGAAAAATCAAATTTATAGCGTCTTCTAAAACTTGCTGAACAGATTTAGCAATGGGTTGACGTTGCCAGCCATGAAAATTTGTTCCCTTATATGAAAGTTCTATTTTGTAACGCACTTTAATTTTTAATTATTCTAAAACTATGGCTTTCTTCTCTAAAATTCAATCTTAAAATATATACTCCATTTTGTAATTCAGTATTAAATTTAAGAGTATTATTTCCTTGATTAAAGTAAATTTTGTCTGAGCTTTCAACAGTTTGCCCAAGCATATTTGTTATGGAATAAGAAATCTCTCCAGGAATATTTTGATAAAACTCTATATTTATTTCATCGTTAAATGGGTTTGGATAAACTTGCGGACTTACAATGGCATTGTTTACAATTCCTACGAGATTATTACAAAATACAATATTTGAATATGCTTCGTAATAATAATTTCCATCACCAGGATTGCAGCCGTCCATTCTTCTTACTTTAATTCTATAATATGAGCCATTAGGATTTGGATTCATTTCTGCCCAATTAAATTGATTATATAAAACAGAGTCCACAACCTCTAAGTTGTTTGGAGTAGAACCTCTTTCTATAAAATAATAAACCACAAAAAATCCTTCGTAAGCTCCCCAATTTAACCAACTTGCTCCGTTATTATCAGGAACACCACTTAAAAGACAGGTTCTGTGGTGTTCAGACAATTGACTTTCAGCTCCGCAAGAGTCAACAACAGATATTTTGTATTTGTAATAATGATTTTCTGTGTCCACATCTGTATCGGTATAAATTGCAGGTTGGTTATAATAAACATTTGTAAGAAAATCATAACCATTTCCAATGTCTTTGTAAATTTTGAAATAATCTGTGCCGTGGTTTGGAGTTTTGTTCCACATTAATGTTACACTTCCTTGATTATCAACAGTTGCTAAATTAATTTCTTCATTATTATAAACAGCGTTAACAACAAGTTCAATTGTATCTCCAAGATGACAACCTTGATTATCAACAACTTCTACAAAATATATGCCTTCATCTTCAACATCTATGCTTTGTGTTATTTCTCCAGTACTCCAGATATAAGAAACAAATTCGCCAGGATTTAAAGTTAATGAGTTGCCGTAGCAAATATATCCGTATTCTTCAAAACAGCCAATATTTTGCATAGGAGGTTCTATGATAGTTTCTTCTAAAATTTCAACACAATTTGTTGGGTCGGTAACTGTTACAAAATATGTCCCTGGTCCTAAATTTGATGCAGTATTTGTCGTGCTTGAAACTCCGCTTTGCCAATTAAAATTAAAACCTGCTCCTGAACCGCCATCAATAGTTATGGTAATTGTTCCATTATTTAATCCATTGCAAGTCATGTCGGTATGCGAAGTTACATAAGTGTGTGGTGTAGCTTGTGTTAGGCTAGCAGAAGCTGTTGCGTAACAATAATATGAATCTCTAACAACAACATGATAATCTCCTGCTCCAAGATTGTTAATAGTTTGATTAACACCAATAATTTCTTCTTCTGAATTATACCAAGTATAAGCACTGTAGGTTCCTGACCCGCCTGTTGCAGAAGCAGACATTTGTCCATCATTACTTCCTGCACAAGTAATAGGCGTAACGTTAATGCTTGCACTTAATGCTGGAGATTGATTAACTGTATAAGTTTCTGTTTTTTGACAGTTGTTTGCATCTGTTATGCTTAAATGATATGTTCCAGCAAATAAATTTTCAATATTTTGTTCTGTTGAGAAAACTTCTGTTTCGCTATCTTTTTTCCATTCAAAAGATAAATTCCCAAAACCACCAGAAACTTCAATAATTATTTTTCCAGTATTTTCTCCATAGCATTTTACATGTTCAAGATTATCTAAACTTAATAGTATTCCTTCTGGTTCAGTAATTGTATAAGTTTCTTCTATGCTACAGTTGTTTTGGTCAACAATATTTAAAGTGTATGTGTCGGCAGGTGCATTTACAATATCATCTTGAGCATTTACGTAATCGGTATTTGACCAAGTAATATCATAAGGTGTAGTTCCACCACTAATTGTAATGTCGATACTTCCATTTGTGTCGCCATGACATGAATTATTTACAATGTCTGCAAAAACTTCTAATGGTTCTGGTTGAGTAATTTGTTGAGAATTTGAATTTGTACAATTATTTGCATCTGTAACCGTGTAAACATAAGTGGTTGGCATTAAGTTATTTATATCTTCGTTTGTGTCGCCATTTGACCAAAAAATAGTGTAAGGCTGAATACCGCCTTCAATTGTTAAGTCGATGTTTCCATTTGCTAATCCATAACAAGTGATGTTGTTGTAAGTATGGCTTGTTACAAGTTGTTCTGGTTGAATTATTGTGTTGGTTAATACTTTTGTGCAAGAAGCACCGTCTGTAATTGTTACAGAATAAGTTCCTTGGTTAAGATTTTCTCGTACTAAAAGAGTATTGTTATAATTTTCCCAAACATGATTTGCTGAAGGGTCGTAATCTAAACTAATTTCTCCTGAATTGTTTCCAAAACAATCTATTTGTGTGATAGTTAAGTTTGCAGAGCCGATATGTCCATTATAAGATTCTAAATAAATTTCTTTATCAGCAATAATTTTATTTGAGCTATTTTTTATTAAAATATGCTTATACCCACGTTTTAAATTAGAAAAAGTATTTGATGCTTGCCATGTATTTCCAT
>Ga0208195_1002019_pt1 | contig 20274 bp, 16 predicted proteins | sample AD_UKC077_MetaG_FD_184441 | JGI IMG/M metagenome (GOLD analysis project Ga0208195, IMG submission 184441) | Active sludge microbial communities of municipal wastewater-treating anaerobic digesters from USA - AD_UKC077_MetaG (SPAdes) (version 2) | ecosystem: Engineered > Bioreactor > Anaerobic >...
TATTGGTTTTTTACCACATACAACCATTGCAAATCATAGTCTTTTTTGTATTCCAGATTGTCCTTTATATATTTTTGCCATCTTAAGTTCAAAAGTTCACAATGCCTGGATGCGAGTCGTTGCAGGACGATTTGGAATTGTTTATCGTTATTCTGCTTCTGTTGTTTACAATAACTTTCCATTTCCTGAACTTACAGAAACACAAAAACAAAAACTTAATGAACTGGGACAAAATATTTTAGATGTACGTGCAAAATATCCTGACTCTAGTTTAGCTACACTATATGACCCTTTAACTATGCCGCCTGCTCTACTCAAAGCCCATCAAAAACTAGACAAAGAAGTTGCAAAAATCTATAACAAAAACTGGGATCTTGACAACGAAGCTGAAATTGTCTCTGACCTTATGCAAATGTACCAACAACTCCTAACCACAGAGACCTCGGACAATAAGAATACAGAAACCATGGAAATAGAAGATGATGAAACCACAGAACACACAGAACACACAGAACACACAGAAACAGAAAATACGGACAATATGGAAAACATAGACAAAAAAGAAAGTACAAAAACTAAGACCAGAAAAAGCAAAAAACAAACCACGAAATACACAGAAATAGATAATAAAGATATAGATAATAAAGAAAGTAAAAAGACAATAACTAGAAAAACAAAGAAAACAGACAATAACGAAACAAAAGATAAAGAAACAAAAGATAATAGCAACACAAAAGTAAAAACTAGAAAAACAAAGAAAACAGACAACAACGAAACTGAAAATAAAGAACTAGAAAATAAACAAACAAAAGTAAAAACTAGAAAAACAAAGAAAACAGACAATAATGAAACTGAAACAGAAATCTACGCATCCATTCCTATGACATCAAAACGCACCATAAAAAAAATAACAATATCAAAAGTAGCTGTCAAAAAAACAACTAATAAAAAAGTAGCAAAACCTAAAGTAACAACAAAATCAACGAAAGAAATAAAAACAACTAATAAAAAGTAAAAATAACTAATAAAAAAGTAGCAAAACCTAAAGTAACAACAAAATCAACGAAAGAAATAAAAACAACTAATAAAAAGTAAAAATAACTAATGAAAAATCAACAAAACCTAAAGTAACAACAAAATCAACGAAAGAAACAAAAACAACTAATAAAAAAGAAACTATAAAATCAAATATAACTAAAAAATAGTAAAACCAAAAATAAAACATCAAAAGTAACTAAAACAACAACATCTCAAAAACTTCGCGTAAAAAAAGTGCTAGACTTTTAACCTTTACTCTAGCACTCCCCCGAGCAACATTGCCTCCCCCGAGCAATTTAACTCCCCAGAGCAACTCACCTCCCCAGAGCAACTCCACCTCCCCAGAGCAACTCCACCTCCCCAGAGTAAATCCACCTCCCCAGAGCAACTCCACCTCCCCAGAGCAACATTGCCTCTCCAGAGCAACATTGCCTCTCCCGAGCAACATTTAACTCTCCAGAGAAAATTTCCACCCCAGAGCAAATTCACTCCCCAGAGCAACATCGCCTCCCCAGAGCAAATTCTCCCTAGAGCAAATTCTCCCCAGAGCAAATTCTCCCCAGAGCAAGTTAATTTTCACGCATTAACGCATTTCTACGTAATTCTACGCATTTTTATTTTATTAACGCATTTCTACATAATTCTACGCATTTAATTTCTATTAACACATTTCTAAGTAATTCTACGCATTTTAACTTTTATTAACGCATTTCTACGTAATTCTACATAATTCTACGCGTTTTCGTTACTTCCCCCGAGCAACATTGCCACCCCAGAGCAACATTCACTCCCCAGAGCAACATTTCCTCTCCAGAGCAACATTGCCTCCCCCAGAGCAACTGACATTCCCCAGAGCAACATTCCTCCCCAGAGCAAATTCTCCCCAGAGCAAGTTAATTTTCACGCATTAACGCATTTCTACGTAATTCTACGCATTTTTATTTTATTCACGCATTTCTACATAATTCTACGCATTTTAATTTCTATTAACACATTTCTAAGTAATTCTACGCATTTTAACTTTTATTAACGCATTTCTACGTAATTCTACGTAATTCTACATAATTCTACGCGTTTTCGTTACTTCCCCCGAGCAACATTCACTCCCCAGAGCAACATTCACTCCCCAGAGCAACATTTCCTCCCCAGAGCAACATTGCCTCCCCAGAGCAACTGACACTCCCCAGAGCAAATTGCCACCCCCGAGCAAATTTGCCTCCCCAGATCAAATTTCATCCCCCGAGCAACATTGCCTCCCCAGAGCAACATTTCCTCCCCAGAGCAACATTGCCTCCCCAGAGCAATTAAACATAAGAAAGTGAATTGCCTTTTTATTTTTATTTGAAAGATATACAATGAATATGATATAATTTTGACCCCAGAGCAAGTTTGCTCAAGGGAATTTATGATAATATAAAAGTATGATTTTATTTTTTTAAGTACATTGTATCATCGTTTTGAAAGGAAAGAAAATGGATAAGCCATTGAACATTTGTGTTATTTGTTCTGGTAATATTAGTCGTTCTCCTTTTGGAGAATATGTATTGCGTAAAGAATTAAAAAATAAACATAATGTTTATTCAGCTGGTACATTGGGAATTTTTGGACGCACAGCATATGAACCATGCATTATTATTGGAAAAGAATATGGATTAGATTTAACTCCTCATCGTTCCCAAGGTTTGACACCGATTTTTGCAGAAAAAACAGATTTTTTTCTAGTAATGACGCATCAACATTCTAAAGAACTACAACGTAATTATGGAATTTCTAAAGAAAAAATTCTCCTATTGAGCGATTTTTTAGAAAATGATGATACAATTCATTTAGGAATATTAGGAGATACAAAACGAGGTGAAGACATCCCAGATCCTATGGGACAAAAAATAGAAGTTGTTCGTCCTGTATTGGAAGTTGTTCGTACTACTTGTTTACTCTTTGTAAAATGGTTAGAAACACATGGAAAAGAACAATCTCGAGATAAATGATAGAACACAACGATATTTTGGCACTGCATATGAACAAATAAAAAATGAAAAAGTTCTTGTCATTGGAGCAGGAGCTGTGGGATCAGAAGTTGTAAAAAATTTAGTTATGTTAGGAATTGGAACTATATACTTAGTAGATTTTGATCTAGTTTCTATGAGCAATTTAAATCGTTGCGTTTTTTTTAGACCAGAAGATCATGAAAAAACATATAAAGTACATGCAATACAACGAGAAGTTCAAAAAATATGGAAACATGTAAATATTATTCCCTATCCTATGTCTTTAGAAAATGCACCAGAAGAAATTTGGGATGTTCCTCTTGTCATATTAGCAGTAGATAATAATGAAGCAAGGTATTATGCTAATATATTATTGCTATCTCTAGACAATCCTCCTTTTGTGATTAATGGTGCTATGGGAAGAAATTTTGTAGAAATACAAACACTTTTACCAAAAGAAACTGCATGTCTCTTATGCACTTGGAGTCAATCATATAAAGATGCTCTATTAAAAAAAATCATTCGAGAATCTTGTTCAGATTTTTTTGAAAAAACTGTAGAAAAATTTCCTTCTATCAGTGTTTTAAATTCTATTTTAGGAGGGATTATATCTTCTGAAGCTGTGAAAATTTTACTAGGATATAAAATGTGGCAAGAAACAAAACAATGGCAAAAAGAACAAGAACCATTTTTAGGAAAAATGTGGCGGTACAATATTCAAAACCATGAATTTATTCTTGCACCTATTCATAAAAATCCTGCTTGCATTGAAGTTTTATGCAAATAAAAAACAATGATTAGGAGAATCAACAAATATATGGATAGTATAGAAAATAGCATTGTTGTTTATGGCAATATACATACAATTTTTTAATTGAAACTTCGTATCCTAGATTTTTTTGCATTAAAAAAGCGATTAAGAGTTCATCTTAATCGCTTTTTTAATTGTAATCGCTTATTAATTGAATGTAATCGTAATCGCTTATTGAATGCAATTGCTTTTTTAATTGCTTTTTTAATGCAATTGCTTTTTTAATTGCTTTTTTAATTGTAATTGCAATTGCTTATTAATAGAATTTTATCGATATTTTTGTTGCCTTGTCTTGCTGATATCCATATCAAACAAACTAGCAAATTGAAATTTTCTTACTTTAAATCAAAAAGGGCATTTTCATAGTCTTTTACATAGTATTTTATATTTTTACGACCTTTTTGAATAATGGTGTGTCCCTCTGTTTCTAATTTTTCTTTTTGTGCTTCCACACCACCAGGATATTTGGCATTTAGCTCCCCATTCATTTTTAATGTTCTCCAAAAAGGAGTTTTCTCTTCCGAACGTTGATAACTTGCCCACGCTACAATAGAAACAAAAATCCCAGCTGTTGTAGGTTCTGTAAAATCTGCATCACTCAATTTAGCAAAATATTCTCGTATTTTCCCCACGGTAATTACTTTACCATAAGGGATTGTTTTCATTACTTTGTCATAGTTGATAGGCGGAGCAAAATACATTTTACTTCCCCCATATTTCTCAATAGTTTTTTGGTCTGTAATAGTTTGAAATTTTGGCATATCTTTATTGTCATGCAACATAGCATTAAAATCTTTTTTATCTTCGTTTGCCATATTTATTACTCCTGATTATAAATAAATATATTTCATCATGTTACACAGACACTTAAGATGCATTTTATAATTTATACAGTTTAAATGCATTTTATAATTTGTACAGATGCATTTTATGATTTTGCATGGACAAATTCATTGTTATTTTTGAAATACAACTACACCAAAAAAAGGACAAATTTCGATTGTTTTTATCAACTTTAAATTAGCTTTTTTTGCCCAAAAATCTAATTCTTCCAATAAATAAAACATGGTTTCCTCGGGAGTATTTTCTTTCATATCTTCTATGGAATATATAACGTCATCTTGAAGATAAGGCTCGATATATTGTATGTATATTTCATTGGGTGTAGTTTCTTTAAGAAGATACCTATAAACTTTATCAAATAGTTTTGGATTTTTTTTCGGATTAAACATAATCATAGTATCGCACAAAAAAAATTGACCATCCTTTTCAAGAATATCATAAATATTTTTTAATGCTTTTTCTTTATCTTTCCAAGGAACTTGATGAAAAGCTAACATACTGACAATTTTATTTGCTTTTTGATTGTAATTTAATTTTTCAAAACTACCCTGAATATATTCCACATTCCCAGAATATGTGCATTTTTTTGCTTCCTTTAGGTTATCTAAATTAGGTTCAATTCCTATTACATTGTCAGCTAATTCACCACATATTTTTGTAAAGTTTCCCCATCCACAGCCAATATCTATTACTTTATCAGTATCTTTCAGTTGAGCTAATGTAAGTATAGTATCTATTAATTTTTCTTTGCTTTCATAGGTTTGTCGTCCATCAGGACTTACAATTTTATGAATATATTGATCTAAAATCTCTGTCCAGTTTGTATCCATCACTTAACCTCTACAACTTCATGATGTATTTATCTAAAATTTAAATTAAATTATACTTTTGTTTATTTCTCTGTCATCTGATTTTTATACTTTTTTTTTTATTCTGTCATCTGATTTTACTTTTTTTTTTATTCTGTCATCTGATTTTTATAATACTCCTTTGCTTTTCCCTTTTGTTTTTTTTCTTATTCTGTCAGATATTTCTGAATTTGTGCTATATGCTAGTGGTGAATACATGTAGGATATTACAAAGTTATACGTATTGTTTATATCTAGGATAATGAAAATAAAATAAGATTGAAAAGGAAATTATACTCGGAGTATATGGAGGCATTTCATGATTTTTGCACGAACGAAGTTAAAAAATCACATTTATGTCATAAGTATGTCTAAAATAATGACAAATAAGACTGAAAAGGAAATTATACTCGGAGTGTATTGAGGCATTTCATGATTTTTGCACGGACAAATTCATCGGAATCATCAAGGGCTTGTTCTAAAGCATCGATAGCATCTAAGTAGTTCATGCTAGCGATGGCTTCTGCTGCAGCAATGCAAACGTTGGAGTTTTTATCTTTTAATGCTTTGTATAGATAGGGCAAGCTTTGTTTTTCTCCAATTTCACCGATTGCCCAGGCTGCAGCACCTCGTACAAGAGCATCGGAATCGTGTTCTAGTAAGTATTTTAATGTAGCTAAAGGAGCAGAATCTTGGATTGTGCCGAGTCCAATGATGGCATTCATGCGAAGTAGGCTATCAGAGCTTTTGAGGAGAGAAAGGAGAAGAGGAATTTCTTTTAATCCACCGATTCTTCCTATGGCTTTTGCAATGGAAGCTCGGATGTTAGTGTCTTCTTTTTCGTTTTTAAGAACGCGAAGAACTTGTTTCATTCCACTAGCATCACCAACTTTGCTAAATGCTTCTGCTGCTGCACGTCGTACTAATATGGTGTCGGCACTATTAATAATATTAAGCAAAATAGGTGTCATAGATTCATTGCCTTCATCACCGATGATTTGTAAGGCTTTTTCACGTATTCGTTCGTCTACGTCACGACAAGCAATGGATAGGCTTGCAGACAGTACAGGACCGCCAATTTTTTGTAAAGCTCGCAGACCAGCAAGTCGAATTGTGTAGTCTTTTGATTTAAGAAGTTCCGTGCATGTGATTGCCATGCTTTCATCTGCTAAATTACAAAATAGTTCCACAGCATTTCTTTGAACAGATGTGTTAGGATCAAAAAGCAAATCTTTTAGAAAGGAAACAATGTTTTTGTCACCAACTTTACCGAGAGATTCCACAGCTTTTAATCGAACTACATCGTCTATGTCTTTTAGTTGGTATTTTAATGTGTCGATTGTTTTTTTACAGGGGAAATTTCCTAAAGCATCTGTAGATAAACGTCGAACTCGTGCGTCTTGGTCGTTGCAACCTTTATATAATAAATTTAAGGAAGGCGTTGTATTTCGTTTGCTAAGTACTCGTATAACTTGCAAACGGACGTTGGCATCGCTAGTTGTATATAGTTTTTCTAGTTCTGCAAAATTCATGTTGGGGTCTAAGACAATGCGTTTTGAATGTTCCGTTTTTGCTTGTATAGTTTTTTTTTCTTCTCTTTGGATGATGCGTTGTTTTGCTTTTTTTTCTCCTCTTCGTATGCTAACAAGGATTTCTTTAGCAATCCGCTCAGCATGGTGAAAGGGCAAGGCAATCATTTGATTGGGTTCTTTACCGCTTTGAAATTCAAAGAAAACTAATTGACTTTCATGGAAAGTAGCAACAGATACATTATTAAAAAACGAAATATTTTTCATGCAATGTCTCCTTTTATTTTTTTTCTATTTATTCCATGTATTGTATCATATAAATAGAAAAAAAAAAATAATCTTGATATTATAGCGATATTTTGACAAAATTTAATCAAATATATTTATAGAAAGGAGAAAAGCAAGAGATATCTTGCTTCATATATGAAATATTTTTATTTATTTTTATTTTGTATTATTAGCTGTATACAAGCTGATTGGATTTGGTCGCCAGATACTGGTTGGATGAATAGTCGATATGCACCTCAAGAAAGTGCACAACAACAACTTGCTCGTGCTTCTCAATGGAAACAAGAAGGAAATTATGAAGATGCAGCAGAAATTTATTATCAAATCCATAAATCGTATCCTTTTACACCAGAAGGACAAAATTCACTTTTTCAAGCTGCAGAATGTCTTGCATTGGCTGAAGAATATTATCAAGCACACTTATATTTAGAAGAATATAAAACAACATACCCTCGCACTGAGAAGTTGCCTGAAATTTTGCAAAAGCAATATGAATGGGGTGCAACATTAGTCACGGGGAAAGATGACTCTATTAATATTATGGGTTTTACAGTTGCTTCTTCTGCAGCAGATGGCGTAGAAGTTTTAAAACAAGTTTTACAAGATGCGCCTTTTCTTGACTTTGTGGATGATGCACAATTGATGATTGCAAATTATTATTTTAAAATTGAAGAATATAGGCAAGCTCGATTAGAATATGAAAAGCTCCTCCAAGAGTATGAAAAAAGTGAATGGTGCAGTTTTGCACAATTTCAAATTGCTCATAGTCATTGGAAAGAATTTAAAAGTTTAGAGTTTGATATTGAGCCACTTGTGCAAGCTAAAAAAAAGTATGAAGAATATATTGAAAAATATCCAGACAATCCACAAGCTATGCAAGCTAAAGAGCAAATTCAAATTATTTTTGAATTAATGGCAAAAAAACAACTCAATATAGCAGAATATTATCTAAACCGAGATAATATAAATGCAGCACGATTGTATTTACAATGGGTTCAATTAAAATATCCTAATACAAAGAGTGCAGAACAAGCTAAACTTTTAATTTCTCAACATCATTTAGAAATTCCTATAGACAAAGAGGCTTCCAAATGAAATTGATTTTGAGTTTTTGTATTTTTTTGTTCTTTTCTAGTTGTATGGGCTATCAAATGGGAGATATTATTCCTCAACAGACTATTTCTATCCCTATTTTTAAAAATGAAACATTGTATAGAGGTTATGAATTTTTATTGACAAATTCTTTACATAAAGAAATATTGACACAAACGTCTTTGCAAATCACAAATGCCAATGTTGCTTCCACAGTACTAAAAGGCACTATTCTTGCAATCAGACAGCGAACTGTAGAAAAAGATGAAAATAAGCGAGCAGTTCGTCTTGATGTGCATGTTAAAGTACAAGTAGAGTGGTTAGATAAAGTTACGAATAAGCCTATTTTACCAATTACAACGATTTCAGATACAGTGGAAGTGATGGTAGCTCAAGGCGAAAGCACAGATAGTGCCATTACGCAAGGTTTAAGCAAAATTGCACGCCATATTATTTATCACATGGAACATCCTTATTGGAATGATCCGTACAAAAAGGATAATATCTCTACAGAAAATTTAGGTGATAGTTCTGATGAAGGAGATTTAGGAAAAGATTTATATTGGGATCAAAGATATAAAGACTAAAAAAAATAGGAAAAATACATATGACAACATTAAGTTTAGTGATACCATGTTATAATGAAGAAAATACTCTACGAAATATAGTAGAACGAGTTTTAAAGCTTCAATCTGATGATTTACAACTTGAAATTATCATTGTGGATGATTGTTCTAAAGATAATAGTTTTCAAGAAGCTCAAAAATTACAACAAGAATATCCTCAAATTAAGTTGTTTCAGCATGAACAAAATTTAGGAAAAGGAAGAGCATTGCGTACAGGTTTTATCAATGCTACAGGTGACTATGTAGGAATTCAAGATGCAGATATGGAATATAATCCTGAAGATTACCTAGTTATGTTAAAGCCTTTACTAGAGGGAAAAGCTGATGTTGTATATGGCAGTCGATATTTGCGTCCTTACACACGACGCGTTTTATATTACTGGCATACTTGGATGAATAAAACATTGACTATGTTTTCTAATATGTTTACGAACTTAGATATAACTGATATGGAAACTTGTTATAAACTATTTCGTCGTGATGTGATTCAAGAAATTGCACCTAAATTACAAGAGAATCGATTTGGATTTGAACCAGAAGTTACTGCATATGTAGCTCGTGGAAATTATCGTGTGTATGAATGTGCAATTGAATATCAACCTAGAACTGTAGAAGAAGGGAAAAAAATCAATTGGAAAGACGGCGTTCGTGCTTTGTACTGTATTTTTCATTATAGTGCAAGTTTTGCACCTATTCCTATGCAATTGATTTTATATTTTTTTATAGGTGGTTTTAGTGCTGTTGCTAATATATGTGCATTTGTTATATTTTTGAATATGCAAATGCCTATAACTATGGCTATTATCCTTTCATTTATTCTTTCTGCTACAGTAAATTACTTGCTGTGCATTGCTATTTTATTTCGCCATAAAGCAAGGTGGAGTTTTTGGGGAGAAATTTTATTCTATATTTTTACGCTTTTGATTATGGGTGTCTTTGATTTTGGTTGTACATGGTTATTGTGTGCATTGTATGTTTCACCAGTCTGGAGCAAGGCTTGGGCAGCTATTTTAGGATTTTTTGGAAATTATATTTTACGAAAATACCTTGTGTTTCCTGAACGAAAAAAATAGAAATTTAAAAAAATCAAGGGTGATGTTTATATATTGTAGAGTGGATATCACTCTTGATTTTTTATTACTTTTTCCCTTTTAGGAGACGAGAAATGAAGAAAATATGTTTATTATTTTGCATGATTTTATTATGCAATTGTGGTCATCAACAAACGTCGACTAATATTCCTTTAGCAGAGCAAATGGATATGACGGATGCAGCACGTCGACTTGCTCTAGAATTAACGATTCCACAAGGGAAAGTTTGTATTGGAAAAATTTCATATGAAATGGAGTCTCAAAAACCATTGCATGATTATTTTTTGCATGAATTGGAGCTAGAAGTTGCAGGAAATATGGAATTAGTGGAACGAAAGCGCATCCAAGAATTGATTCAACAACAAAAATTTCAAACAAATGATTTTTTTGACCAATCGAATTATAAAAAAATTGGGCAATTTGCGTCTGTAGATTATTTGATTTTAGCTACTATTCAAGAACATACTACAAATTATGAATTGACTGCTAAACTCGTTCATTTACATACTGCTCTTGTTAAAAAAATCAGTCGCATGCATGTAAGCAAGGAAAAAATTCCTCCCCATGTTGTGCGTGAAATGGCACGCCATGAACTTTTAGCTAAAGGATATAAAGATTTAGCAGAAGGTCAAAAGGGAGAAATTGTAAGTTATTTTAAGTCACCACAACCAATCGTTTATAGTATGGGGTCTGAGCCACTGACAATGAAAATTCAAGCGTACAAAAAAACTCCAGATGGCGTGCAACGTTTGCGAGATGGAGAAAAGTTGTACAAAAATGATCAGTATCAATTTCAATTAACAGTAAATCAACCAGCATATGTATATGCCATTCATTTAGCTCCCAATCAACAATTAACAACCTTGTTTACACAAGAAAAGCCCATTCCGCAAGATCAACTTTTACACATTCCTAATAAAAATGAGTGGCTAAAAGTACAAGATCACCAAGGAGTTGGTCAAATTGGACTTTTAGTCACTCTACAGCCACAACCAGAATTGCATGATAAGTTGCAAAAATGGGATGACAATTCTACTTCAGATAATATTCAAGAACCTTGCTTAATTTATTCTCAACATGCTGTATATCGTGCACAAAAAAGCGATGATGATGTATTTCCTGAAGAAATCGGGGAAATTCAAATTTTTTCTTTTAATGGGCAAATTATCTATCCTTTATGGTTTCAAGAAAATTAAATCATTGCATTTCGCATGCGTCGATTTTGGAAAAAATGAATAATGGAATTCGTTGGTTCTTGGTCTGTTTGTAAGTCAATATGGTCAATTTGGTACGTATTCCATTGATGTTGCAATTCTTGTTGTTTTTGTTGTTGTTGAAGTTTATATTGTGTTCGTACTTGAGAACTGGACGTGTCTATAGTAATTTGTTGACCTGTTTCTGCATCTTGCAATGTTAAAATTCCTACATTAGGAAGTTCTTTTTCTCTGGGATCTGTGATAGGAATAGCAATGAGATCGTGGCGTTTAGCAGTAGTTCGTATGGCTGTTTCATATTCCATTGATTGAAAGTCAGAAATTAAAAAAACAACTGCTCGTCGTTTTTGAATGTGTGCAAGATAATCTAAGGCACATGCAATATCTGTTTGTAAGGGTTGAATAGTATCACGTTGTATCCAAGGCAACAAAGTAAAGAGTATTTTTTTCCACCATGTTTTTGTAGTTTTTTGGGGGACTGGTGGTCTATGCGTTAACACTTCACGAATGATTTTCAAAACGTGGGTAGTGCCTTTTTGTGGTGGAATGTATTTATGAACTTTGTCACTAAATAATATGAGCCCAACTTTATCGTTATTTTTTGTAGCTGTGAATGCAAGGAGAGCACTTAATTGTGCAATATATTCGTTCTTACTCTGTTGTGTTGTGGAAAAAATACCAGATGCAGAAATGTCAACAACGAGCATTAATGTTAATTCACGTTCTTCTCTGTATCGTTTAACATACGGCTTATTCATTCGAGCTGTGACATTCCAATCAATCGTTCGAATTTCGTCTCCTGGTATATATTCTCGAACTTCATCAAATTCCATACCACTGCCTTTAAATACGCTCTGGTATTCACCAGCTAATATGTCGTTCACAGCTTTATTGGTGTAAATTTGAATATAGCGGATTTTTTTTGCTAAGTCTTGAGATAAAATCATGGGACTTGTACCTGATTTAAGATTTGTTGGACAATTTGGTCAGATGTGATTTCCTGTGCCTCAGCTTCATATGTGGGAATGACTCGATGTCGTAAAACTTCTGGTGCAATGCTTTTAATGTCTTGTGGTGTGACATATGCACGTCCTTGTAAAAATGCATGAGCTTTTGCAGCTACTGCTAAGAAAATGCTTGCACGAGGCGAAGCACCACATTGAATGAGAGGTTGTAAATGTTCCAAGTTTTCATATTGTTCTGGATTTCGAGAAGCATGAACTAAATCTACAATGTATTCTTGAATTTTTTCATCTATGTAAATCTCATTGGCTAAATCACGAAGACGTAAAATATCTTGCAGTTCTACAACAGGTTGAATGTTTGGTTGAAATGTGCTATCAGATTGTTGCTGTAAAATAAGTTTTTCTTGTTCTTTCGTAGGATATGTGATAAGTACTTTCAACATAAAACGGTCTACTTGGGCTTCTGGGAGTTGGTATGTTCCTTGTTGTTCCAAAGGGTTTTGTGTAGCAAGCACTAAAAATGGATTGTCTAAAGGATATGTTTGATCGCCAATCGTAATTTGTCGTTCTTGCATAGCTTCTAATAAAGCACTCTGAACTTTAGCAGGTGCTCTGTTGATTTCATCTGCTAAAATAATATTGGCAAAAATAGGTCCTTTTCGAGGTGTGAATTCGCTTGTTTTGGGATTGTAGATTAAAGTACCAGTTAGATCAGCGGGCAATAGATCTGGTGTAAATTGAATTCGGCGAAAAGTAGCTTGGATTGTTTTTGCCAATGTAGTCACAGCCAATGTTTTTGCTAATCCAGGAACACCTTCCAATAAAACGTGTTGATTACAAAACAACGCAATCAATAGGCGATCGATCAATTGTTTTTGTCCTACAATAACTTTTGATATTTCATTTTGCAATTGTTGTATGAGAGGCGTTTCTTGTTGTATTTTTTCTTTGATTTGTTTAATGTCCATGTCCATTGAAATTTTTTTCTCCTACTAATAAAATAATATTTTGTACAATGTTTAATTGTAACAAAAACAAGAAAAAAAAACAACCTACACCTACACATAAAAAAATAAAAGATTTGAATGAAACAGGAAAAAAAGATTTACATGAAACAGAAAAAATTTTATTTTATTCTTTTTCTGTTTTATAAAAAAGAATACAATGATTTTGTATGAATTTTTTTGACAATCCACTTCTAGGAGTGATCGTAGTGAAAAATGAAAAAAAAATTATGACTGATAGTGAAAATGAATCACAGGAAAACGTTTCTATAAAAGATAAAAAAAAATATATTAAAAATGAAAAAAAAATTATGACTGATAATAAAAATGAGTCACAAGAAAATGTTTCTATAAAAAATCAAGAAGAATATACTATATTAGTAGGATATAAAGATTCCACTCGCCGCTATTTACTGCAAGGAAGTGTTCTCTGTGCAACTCTTTCCTTGATTTTATTATTTGTATTTGGTCAACTCCTTTTTATTCCTTTATTAGCAACAGCTGCCAGTTTAATGGCAGAAATGTGGTATAGATCAAGAAAATTGCTTGTGTTAAAGCAAGGTAATTTGTGGTATGGAGAAGAAAAATTATCATGGAATGATATTCTCCGATATACAACATGGGATTCGTTTAAAATTCCATTTACGCCTTGGAAATGGGAAGGTGTTACGATTTATCATAAGACGCAACAATTTTGCATCTATTCTCATGTTGAAAATTATGATGTATTTTTAAATAAATTAAATTCTTTAAGTGCACATACAACGCCCACACCTTTGTGGTATCAATATTCTCCTCGTCTAGTGCGAGTCATACGATATGTTTTAGCATTTTTATTTTCTTTTTTATTTTTTCTTATTTTAAGCTTGTCTTATTTAATCATTATCGCAATAGCAGTTCTTGGTTTTTTTATTGTCCGTTCTTTTATTCGTTCTAAAAAAAATCGAACGCAAAATATTCCAGAAGACGCTTGGATCGCGGGATTTATTGGTCTTGTTCTATTTTGCATCCTATATTATATTTTCCAATCACCTACTATTATTTTTGCGATTAGCATTGTACCTTTAGGTTGTTTATTGTGGTTACCTTGGCAACCCAAAAGAATAGCGATTATTGAAGAATCTCTATTTTTAGGAAAACATTCTGCTTATCCTTTACGTCATCTCCGCACATCTCATATGATTTCTCGTTGGTTAATTTTTAAAATTTGGCATTTAAGTTTTGCTAATGGTGATGTGTGGATTTTGCCTTGCATAGAAAATTTCAATATATTAAAAATCAAGCTGGAACGAGAATGGATGGATATCCAAAAACGATACCAAGGCAAAAAAATGACAAATGAAGAAGCAGAAATTCGAACACCACAAGAAGAAGCTCATCGAATTCATTTTTTTGAATCTGATAAAATTTCGTTTTCGTATCCTTTGAATTGGTATTTTTTATTGCCGTTTTTTTTTATCATGCATTGGGCAATTTTAGGAACATGTGCATGGTGCATCTTTGCCACTCCCATTGGACGTATTTCTATTCTTGGTTTATTTTTGCGAGAAATATTTCCCATTTTGTGCCTTGTATATGTAGGTTATATCCTATTTTCTCTACTTCCTAAAATCATTCGATTATTTCGTTATGAATCTATGGATGATCAAGGTCTGATTTTACGAGGGAATCTTCTGCCTTGGGAAGACATACAATTGATTGTTCCTTATACAGACGTTCATAAAAAAGAACGAATCGCTATTTATGATAACAAAGGAAAACAACTACTTGAACTTCGTCAAGAGATGAGCGATTTCCCTTATATATGGAATAAAATAAAAGAAAAAGTCAAAAAAACACAAATCGCAGATTCTGTAGAATCAGGTGCAGCCAATTTATTAACACAAAGATCTATAGCTTGGACAAAATCGTATCGTTTTATCATGGCACTCATTATTTTAATTTGGTTGCCTTTTATTGTAAACTCTATTGTGGAACAAAAAGAAGAGTTATATGGACCATCTTTTCAAGCAGTTACATTACCTCATAAATCTGCGAATTTTTTATCTCGCTTTATCTCTGTGATTCCATACCAAGATTACCAAGGAAAAACTTGGTATGCTTTAGCTTGTCCTCAAGATCCTGATAAAAGCATTGAGTATAAAAACGTTGCTGTAAAATATATCCCAGACAATCCAATCTATGTTATGCCTTATGGAGATTTAGTAGATCCCTTTATTCCTCTCGTGAATTATTGGGAAAACAAAGGATTTTCTATAGAACATTTTATATGGATTGAAAACTTAATCCATAATGCAAAATACGTTTTTTGGTGTCTTTCTGGGTTACTCATTATATTTGCATTGTTGCATAAAAATTTATTTGCTGGTCTCTTATTACAAAAAATGCCTGCTCTCTTAGGGCCTTCGCTCTATATGCCAGCCGCCTTAATTTTGCAAAAAACAATGCAATTATTGCTCCACATTATTTTATTTATTGCTTTACTTTTCACAATTTTTTTCTTACGATATGGCCAAAGTTGGTTTGTCATTCCCATTCCAAGTATTACTTTATTTCTTTCTATTTTATTGCCAATTTTTATGATGCCCTATTTAGCTTATATTCTTTTAGATATCTTACCCAATTGGTTGCGAAGCTTTAAACGTTGGGAATTAAAAGAAGATAGCATACAATATAGAAAAACAACAATATATTGGAATCAAATTCAAAGTATTTCTGTTGTAGACATGCCATCTACTTCACCTTTTAGCAATAAAAACCAAAGAAAAATTGCATGGATTCAAGCTACTAATAAAGATAAAATCATCCTAGAAGGCGAACTCATTCACTTCCCATTGTTAGTCAACCATATACGAAAAGTCAGTAAATGCAAAACAGAAGATGTTAAAGGCATAAAACGACTCTATCGTAAAGCATACTCTCTACCAAAATTAGCACATGCTATTCTTTGTCTTTTAATCATTGGATTAATTGGCTTATTCTATCTTGATATTTATCAAAAAAAAGAAGATACATTTACTAAAGGCAAAATAGAAACAGCAAAAATTTCTTACAACTTTTTCAAAAAAATTGCCATTATTTCTTATAAAGATGATATCAACAATCAACTATATGATTTAGCTTGGCAACATACAAAAGACACAACGCAAATCCCGATCCTATACAATGCAGATGCACCTTATTTTTGGGAATCATTCCATCCTTCTATCAGTAGTGTTAGAGAATTATTATACATCAACTTACAACCTTTATTTCTTTTTATAGAAAAATACCAAACTTATATAGACTTATTCCTATTATATGGACTTGGCATTCTATCCATCACACTTTGTTTAGCATGCCTTCGTCATATTTTTGGAATATTTACTGGGATATAACAATTTATGGACTTGGCATTCTATCCATCACACTTTGTTTAGCATGCCTTCGTCATATTTTTGGAATATTTACTGGGATATAACAATTGTGGATGACGTAGAATGCAATCTCCCAATCGTTACATAAAAATATTGTCTTTCTACGTCATATTATTTGATCTTTATAAAAAAATATATATTTGAATCATAGAATCGACAAAGCATGGCAAAACATATTAAATCCTTTAGTATAGTTAGCTTAGGTACATTAACATCTCGCATTTTAGGAATGATTCGCGACATTCTTATGGCTTCTAGTTTTGGTGCAAGTTTAATTTTAGATTCCTTCCTTTTAGCATTCATGATACCTAATTTATTTCGAAAATTTTTTGGTGAAGGTGCGATCTCTGCTGCATTTTTACCTGTTTTCACAGATGTACTAGAAAACGAAGGTGAAAAAAAAGCAGAAGAATTAGCAAATACAGTCCTTACTATTTTAGGAACTATTCTGGGAACTATAGTTGTACTCGGTTTTATTATCTCATATTTTTGGCCCATAATTTTTCCTACATCTGAAAAAGCACAATTAGCATTAAAACTTTTGCAAGTCATGATGCCGTACCTCTTCTTTATTTGCATGACTGCCTTTCTTTCCTCTATTTTAAACTCGCTTCAACATTTCTTTATGCCTACCTTAGCACCCATTATTCTCAACATCTGTTGGCTTTCAGCTATCCTTGCTATTCCTTTTTTAGGAAAAGACAAAACAATATGGGCATATGCCATGGCAGGAGCAATTTCTTTATCTGGTATTATTCAATATCTATTACAAATCCCAATTCTGCGAAAAAAAAATATACATATCCAAGCTCTATGGAATCCATATCATCCTCATTTAAAAAGAATACTCATTAATTTTCTTCCCATTCTTGTAAGTGCTACTATAGTGCAACTCAATATGTTGCTAGATTTAGTGGTTGCTTGGTGCTTAATCCCTGGACACGGTGCAGTGAGCATTATGTATATGGGAAATCGCTTGATGCAATTTCCCCTTGCATTGATTGGCATCTCTCTAGCTACTGTTGCATTTCCTATATTTGCAAGACACGTTGTACGAAAAGAAAAACATAAATTTGGCGAAGCAGTTACAAATACATTACAAATTAGCCTTATGCTAACTATACCAGCTGCTGTTGGACTTATCTGCCTTGCACAACCTATTATACGATTGCTATACCTATACAATAGATTTACAGAAGAAGCCGCCCTACGAACAACAAATGTACTTATTGCATACAGCTTAGGTATTCCTTTATTTGTATTTATACAAATACTATCTAAAGCATTTTACTCACTAGAAGACACAAAAACACCTACAAAAATTGCTTTAGGTGCTCTTTTTTGCAATTTAACTCTCAATCTCCTTCTTGTACCCTATTACCAAGAACTTGGTCTTGCCATTGCCACCTCTATCACATCCTTAGGAAACGCCGCAACTCTATTCTTTCTACTTCATAAAAAAATACCTCTCTATAGACGCAAACTCCTAAAAACATCTTGCATCACTATTGGCAATACATTCATTATGCTTTGTGCTGTCTTGATTACACAGTACTTTCTTCCTACCAACGATACAATCTACACACGTCTCCTTCAAGTCATCGTACCTATAACTGTAGGAATCGTGACATACGGTATATGTCAATATATCACCACCTTCCGTCATAGAAATATATTAGCACTATAAAAAATATGATATTATAAAAAAAGAAACTAAGGAGTGTCTGATAGTTGGTATTAGATACTCCTTAGTTTCTTTCCCCCGAGCAACTTTCCTCCCAGAGCATATTCTGCCCCATAGCATATTCTTCCCCGAGCAACTTTCCTCCCCAGAGCAAATTCCCTCCCCAGAGCAACTTTCCCTTCCCAGAGCAATTTTCCCTTCCCAGAGCAACTTTCCGCCCCAGAGCAACTTTGCCTCCCCAGAGCAACATTTCCTCCCTAGAGCAACATTTTCTCCCCAGAGCAATTTCTCTCCCCAGAGCAAATTCAACTTCCACTCCCCAGAGCAATATTGTTTCCCCAGAGCAACTTTCCTCCCCCGAGCAACTTTCCCTCCCCGGAGCAATTTTCCCTTCCCAGAGCAACTTTCCGCCCCAGAGCAACTTTGCCTCCCCAGAGCAACATATTTTCCCCAGAGCAACATTGCCTCCCCAGAGCAACATTTTCTCCCCCAGAGCAACATTTCCTCCCCAGAGCAACATTTCCTCCCCAGAGCAACATTTCCTCCCTAGAGCAACATTTTCTCCCCAGAGCAACATTTTTCTCCCCAGAGCAACATTTCCTCCCCAGAGCAACATTTCCTCCACAGAGCAACATTTTTCTCCCCAGAGCAACATATTTTCCCCAGAGCAACATTTCCTCCCCCGAGCAACATATTTTCCCCAGAGCAACATTTCCTCCCCAGAGCAACATTTCCTCCCTAGAGCAACATTTCCTCCCCAGAGCAACATATTTTCCCCAGAGCAACATTGCCTCCCCAGAGCAACATTTTTCTCCCCAGAGCAACATTGCCTCCCCAGAGTAACTTTTCAAAAAAAACGTTGTCCAATGACCATGTATAATTAAATTAGAAAACTATACATGTATTAAAAACATCTGTCCAATGCATGTATATAATAAAATTAGATGATTATACACGCACAAAAAAAGCGTTGTCCAATGACCATGTATAATTAAATTAGAAAACTATACATGCATTAAAAACACCTGTCCAATGCATGTATATAATAAAATTAGATGATTATACACGCACAAAAAAAGCGTTGTCCAATGACCATGTATAATTAAATTAGAAAACTATACATGCATTAAAAACACCTGTCCAATGCATGTATATAATAAAATTAGATGATTATACACGCACAAAAAAAGCGTTGTCCAATGACCATGTATAATTAAATTAGAAAACTATACATGCATTAAAAACACCTGTCCAATGCATGTATATAATAAAATTAGATGATTATACACGCACAAAAAAACACCTGTCCAATGACCATGTATAATTAAATTAAATGATTAGACAAGCATTAAAAACACCTGTCCAATGCGTGTGTATAATTAAATTAGATGATTAGACAAGCACTTAAAATACATGTCACAAAGGCATGTAGAATTAATATAGAAAGTTATCATGCTTTTACAATATGTTGTCAAATAAATGTTTATAATAAAATGAGAGACTACACAGGGTAGTCTCTTTTCAATAAGGGAAGTCTCACTTTCTATAAAGGAGTATACCATGGCGACAAGAATTCGTATTACACGAGTTGGAGCAACTTATCATGTAACCGTACGTTGCAATAACAAGGAACATCTGATTGATCCAGAAACGTTCAGTCCGATGTATAAAAGAGTTTTGCAATTGGCAAAAGAAAAATATGACGTGGAAGTTCATAATTATACAATTATGACTAACCATGTTCATTTAGTCTTGATGACGAATCTAGACAATATTTCACGGTTCATGCAATACGTTAATAGTCAATCAGCTAGACGATACAATAGAATGATTGGTC
>Ga0208195_1002022_pt1 | contig 20261 bp, 17 predicted proteins | sample AD_UKC077_MetaG_FD_184441 | JGI IMG/M metagenome (GOLD analysis project Ga0208195, IMG submission 184441) | Active sludge microbial communities of municipal wastewater-treating anaerobic digesters from USA - AD_UKC077_MetaG (SPAdes) (version 2) | ecosystem: Engineered > Bioreactor > Anaerobic >...
GAGCAAGACTTCCAAATCTTCGGGGGAGAAAAATGCTTTCATTTCAGCAATTTCATCTTCTAAAAGCTCGCTGAACAGACCGTACACACCGAACGTTTTGACATCAACATTTGCTGGATCAACACTGTGTTTTGCTTTTTCTTTAAGCAAGTGTTTCTCTGATGGAATAAAACCATCCTGCTCGGTGATTTTTCCGAGTAATCCGATAGTTATTTTATCGGTTCTTTTCTTTTCTTTATTATAGCGATATTCTACTTGATATTTGTAACAATGACCGCCAATTATTCTAATTTCTGTTTTTGGCTCTTTAAATTTTTTAGCCCATTCTGGTAAATACACAAGTCACTTATTTAGGTTACACAAAGATAGATGAAAAAATGATATAACAAACATTTTATCAAGTTTTTTTAATTAAGCGTGAAATTTTGGCGGAGTTAGGGTTATAAACTTTTAACTGATTTGGCTGCCGCCTACGGTTAATCACATGTTGTCCTACGGACAAACCTTTGATGGTCTTGTTTTGTCCTCACGGACAACCGACACCACTCGCTCTAACACCCATGACGCTCGCTCGGATTTGTAATCCGAGTGGTTAGTTATGTTACACTCGGATTACAAATCCGAGCGAGCGGAGTGAGCTTGCGAACTCTGCGAAGCAAAACCCAAGCGAGCGTAAGCGAGCATAATTCTTAATTTTTCATTCTTCATTCTTAATTAGTTTTAAACATCGACCTCTAGTTTATACGCCACTCTTCCTAAAACCATTGCATTTTCGTATTCGTAATCGATTCTTAAAACTTTTGGTACTAATATAGATTTTTGTATTATATCAGAAACTTCTTCTACTGTAAGTTTTCTTTCTTGTCGTACAGATAGCATAAATTTAAAAATTGCTTTCTCGTCAAAAGTCTTAGAAATACCATCTTCTACAAAGCCTATTTGAAGATAAATGGTTTTAATTCCATTTTTTAAGAACTCGCCACTTGCTGAAGCTAAATATCCATGAAAAGCTCTGTTTGCGGAAATCCATTCTGGAGTTGGACTAAATTCTACATCTTCGGCTGCTGTGCCTAAATTAAGAATGGTGGTTTTAATTTGTGGTAAAATGGAATTTATAATTTTAACAGGTGCGGTAAAATTCACTTTGTAAATTTCATCTGCATTTATTGTGCTTGCAAGATTTACAACAGAATCAAAATTTATATTTAAGTTTTTTAAATTGTTTATAAATTCTTCAACTGACAATTCATTGGCAAAATCGCAAGTAAAAACTTTTGCATTTTTAAATTTACTTAATTTTTTAGAATTTTTATTTGCTTGTAAAAACAAATTAGCACCTTTATTATAAAGCTCCTCGCTTAATTTCAAACCTATACTCCCACTCGCTCCGAGAATTAAAATATTTTTATTATCAAAAATTCTAATTTCAGGCTCTTTACTTGGTTTTAAATTTTTATGAATGTAAGTAAATGCACCGAAATTTCCTCCCACTCCTGCTGTTGCACTTAAAATTTTAGAATTATCAACAAGTTTTCCTTGATTTTTCAACAAACATAAACTTAACGGAACAGTTGCTCCAGAAACATTTCCATAGTATTTTTGCCCATCTAAGAAAACTTTTTCTAAATCTATATTCAAATTTTTAGCACAAGCAAATAAAATCACATTTCCAGTTTGGTGTGGAACAAAATAATCAATATCATTGCTTGTCCAATTGCTCTTTTCTAAACATTTGTTTGCAGCATTTGGAATATTTACAATAGCTCTATCCTTAATCAAACTATCATTCATATAAAGATTACGTTTATGGTCAACACCAACATAATCCAACATGTGCAAATCATGAAAATTATTTATGTTTATTACTCCAAACTTTTCATCGCTTTGTGTTTTTGTTAAAACTACTGCTGCGGCTGCATCACCAAAGGTTACATAAGGCACAAACTTAGTTCTTTGAGTTAAAAACGATGACATGGTTTCGCTGTGTGCTATCACAATATTTTTTGCTTGCGGATGTGTTTCAAAATAAGAAATTGCAGCTTCTAAATTCACATTAAATCCTGCACAGCCACTACTAAGCGTAAATGCAGGCGTATGATTTGTGTCTTCGACAAGAAAAGATTTTATTCTTGCAGCAATTCCGGGAGCTTGTTCCTGTGGCGAAACTGTACTTACATACCAAGCATCAACATCAGAAGCTAAAATATTTGCGTCTTTTAAAGCATTTTGAATTGCTTCTACTCCTAATTCCAAAGAAGTGTCGGCATAATATAGTTTTTTCAAGGTCGGCGGAAATGGCGTTACGTGATTTCTTTCATAAAAACCCATAATATTTCCTGCAAAATAATCGAAAGCTGTAGCATTTGGATTTTTTTCTTTAAATGCTAAGAATTTTTCGCTTTTTTCAACTTTTTCTTTGCTAAAACCACTTAAAAATTCTTTTTCAATAGCATAAAAAATATCGTCATTAGTAATTTTGTATTTGCCTTTCGACATTCCAAAACCAGTGAATATATAATTGTTAAATTTCATTTTTTAATATTTAAGATATCCGTCTTTTATTACTTTTAAATGCGATTCATAAGAAATTCTAACTTTGGGAATTTTCATTCTATAAGCAGACTTTAAAATTCTTTCGGCAATCTTTTTAACTTCAATCATAGATTTTTGCCTAATATTATTTAAAGACATATTTATTTGTGATTTATCGAGTTTCGCCATCATTCCTGCTTCGACAATTCCGGGCAAATAATACACACAATTAACTTTATTTTCATAAACTTTTGTTGCCAAAGAAACTGCATAAGCTCTCAAAGCTCGTTTCGAAGCCACATAGCTTGCAGAACCGGGGAATTGTGCGTCTTCGCCTACAGAACCCATGATTACTATGCTTTCAGTAACAATTTCGGAACATAAATCGCATAAGTTTTTAATTGAAAAATAATTCACATCTAAAACTTTTTCAAATTCCAAATCTGAAACTTCGCTTGCCTTGCTCAACGAACCTGTAATTGCGTGAGTAACAATAAGATAGTTTATATTTTTAAATTTTGATTTTATTTCAGAAACTAAGTTTTCTGTTTGGTTATTATCACTTAAATCTGCTTGCACTAAGTCGATTTTGACTTTATATTTGTTTAAAATATCGTTTTTAATTTTAGTGATTTTTTCCGAATTAGAATTATAATGTAAAATTAAATTTCCACCTTTTTCGGCAGCTTGCAAAGCAATTTCTCTGCCTATTCCGCCGCTTGCACCTGTAATAAAAATTGTTTTATTTTCAAGTTCTGCTTGAGAATTATTTTCAGTATTATTTTGTGGAACTATATAAGCAAAACCGCCAAATTCGCCTCCTAATCCAGCAACAGAAGTAATTATTTTATCTCCAACTTTTAGTTCATTTTCCAAAAGTAAATCCAAACAAGCAGGAATAGATGCCCCACTTAAATTTCCATAATTATATTGAATTTCTTTAAAAACTTTGTTTTTCTCTATTCCTATCTTTTTTGCGACAGAATCAACAATAGCATTTCCTGTTTGGTGAGGAATAAAATATTTTAAATCTTCAATTTTCCACTGAGTTTCTTTCAAAATTTTATTAAAAGTATTTGAAATATTTGGAACAGCTCGGCTTTTTACCATTCGAGGGTTCATAAAAAGTTTGCCATTTGGGTCTGCTCCTAAAAAATCAAGCATTTTTGTGTCTTCGCTATTTGTAATATACACCACTCCTTCTTGATTTTCTGTTTTAACTCTGCTTAAAATTACTGCCGCAGCCGAATCGCCAAAACTTGAAAAAGGAACAAAATCTTTTGTATTTGGTAACAAAGCCGACATTACTTCTGTATGTGCAATTAAAATATTTTTTGCTTGTGGATTTTGCTTAAAATACATTATCGCATTTTCTAAATTTATATTAAAACCAACGCAAGCAGAAGTTAAAGAATAGCATGGAGCTTGATTATCAATATCTGCGAAATATGCTTTTGCTATTTCAGCAATTCCAGGTGCAAATTGTGTTTGAGTGGCAGAACTCACAAACCAAGCGTCTATTTCGTTGCCATTTAACTTAGTTTTTTCTAAAAGTTTTTCTATTGCATTAACACATAAATCTAAGGAATTTTCGGCTTCTTCATATTTATGAGTTGTTGGCGGAAAAGATACGACATGAAATCTTTTGTAAAATCCCATTATATTCCCTACCATATAGTCGAAAGCTGAAGTTTTAGGCTGTGTTTTTATAAATTCTTGATAATCTTCTGAATTTTCAATTCTATGATAATCAAAGCCTTCCAAATAATGTGACTTTACATATTTTTCAATCTCATCATTTAGAATTTCATAATTTCCTAAAACGAATGATGTTCCTTTAAAAATAAAACTGTCTTTCATACTTTGTTTCTCTTTTCAAAAAATTGTTTAATTCTTTCTTTTCCGTCAGTTTGCAAAACAGATGAAAATTCTCTTGCTTCCATTTCTAACAATTCGTTTACATCTAAAAACATTGAACTAATTAAAATCTTTTTTATTGCTCTTAATGATTGCGAACTTTTTGTACAAAGTAATTTTGCAAATTTTTCAGTTTCTATCATTAATTCATCAGACTTATAAATTTTTTGTACAAATCCTTTTTCCCAAGCTTTTTCAATTGGAATTTGGTTTCCTGTAAACAAATAATAAGCGGAATCAGCCAAAGAAAAATATTTAGAAAACATGCAAATTCCGCCTGCTGCCGGAATTAGTCCTATATCTGATTCTGGTAAACGCAAAATTGTATTTTCTCCTGCAAATCTAATATCGCAATGTAAAGCTAATTCCAAGCCACCGCCAAGCACATATCCGTCTAAAGCTGCAATTACAGGAATTTCTAAATTTTGCAAACCAGAATAAACTCTTTGCAGTCTTAAACACATTGCAAGACCTAAATCGTAATCGGCAGCACCAATTTCATGAAGTTCGCCACCTGCAGAAAAAACATCTTTACTAACACTTGAAATAATCAATACTTTTAAATCATAATTAGTTGAAAAATAGTTAATTGCACTTTCAAGCTCACCAATAAGTTCTTGACTTAACAAATTAAGTTTTTTAGGATTATTTAATTTTAAATAACCAATATTATCTTTCGTTTCTACAATTATTGTTTTGTAATTCATATTAAAAAATTATTCTGCATAAAAATTAATAATTTCGCTTATTGCTTTTTGACAAACCGGACAGAAGTCAACACCAAGACTTTTCATTTTACAACTAATATAAGGTCTGTAAATTCCTTGTTTTTGATAACCACCGCCTTCGTAAACGCCAATAGTTTTTAAATTTTCCTTTGTAACAGGAGTTGGAATTGGTGTATTTTCGTTTAACATATTTTTCCATTTTGAATCGAAATTCACCAAAGTTGTAAGATTTGCTTGGTAAGGCTCTAATTTTTTGTTGTAAATATCTTCATAAGAAACTTCGTCTGCATAATATTCATCTCCTAATGCTGCGAGAGAATGTCCAAGTTCGTGTACAAAAACTTCGAATCTATGTGAATTTTTTGCACTTGTGATATTCCAAAAATTATAAATTCCGCCACCGCCATAAGTTTCGGTATTTACTAAAATACAAATTTGGTCGCATGGAGCTAAGCCTGCATAATCTCTAACAGAATGATAATCGCTTGTTGTTAAATATCTGTCGGAACGAAAAGTGTAAAAATTTGTATTCAGAGCTGTTGATTTCCATATTTTTTCGTGTGGGATATCAGTTCCGCTTTCTAAAGAAATTGCTGCAACTGCCCAAATATTTATTTTTTCCTTATTAGTCTTAAAAGGCTCTGTTTCAAATAAATACTCAGCAGTTTTCTGTACATCTTCGTAAAAACTATTGATTTCATTTTTAGTATATCCATCTCCTATAAAAACTAAATCCAAGGCGTTTTCTGGTTCAAGTTTTCCAAAAATCTTTTTCACTTCTGCATTTACAGGCTTTTCATAATTTATTGCTAAATCTGCTGGGTCAATTTCAATTTCAAAAATTTTCTTAAAACTATTATCTTCATATTGACGACTTGACAGCTCAACTTTCACTTTATTTTTTGGAAAAGGAATTATCAAAGACTCTGGAAATCCCCTACTCATAGTTTTTGCTTCTGCGGTAAATTGCCATTCTTCAAAAAGCGAACAAAAGCCGTATGAGTAAATTAAAGTTTTTGTTTTTAAATCAAAAACCTCTACAAAATAGCTTCCATAAGCAAATTTGTCAATTAGATTATTTTTTCTTCCGCCCCATTTTTCTTCAAATTTTAGCTCTTTAAATAATATTTGCTCAGTTTTATCAGTACCTGTATGGTAATAATCAATTCGTAAGCCATTATCTTTAAACCATTTATCAAAACTGTTTTGAGCATAAACATTTGTATGCGTTAAAAAGAATGTTGCCAATATTGTTATGTTAACAAAAACTCTATAAATCTTTTTCATATTTATTATTCTTTCTTTATTTTTGCCGACACAAATTTACACAAATAATTTAATTGACATGGATTTTTATAATATCATTAATAATTTAAAAACTTGGTTAGCTAGTTACGATTTAAGTTCATCTACAGTTAACTTAATTGCTTCCTTAATTGTATTGGCATGTATTATATTAGTTAGTTGGCTTGCTAATTACATTACAAAAACAATTATTTTAGCAATTATCAAAAAACTTGTTAAAAAAACAAAAGCTACTTGGGATGACATTATGCTTGAACAAAAAGTTTTTCATAAATTATCTCAATTAGTACCTATATTAATAGTTTATTACGCCATAGAACTTGCTTTTATGGATTATAACTGGGCAATTTTACTTGTAAAAAAACTAACTATAGTATATTTAATAATTTTGATAGTAAGAATTATTTTCTCTTTCTTAAATTCACTTGACGAAATTTATGCTCAGAATGTAGGTGCTAAAAAAGGCACAAGCATAAAAAGTATTATGCAAGTTTTAAAAATATTCGTCCTTATAGTTGCTGTAATAATAACATTATCATATTTACTAAACAAAGAAGTTGGCTATTTCATCACAGGTTTAGGTGCTATGACCGCCGTTTTAATGTTAATATTTAAAGATTCAATTTTAGGTTTAGTTGGTGGCGTACAACTTACAACTAATGATATGGTAAGAATTGGAGATTGGATAAGTATGCCAAGTAAAAACATTGACGGAGATGTTATTGAAGTAGGTTTAAATACTGTTAAAGTTCAAAATTTTGATAAAACTATTTCTACTATCCCTCCTTATACTTTGATGACTGAAAGTTTTAGCAACTGGCGTGGAATGAAAGAAGCAGGTGGAAGAAGAATAAAACGTTCTGTAAAAATTGATATGACATCTGTAAAATTCTGCGATGATGAATTATTAGATCGACTTTCAAAAATTCATTTAATAAAAGACTATATAGCGGAAAGAAGTGCTGAAATAGAAGAATATAACAAGACTCATCAATACGACTTGAGCGTTTTAGCCAATGGAAGAAGAATGACAAATTTAGGTACTTTTAGAATGTATATTATTGAATATTTAAGGGCTAATGAAAATATAAAACAAGATATGACCTTGTTAGTTAGACAATTAGAATCAACACAAAACGGACTACCATTAGAAATTTATACTTTTACTGCTTCAACAGAATGGACTGAGTACGAAAAAATTCAATCTGATATTTTTGACCATATTTTTGCTGTACTTCCTGAATTTGATTTAAGAGTTTATCAAGCACCTAGTGGGGAAGATTTTAGGACAATTTAAATAATTGAGAATTAAGAATTGAATAATTAAGAATTAATGCTCACTTTGCTCGCTAGGAATTAGCTTTGCTAAACTCATTTCCAACATCATTGATGCTTATAAAACACCGCATAAAAAAAAGCAGTTGCAAAATTTTCACAACTGCCTTTTTTCGGTAGCGAGAGGCGGGCTTGAACCGCCGACCTCATGATTATGAATCATGCGCTCTAACCAGCTGAGCTACCTCGCCATTTTTTATCACCAAAAATGTGAGTGCAAAAATAAGCATTTTACTTAATTATCCAATAAATTATTAATCTTTTTTATTAAAATTTTAATTACAGAGCTTAATAACACATATTTATTCAAGTAAAAGTCGCATTAATTAATTAAAAAAATGTATTTTTGCTTGATTTAATTGATTTTAATGGAAAACAAGTCAAAAAAAAATAATATTTCCTTCTCAATAATATTTGCTTATCTTAAAAGGCATTATTTATTATCATTACTTGCTCTCTATTATTTTATAGGTATAATTCTTTATGTATTTGCAAAAATAGATATTTTAATTCCTTGTCTCTGGTATAAAATATTTAATGTAAAATGTCCAGGCTGCGGACTTACAAGAGCTTTTATTCATTTATTAAGTTTTGATTTTTCTGCCGCATGGGATGCTAACCCGTTAATTTTTATTGTATTTCCACTACTAAGTTTTTTACTAATTAGAGATTTTGTACTATTTGTAAAACACAATAAATGAAATTTTTAAATCATAATAAATATCAAATAAAGCCGTTATTTTTCAAAATTATTTTGTCTATGAAAATATATTTTAGTTTAATTTTAATATTAAGTATAAGTTTTTGTTTTGCCCAAGACCAAGCTGGTTTCAAAGATATGAAAGCCTCTAATAAAAATGCTAAAATAGCGGCGAATAAGCAAATAAATAATTTACGTAATGGCGCTCTTTTAGTGAGATTAAAAACAGGACAAAATACTATAGATGCATTAATAAAATCAGGACAGACAGATTTAGCAGAAAAAAGAAAACAAAAAATAAATGAAGAAAATTTGAGAATAATTAACGCTTTTAAGTCTGAATTTAATTTCTGCCCTGTTTATTTTTTCTATAGCAATGATTCTAAACTAGTTACGGAAGGAAAATTTGATGATGTAAAATTTATTGACGAAAAACTACAAGTAATTGACAAGTTTAAATTTGAGTTTGAAAACTTTTTAATTGCTGAATTTGGCGAAGTTAAAGGCGATACCACAAAATTTTATTCTCATAGCACAATGCAAACTACAGACCACTTTTCAACAGAACCACAAGCAACATATTATGGTGGCGGAAGCACTGGTGCAAAAGGATTAATTATAAAAGACAAAAATTTTAGCCAATTAAGAAGACCATTTCCTTTTTTTGTGAAATATCCTTTTTTTAGAAAAGTTACAAAACAAGAAATTTATACTGTTAGAAAAATGAATAAAAATTTATTTATTTTCTTAAAAAACAATTGATTACTTTACTGATTTGCCAAAACTTTCAATTCTTTAACAAAGTTTTCAATTTCTTCTGTAGTAAAACCTTTTTCTCTACCAGCATCTTCTAAAGTTCCCCAAATTGGTTCTCCGCATCTAATGCAACGTATTCCTTGTTTTGATAAATAATCAATGGAATTAGGATAATTTTCCACTAAATCTTCGATTAAAATATTTTTTGTTATGTCCATTTTTATAAAACAGAAATAAATAAATTTTGTTTAAGGCGGTGTCTCATAAGTGTCAAACTGCTTCGTTGCTTTCAATATTCGGACTCAGTCACGTACTTCTGTACGCTCCTTCGTCCTCAATTTCAGCGCCTTGCATTTTAACACTTCTGAAACACCTTGAAAGGTTGTTGGTTCAACACTTGTTTTGAGACAAACTCTTAATCACATGTTGTCCTACGGACAAACCAATGACATTACTATTTTTCTATGCAAACAAACCAATGTTGAAATCTATCTAATTTTAAAATATTTGTTCAATTTTCACAATCATCTTTGCTCCTACTTGTCTTTGTTCTAAACAAAGATAAAATTGCTCCTGTTGGACAAAAATATCGACACCAAGCGTTATTTATAAAAACTGACAATACAAGCATTACTACTGATAGAATAAGCACAGTTAAAGATGCAAATTGAAATTTAAAAGCAGAAAAAGGTTCAAAATCTTCTAACACAACATCTACAGATAGAACAATTAAAAGGAATATTACAAAAAGATAAACAAATTTTACATATTTTAAATATTTTGTGATTTTATTCCCCAAATTTATTTTTTTCTTTTTATTTAGTTTAGACATTAATTCCTGAGCTGCTCCAAATGGGCAAAGATATTGACAATAGAAGGATTTATTTGTAATTAAAGGTAAAATCACTGCCAAAATCAAAACTGTAAATAAAAATATTTGCTCCCAAATATTTAAACCATTTAACAACCAATAATGGAATAAAGTTAAGCTTAAAAATTTTCCTTGCCAAAATCCCAAAATCCCTACAGAAGCGATTAATAAGTATATTCTAAATTTTCTTCCATATTTTGGTTTAAAAAATGAAATTATCGCAAAAATCAAAACAACAAAAGACAAAATCAAACCTAATAAATTAACCCAATTGCTTGAAAAATCCGAAGAACTTGAATCTGTATATAATGAAAGTCTGTGGTTCACGGTTTGAATAATTGCCTTGCTTGAATAAGTTGCTCCACTAACAGCATTTACTTCTAAATCCAAGGCTTTTTCTGCCGACAGACCATTCCAAGTTTCAAAAAAACCATCTTTTTCCAACATATTCATCCAAGATTTTGTTTCATTATTTGGAAAAAAATAAATCTGCTCAACTTCATCATTACTATTAAAAACAATTGCTAGAGGAATATTGTCGCCAAAACCTTTTATTGAATCACAATAAGGAAAACTAAAAATCACTGTCGCTAATTGCTCATCATTAGAATTAAATAAAGTATAAGAATCTTTTATACTGTCGAGTAAATAATAATTGTAATCAGCTACTAATTCTGGGAAAATTTTAGTTTTTTCGTTGACTTCTTTATTTTTATTTGAATTAGGTTTTGAGCCTGATTTTATTTCATAATTAAAAATTCGTCCCGAACTTAACACAACTATTGCAAGAGCAATGATTAGCAATAATATTTTGATTATTTTTTTCATACTTACACAAAACTAAATAATAAAAATACAAGGTTTTTTATTTAAAGAAATATTTATTTTTTTCCAATCAGCAACTTTTTTGCGAATTATCATTTCATCTTCACAAGAAATATTTGAAGCCACACACAAATAAGTTTCAGAATTTAATGTAGAAAGTAAATCACTTAATAATTTATCATTTCTAAATGGCGTATCCATGAAAATTTGCGACTGATTTTCTTTGCGAGAATGAGCTTCTAAGCTTTTTATCTTAGAAATCTTTTGAGAATTATCAATAGGTAAATAACCATTAAAAGCAAAATTCTGTCCATTCATTCCCGAAGCCATTAATGCCATAAAAATTGAAGACGGACCAGAAAGTGGTTTTACTCTTATATTTTTTTTATGAGCTAATTGTACTATCAAATTTCCTGGGTCGGCAACACAAGGCAAACCAGCTTCACTCAACAAACCTATATCTAAACCTTGTTCAGAAACTTTTAAATAATCTTCAATTCGCTCAATTTCTGTATGTTTATTCAACTCATAAAAAGTTAAATCATCAATAACAAAATTTTTTGACAAACTTCTTAAAAACCTTCTTGCATTGCGAATATCTTCAACAATAAAATGTCTAATATGAGAAATTTCAGAATATAAATTCTTTGGCAAAACATCGTCAACATTTGTTGCTCCAATCAAATTAGGAATTAAATATAGACAAGATTTAAAGTTCATTTCATTTATTAATAATTTGCAAAGTTAAAATAAAACTTAGTTAAAAAACTATTTTTACCTATCATTAATATTTCGCTTAACAATATTTTTACTAAATTTGTATCAAAATATTTATGAAAGCAATTATTTTGGGTTCAGGAACTTCGTTTGGCATACCAGTTATTGGTTGCAAGTGCGAAGTATGCACTTCAACAAACAGTAAAGATAAAAGACTTAGAACTTCAATTTTTCTAAAATTAAACAACACAAATATTATTATTGATGCAGGACCCGATTTTAGGCAACAAGTGCTAAGAGAAAATATCACAAAAATTGATGCTGTTTTAATTACTCACGAACATCGCGACCATATTGGTGGTTTAGACGATCTAAGAGCTTTCAATCATTTATCTAACTCGGCAATACCAATTTACGCCGAAAAAAGAGTTTGTGATGCAATTATAAATGAATTTTCCTACTCTTTTAATACCAATTATCCTGGAATTCCAAAATTTAAAATTAATACAATTTCTGAAGAAAAATTTAAAATAAACGATATAGAAATTTTGCCAATTAGAGCAATGCAAGGAAAACTACCAATTCTTGGTTTTAGAATTAATGATTTTGTTTACATTACAGATGCTAGCTTTATTTCTGAAAAAGAACTTAAAAAGATTGAAGATTGCAAAATTCTCATAATCAATGCATTGAGACATCAAAAACATGATAAACATTTTTCTTTAGACGAAGCTATAAACATAGCTCAAAATACAAAAGCCGAACAAGTTTATTTAACGCATATCAGTTGTTCTATGGGTTTATACGATAAAATAAATTCTAAATTACCCGAAAAAATTCAATTAGCTTACGACGGCTTACAAATAAATTTTTAGAACAACACAAAAGCTTTGCTAATCATATCATACTTGTTGTTTTAACTTTTTTCTAAGTTTTATAAAATTCAATATTATTGTATAAACAAAAACTTTTATTAAATTTGTGCATAAATAAATTAATGTTAAAATTAAATAAAATTGAATTTATGAAAAAGTTTTTACTTGGATTATTAGCAATTTCGTTTCTAAGCGTATCGGTAATTGCTCAAGACGACACTGAGAAAAAAGATGAATCTTATGTATTCACCTTAAAAAAGGAAGTTAAAACAACACCTGTAAAAGACCAATACAGAGCTGGTACTTGCTGGAGCTATAGCGGTTTAGCATTTATTGAATCTGAACTTTTACGCCTTGGCAAACCAGAAATCGACCTTGCAGAACTTTTTATTGTACGTTATACATACAACGACAAAGCTGAAAAATATGTAAGAATGCATGGCGAAATTAATTTTAGCGGTGGCGGTGCTTTCCATGATGTGTTTAATGTAATTAAAAAACATGGAATTGTACCCGAAGAAGTTTACACAGGCTTAAACTATGGCGAAACTAATCATGTTCACGGGGAATTAGATGCTGTTTTGAAAGGCTATGTTGACGCTGTTATTAAAAATGGAAATAAAAAACTTTCTACAGCTTGGCTAAGAGGCTACAACGGCATTTTAGATGCTTATCTTGGCGAAGTTCCTGAAGAGTTTACTTATGAAGGTAAAAAATACACTCCACAATCATTTGCAGAACATTTAGGAATAAATACTGATGATTATATAAATATTACTTCATATACACATCATCCATTTTATGAAAAATTTATTCTTGAAATTCCAGACAACTGGGCTTGGGGAACTGCTTACAACCTACCTATGGACGAAATGATGCAAGTTTTAGACAATGCTATTAACAACGATTTTACAGTATGCTGGGGTTCTGATGTTAGCGAAAAAGGATTCAAATGGACAAGAGGTTTTGCTGTAATTCCAGAAGAAGATAGACCTGACTTAGACGGTTTAGAAAGGGACAAATGGGAAAAACTTTCTGCAAGAGAAAAAGAAAGCCTTTTATATGCTTTAGATAAACCAGTTCCTGAAAAAACTATTACTCAAGAAATGAGACAAGAAGCTTTTGACAATTACCTTACTACTGACGACCACGGAATGTTGATTTGTGGAATGGGTACAGATCAAAATGGCACAAAATATTATTACGTAAAAAACTCTTGGGCAGCAAGCAACGAGTATGATGGATATTTTTATGCTTCAGAAAGTTTTGTGAAATATAAAACTATGAATATAGTTGTTCATAAAGATGCTATTCCGAAAGATTTGAAAAAGAAAATGGGAATTAAGTAAAAAAACAATAACTTTTAAACTTTAAAAAGCTGTTTTAATGAAAATTAAGACAGCTTTTTTTATAATACATTATTTCTCTTTTATCAATTCTGGACATTTGTTCCAAAATAAAATTTCGGGTTCAATTTTTTCGCCTTTTTTCATTTTAGCTTCAAGGCATTCGCAAATAGATTTTGGCTTAACTGGACACTTGCTTTTTAAATCCTTTATTATTTCTAAAATCAATTCTAATTGCTCCTGATCTTCGACTATACGCAGGCTATGTTCAAGCATTTCATAAGTATTGAAATACATTTCTTCTTTAATGCTCTGTTTCATCTCTTGAATATACTCTTTAACTTTTTCAAAATTATCTTCTTTCACATTTTGTGAATATGATAATAAATTGCAATTAAATACAAATGCAAAAAGTACAAATGAAAATAAAAAATGCTTATTCATAATTATATATTTTAAAGTTATTATTTCTACCTAGTATTTAACAATAATGTTTTATCCAAGTCAACGCAAACAATGTTTTTTGAATCATTTGTATAAAGATAACCAGTTGATTGATCTATTACAACCCCTTCTTTAAACCAAGAAAAAGTATAATCACCTTGCATAACAGCACTTTTCCACACTAGCTCACCCGTATTTGCATTTAGACATATAATTTTTCGCTGATACCATATATCACTTTTGTAATCAATTGCTGTAAAATAAAGATTACTTTTATAAAAATCCATTTTACCGCCTTCCGAGCCATAAAGATTGTCAATTCTCCATATCTCATTACCAGAATTTGCATTATATGCAAAAATACTTTCTTGAGATCTAGCAAATAATTTGCCATCTACATATAAATTATCAGCCTCAAAAAAACCAACATTTTGGCTAATATAATTAACAGTCCAAACAACTTCACCAGTTAATAAATCAATACAATGCTGAGATTGCATTCCTTGAAAATATAATTTATTATTTGCAATACTAGACTTCTTAACACTTGAATTGCCATCAAAAGTAATATCTTTAACTGTCCACAATAAAGAATCGGAACTCATATTATAAGCTAAAACATCTACTTTTCCTTTAAAAAGAGAAAAATTATGTTGCCTAGCTTGAAAGACCAAAACACTATCTCCGCTTGGCGATACCCATCCTAAAATAGATTCAAAACTTTGTTCATAACCATTCTCTGTATATTTAGCAAAAATGACATTTTGTTGTCCCGACTCTAAGTTAATTTTAATAATTTCAGCTTTAGTTTCAGTATCAGTAGTGGCATATACAGCATCACCAAACACTCCAAATCTATAGTTTAAATTATTTATTCTATGATTCCATCTTTCTAGTCCTAACATAATATCAAAACATGCAATTGATAAGCCATCTGTTACTATTACTAAATTATAATTTTCACCAACCACAAACCAATCTGAAACTCTTTGTAATTTTTCAAAAGTAAACTCTGGTTCAACATTCCAATTTGAATGTTTTTTACCCGTACTTTTGTCATAGACTTGAAATCCATTTTGATAACCATCTTCAATAGGTAAAAAAGTACAAAATAAAGCATAATTACTAATCAAATAAGGATTTGACATAAAATAAGACTGAGCAGAATCTGCATAAAATGGACGAAACCAAACAACCGAAAGAGTGTCTTCAATAGTATATTTGGTAGGTTCTGAAAAATTATCTGTAGAAGGTTTTTTACAACTCCAGGAAAATATTGTCAAATTAATCAAAACAAAAGCAACAATAATTTGTATTTTACTTAAACAAAATTTGCTATTATTTATTACATTAAAACTCATCTCAGTTACAAGCTTTCTACAAATATACAAATTTTATTTATTATAAACGCAAAATAGCTTTAAAAACTTTATGAACTTTTGCTTTCAGCGAGCTCGCAAGCTCGGTTCAAACTTTTAACTAATTATCCTACATTTCCTGTTATATAAGGCGTAGCTCTTAAAAGCTCGCCTTGTTCACCATACTCAAGCATTTCAAAAATTTTAATTGTTTCTATGCTTAAATAAATAATGTAAGAATTTCCATTTTTTAGTTCTATAAAAATAGTATGTGCAGAAAATCCGTCATTAGTTGCATAATGATAAATTGCTTGTTTGATGTCGCTTAGCTTTTCTGGTTTTACAAAGCCTTTTTCATTTTCACCAGCAATTAAATCGCATATAAATCGTTCTTTATCTCCTTCAAACACACCCATGCACTGTTCTGACACGTAATATGGTAAAATATATTGCAAGCATAGATCAACATCGGCAAGCACAAGTGCTTTAGCAAAACCTTCTGCTAATTGTTGTTCAGTGCTATTTTGATTAGGATAGTCGTATTGTCTTACAAATTTTTCGTTTTGCCATTTATACACGTGCATTTCCAATCCATTAATAGTTAAACACACAGAAGTTCCATATCGAGGGAGATAACAATTAATCCAATTGTCGAAAATATTTGTAGCAATACTTGTTTCTGCGGAATTTCGCATCTCTTCTATTCCAAATTTTGTTGTAGAACTCATTTTCCCATTGCTAAAGAGATAGAAAGCCCATGCACCAAAGCCACTTGTTCCAACTAATTTGTCTCCATTTTTCAAATTCCAGTAGCACATTTCCCAGCTACCATAATTTTCAAATTCTAAACTTAGGTATCCATTTTTGTAATCACAATGTTTTATATGTTTTTCCAAATCTGCAGGCTTATCCGAAGGTAAAAGCATAAAAGCATCGGAAGGAAGTAAATTAAATAGAGTTTTAACATCAACTTTTTGCTGTGCTACAGTGCTTGAAACCACACCCAACATTGACGCTGCAAAAAATACAAATACAATAAAAATTTTGTTCATTAGTTTCATTATTTTTAAATTTTATTTCCAAATTTCTGTTTTCACTTTTTTAAAGGCAGATTCTGGAATATCTTCTTCTAAATAAGGAAGTTTATCTATATACATTGTAATAGTTTTGCCATCACGTGGTAATCTAAAAAGTATGTCTTTTATTCCATTATTAGATTCCCAAATTTCGTTAGCTTGTTTTTTTTGTGTTTCGGTTAATTTGTCGAAATCAATAAACAGTTCTGCCCAAACATCTTGATAACCAGCAAGATTAGCATTGGAGTGTTTTGTAAGTGTTCCATTTTCAAACGAATATGTATTAGCTTGTATGGTGTAACACATTGCAGCACAGTTTTGTTCATTTACAGCAATCCACCAAATGTCATCAATTTTTTTAGCAAACATTTCCCACAAACCTTCAAATCCCATTACATGTCCATCAAGATCTAGATACCCACTTGATAAGTCTAGATTATCTATCCACATTCTATCTATTTCTCCCTTAAATTTGCCTTTTGCCATTTGTTGTCTATCTTCTTGAGTAGTATTAGCATACAGAATACATACTTCATCAGGTAAAAGTATAAACAGGTCGCGAACATCTGTTGGTTCAGGCTTACCTAATATTTTTTGCAATTGTTCTGAAGAATATGTTGCTATAACTTCAGCAAAAGGGTCATCTCCCTCTTCTTCTACTAATTGAACTGTGTCTGCTACATTTTCTATATCTGTTTCAGCTACTATTGTATCTTTTACTTCAACTTTCGATTCTGCTTGTTCTCCTGTTTTTCCACCTCCGCAACTTATAATTGCAAAAGCAATAAATATTAAAAATACTATTTTTTTCATTTTGCTATTAATTTTTGTTATGATTCTACTTTATTATCCTACACAAAATCAACTTTTATATATTACTATCTTTCTCAACCTCCCATGAATAAGGTTTTTTAAAAGTTTTAAGTGTTTTTAATTCTTTTATATTGAGGTCTCGCCAAACAACTTTCTTCTTATCAGAATCGATATGACCTTCAGTTGCTTTTAGTTTTTTTGTAAGAAAATTAAAACTTCTTTCCCCAAATTCGCCTGTAGCACGATGCACATAGTAGTCATCAGCACCAATAAGAGTAAATTCATTGTTTTGATAGCGGAATTTATACGAACTTGTTGACGAGCCATAACTTCCCATAGTAGCAAAAAACTCAAATTCGATTTTAAGCACACCTTTGCTACTGATAGACATGCCAACATATGGATCTGTCATATAAGAATCATCGTGAGGTAATATAAAACTTTCACTTTTTTCTCCTAAATTGTATAAATTTGTTTCATTATCATAAAAAAGAATTAACAACATTCTTGGTTGTGTCAATTCAGAATATTCATCAAGCAAGACGCTCTCTTTGTGTTGAATAACTAAAACTAAATCTTTAAAGTTATCCTTATTTAAATCGCCTTGTACAGAATCTAATAACATCCAAGCATTTGGAATAAAGTTTTCAACATCTTTTCCCTGCGCATTAATGTTAGGGTACAAAAAGTCCTGACCATATGCAAATTCAAATGTCAGAACAAATAATACTGTTAGAATTTGTTTCATTTTATTGCTTATTTTTATGTTTTCCACAAACTTATAAATTTTATTTTTATAAATGCAACAAAATTGCCACCATTTTTTATTAAAAATCACTTGTTAATTACTTTGGGATAAAAATTTTGTATTTAATTTTTTAATTGCTGCATTTAAGTTAATTTTATAGCCTTGCGTTTTTTTGAAAAAGATTTTAGAAAATGATTGATTTTACACACTTACACGTCCACTCACAGTACTCTATTTTAGATGGAGCAGCATCAATTAATGCCTTAGTAAAAAAAACTAAAGATAGCGGAATGACTTCTTTAGCTTTAACCGACCATGGAACTTTATTAGGAATTAAAGAATTTCATGAAGTTTGTTTAAAAAATGACATAAAACCAATCTTAGGTTGCGAAGCTTATGTTGCAAGAAGAAGCATTCTTGACAAATCTGAAAAAGAAGATTTATCTGGAAATCACTTGGTTATTTTAGTTAAAAACCTAACTGGTTACTATAATTTATTAAAATTAATGTCTATTGCTAGCACAGATGGCTTTTATCAAAGACCAAGAATTGACAAAGAATTGTTAGAACAATATAAAGAAGGCTTAATTGTTTCGTCTGCTTGTTTGGGTGGTGAAATTCCAAGACTTATAGATAATGATAGAATTGATGAAGCTAAAGAAGTAATTTTATGGTTTAAAGAGGTTTTTGCAGATGATTTTTACTTAGAAATCATGTATCATCCTAGTGATGACCCAGAACAAAAAACTGATGTCTCGGACAGACAATTAAAAGTAAATAAAAAAATTCTTGAACTTGGACAAGAGCTTGATGTTAAAGTAATTGCTACAAACGATGTGCATTTTACTAACGAAGAAGATGCCGAAGCTCATGATGTGCTAATTTGTTTAACAACTAATGCCGATTTTGACGACCCTGACCGTTTAAGATATACACGCCAAGAATGGCTAAAAACTCCTGAAGAGATGTTAGCTCTTTTTCCAAACAATCCCGAAACTCTAGCAAATACAATGGAAATTGCCAATAAAGTTGAAGTTTTTGAAATAAATAAAGACCCTATTATGCCAGAGTTTCCAATTCCTGAAGAGTTTGGAACTATTGAACAATGGAAACAAAAATATTCAGAACAAGATCTAATAGAAGAATTTACCGAAAAAAGATATAATGCTTTGCATGGCTACGATGCTGTTTTAAGAATAAAATTCGAATCTGATTATTTAACACATTTAGTATTAATAGGTGCAAAAGAAAGATATGGCGAAAACTATTCTGATGAAATAAAAGAAAGAATAGATTTCGAACTTAACACTATTAAAACCATGGGTTTCCCAGGATATTTCCTTATTGTTCAGGACTTTATTGCTGAAGCAAGAAAAATGGGAGTTTTTGTTGGAAAAGGAAGAGGTTCAGCAGCTGGCTCAGTAGTAGCATATTGTACAAAAATTACTGATGTTGACCCAATAGAGTTTAATTTACTTTTCGAGAGATTTTTAAATCCTGATAGAATTTCGATGCCAGACGTTGACATTGACTTTGATGATGACGGAAGAGCTTTAGTTATTGACTATGTTACAGAAAAATATGGACAAGACAAAGTTGCTCATATATGCACTATCGGAACTATGAAAGCAAAAGGAGCTTTAAGAGATGTGTCAAGAATATTGGGCATACCACTGCCTACTGTAAATGCTTTAACTAAAAAAATTCCAACTTTAGGCTCTTTAAGCAATGCTTATGAAATAATATTAGAAACAGAACAAAAAACAGGCTCTATCGACAAAGCCATAGCAAATATAGAAAAAGATTATAAAATTGCTTTAAGCGAAGACAATGACAAAGAAGTTAATATTTTAAACACAAGACTTATAATTGCTCAAGAAATAAAAAATGCTAGAGAAACAAATGATGAAAGATT
>Ga0208195_1002026_pt1 | contig 20250 bp, 14 predicted proteins | sample AD_UKC077_MetaG_FD_184441 | JGI IMG/M metagenome (GOLD analysis project Ga0208195, IMG submission 184441) | Active sludge microbial communities of municipal wastewater-treating anaerobic digesters from USA - AD_UKC077_MetaG (SPAdes) (version 2) | ecosystem: Engineered > Bioreactor > Anaerobic >...
CGACAGTCGTTCAAGAACAAATGCCAATGGAAAAAGGAACAGACTTAGAACGAAGATAATCAGTGCGCCGAGGCCAGAAATCTGTTGCCTCTCCTCGCTCAAGTCCGCCACCAGTCCAAGCACGAGCATTGTTGCTGCGAAGACCGTGATGAGTGCGATAGTCAGCTTCTTCATAACGCCTCCTACCATGACCACAAACGCCCGAGTTCTTCTTCCTCTGCCCATCCCGGCTTATCGAAAAGCGTCCAGTCAAAGTCCCAGAAGTTCCAATCGAAGTAGCCACCAAAAACATTTCCGCGTGCATACAACTTTGACTTGAAGCCGATGTTCCCGGTGAAACTACCAACAGCCTGGATGTTTCCGTGGCTTCCGTAGGAAACGACCTTGATACCCAAGGTCGCATGCAGATTGGCATAGGCCGTAATGTCCCCGACGACGTTGATGTTGACGTATTTCCCGGCATGAAGGCCGCCGCTGGCACTGACGGAAGCAGTTGGCCCGACAGTAAGATCAACCAATCGAACAACACTGGAATCGTGATCAACAACCGTTCCCAAAGGATTCGGACAAATGAAGATTGTCGTCTCACCATTTGCGCCAACCTTTGCCAACGAGAACTCGGCACTCAAAGCTGCCTGAAAACCAAAGCCCAAAATAGAAGCGGACTTTTTCCAGTAGAATTTCGCGCCAACACCAATTTCCGCTCCAGCTTTTACATGAACCCGGTAGCAATAGCCACATCCCTCAATCGTTGCAGGCGAGCTCCACCTATCGCACTTGTCCACGTTGACGTCGAAATCCCAAGCTCCGAAAATGCCTGGAGCAACGTTCCACGATCCACCCAGTCCGAAATTGAAGATGTTCTGACATTCCAGTCCCCACAGATCAATGAAGCTCACCGGGTCGTTGTAAACAAACCCGTAAATGTTCGGTCCACCCTGTTCACCGATGGGGTCTCTGTTTGGCCACCTTCCCGTTTCAGGGTCGTAATAGCGGTAGCCGTAATAGAGGAAACCCGTCTCCCAATCACAAAACTTCGTCGAGCCAACGAATGGGTTGAGGAACGCCAAGCGGCCTGTAGCGCGAAGAATACCGAGGAACGGCTCATACTCATACACCGCTTCAATCGCGCCGTTCGTGGCGTTCACCAACGTCGTCACGTTGTGGTTGCCATCGTAACAGTAGAAATATGTTCCGGCGTTGGTACCAGAGTGAATCGTCATGGAGAGAAGGCCGCCTACGCCACCCGCGCCTTGGAGCGAACCGCTCGCGTCTATTCCCCACTGAAAAGACTGAACCAATCCATTCGTGGCATCGAGGATGGCAATCAAGTTCCACCCATCGTACACAAACTTGTTCGTGCTCTGCGCCACGTAGGTTGAACCGTTCCAACTTGAAACAATTTTCTGCGTCCGGCGGGATTGGGCATCATACTGGCAATCCAGCTTCACCCGCGAACCAACCGGGGCGGCAGTGTTTCTGGTGAAGGAAGTGATTCGATTCTCGGCATCCCAGGTATAACTCCAACGCCCGTCGTTCGTCAGGTTGCCGTCCAAATCATAGCTGAACGTCTCCGCCGTCTTGGGCACAAAGAGCTTTCCAATAGTATTGGTCACAATGTCCGCCCCAGTGTAGTTGCTCAGGACGGCGACGTTCGTGATGGTCAACCACAGCGCGCCCGTATTGTTGTTGAACAACATTTCCCCCCGGAAATAATCCCCCTTGCGCGTCGTCGGCGTGTAGAGCGCAAGATTGTCCTGGCTCCACAAGCTCACCGTAGCGGTATTCGTGGCCGTGCCCAGCACGTTCACAAAGCCCGGCACGGTGCGGCTGGTGTATTGGTTTAGGTTGTTGGGTGAATACGTGGCTTGGCGTCCATCCCGCGTGGTGGTCTGCCGGTTGCCAATGTCGTCAAACGCGTAATCAAACTGCTGCCCGGCGATGGCAGTGCCATCTCCCCAGTATTTCCGACCGGAAGTCACTTGCCCCATGCTGTCATAGCCATACACCCAATAGCTGCCGTCCAGGTGCGTCACGCGCGGGCGTTGGCTGGCGGGATTGTATTGGTAATCAAATTGGGACCGGGTGGAACCGGTCCCTCCCAACGACGCAGTGTTCGTGAGGCGGTTCAGATGATCGTAACCGTTGGTCGTGGTCATCACAGTGGTGCCGTTCGTGTCGAAGGTAATTTGCCCCACTAGGGGCGAATGGTCAAGATAATCGTACGTGGCGCGATGCGTGCCGTCACCCACCGTCAGCAGGCGGGAAGCGGGGTCGTAACTGTAGGCGGTCGAGGCGAGGATGGAAGATGGAGCCTTGAAGATGGACAGGTTGGTGCGGCGAAGCAGCGCATCGTAACCGTTGGTCACGCTGAGGCCGTTCAAGGGGCCGCCCGCGAACGCTTCGCAGAGCAACTGGCCGGCGCCGTTGGAGGTCCGCGTCGTCAGACGCTTTGCGGAGTTGCCAAAACTAAGAACCGCCCCCTTCCCGCACCTCTTGTCGCGCCTTCTCTTACGCTTTCTCCTTCCGCCCGCACCTTGTCGGAACGAACAAGGTGCCCAACATAACCAGCAACGGAGCCAAGTAGAAAGACACTCTAGACAGGGACCAAACCCCAGCGCCATGGTATCCCAGCAGCCCAAAGAAGCCAGCCATCCCCACCTGCGATGCCGTCAACAGGGCTCCGCCATAGAGGAGAATGAGGGCAATTATCAGACTTGCTGCCCACCCGGCGGGCCGCTTTTTCGAAGCCACCAATGTGTAGGCGGAAAGCCACCCCGCGAGCAGCGACACGGGCAACCACGCCAATGCAGCAATCGGGACATCCGGCGTATTCGTTGTCACTACTTGGCCCGAATCGGCCACATAGCCTCGAAGAACGCTGGCGTGATGCTGTGTTAGATACCACGCAACTGCTCCGGTTAGAGACAAGAGAAGAACCGACACCAATGCACGTTTCAACATATGGCCAATATCATCAAGGTTTTGTGCAGTAGTCACATGCAACAATTCCCGCTGCGCGAGCTCCTTCCGCAATGGCAAGGCAAGCGACCTTCGCCGACCCTTTGAACGGGGAACAAGCAGCCTTCGCACGCCCGTATAAGCGGTCAACTTCCTTGAGACACTCACTCCTTGAGCAATCAGTGATAGGCCCGTAACTCTCGTCATACTTCCTCGACGTCTTGATTGGGCCTCGATCACAAGACGCACAACGCAGGATTGAATCAGTATACTGAATTGTGTGGGGCTTGAATAACCACTTCTTGAGGTCTTCACATGTACTCATCCCTGGAACGGCGAGCTGACGCTCGACAGAAGTGTCTTCCACACAATTATAAATGCACGTCCTCATCACGCCTTTCACCTTCTGGTCGACAAGCAAGCACTTGTACCACACCCGGCACGCTTGCCCCAAGTAGTCTGTGTTGTTGACAGCATCGCAATCAAGCCCCGCGTAGAGGTTCAGCCCTCCGCTTTCCCCGATGGGATCGCGGCTGAGCCAGCACCCCGTGTCGGGATCGTAATATCTGTATCCGTAGTAGAGCATGCCTGTCTCCCAATCGCAGAACTTGGTCGAGCCGACGAATGGGTTGATGAATGCAAGTCGGCCTGTAGCGCGAAGAATACCGAGGAACGGATCGTAATCGTAAACAGCTTCAACCGCACCATTCGTCGCGTTGACCAACGTTGTCACGTTGTGGTTGCCGTCGTAACAGTAAAAATATGTTCCGGCGTTGATGCCAGAGTGAATTGTCATGGAGAGCAGTCCACCCACGCCGCCCGCGCCTTGGAGCGAACCGCTGGCGTCCATACCCCACTGGAAAGAAGCTAGAAGCGAGGAGTTAGAATCCAGGATCGCGATGAGATTCCACCCATCGTACACAAACTTGTTCGTGCTTTGCGCCACGTAGGTTGAACCGTTCCAACTTGAAACAATTTTCTGCGTCCGGCGGGACTTGGAATCATACTGGCAGTCCAGCTTGACCTTTGAGCCAGCCGGGGCGGCACTGTTTCTGGTGAAGGAAGTGATTCGGTTCTCGGCATCCCAGGTATAACTCCACCGCCCGTCGTTGGTGAGATTGCCATCGGCATCATAACCAAATACCTCCGCCGTCTTGGGCACAAAGAGCTTGCCAATGGTATTGGTCACAATGTCCGCCCCGCTGTGGTTACTCAGGACGGCCACGTTGGTGATGGTCAACCACACCGTGCCCTCACTCTGCAGCAACTCCTCCACCGCCGCGCCGCTGCGGGTTTCCAGGGCGATGCCCCAGGCCGGATAAACGGCCATCTTCTTACGAAACTCCGCCCAGCCCGCCGCGCTGTGTTCGATGCGAAACTCGGCCACGACTTTACCGGTTCCATCCACGACGGCCACGTCGTGATGATCTCCGGCCCAGTCCAGGCCGGCGAAGTGCGTCAGCTCATTCCAGGTTTTCATGCGTTGTCCTTTCGTTGCGGCAGACGCTTCGCCGCGTGCCGGGAACGGCCTCGACCTGATACGGGGCCCCTCGCGGGGTGCGGTTCTCTCAGAGGTTGGCCCGGACGCACCCTTCGCCACCGGTGATCTCAGGCTGGCCCTTGTGGGGGCTGGCGCGCTACGACCGTGAAGCGTCAGGGCAAAGCTGCGACTGCCAGACTCAATCTGGCCCGCCGCCAAGTTGCTCACAAGGCCGCGGCGCTCCCGCTGCTCCGGGCGTCGCTCCGCGCCCTTGTGAACAACATTGGAAACGGTATCAGGCGAGCCAGATTCCTTCACACCGTTTGGCGGGACACCGGGGGGTCACTCGCGGTATTCAAACACTGCGGGAGCGACTTTCGTGATTCGCCAGTTGCGGCCTTTTTGCGGAACGAAGTTCGCGTCTTTGCTCGCGCAGACGACGAGGTATCCACGATGTTGGAAGCCTCCCGAGGTTTGAATGTCAACGACGGTTGCCGCTGGCGACTCGGTTACTCGCAACTGGACAACCTGAGGCGACAGGGACTTTATCGCGGGTGGTAGCGGGTCGCTCGCCGTCCAGGTGTCCTTGCCTTGGGCTGCTCCATCGCGAGCGAGTGCTTCGCACTCAGCAACCAAGTTGGTCATGTTCGTTTGCACCGTTGGATTCTTTGGGCTGCCGGATTGTCCGCAGCCGCCACACAGAACAACCACCGCCAATGTGACGGCAAGCCATGACACGTCGAGTCTCATGGCCACGTTGTCGAGAAGGCTGAACTGTATTTCGGATCTTTCGCACCGGCTTTGTCACACGGTTTGCAGCCACCGAAGCCGCCGGTTGGTCCGGGCAGGCTCGACGACAACGAGCCATCCCAGTTGTAGCCAATGCGCATGAAGCCGCGAACGTCGCCGGTGTATTCGTTCTCCCAATCACCATCAACGAGCGGCTTTCGGATGAGCTTCTGGCCAGCGACCAAACCTTCCATCTTAATCCGCCAGAAGTCGCAGAGGCTGGAGATACGCCCAAACAGAATGTAGTTCACCTTCCACTTGTCGTAGCACTTCCCGTTGACCATCACCGTATCGGAGCAAGCTCCTTCTCCGCAGCCTGCTGGCGGCGACGGGAACACGATGTCCCAAGTTCCAAACAAGTGACTCAGAGCGCACCGCTTGGCTTTCTCTTCGTCGGACAGTGCGTCGAACCTCGTTTTGACGGCACTCATTGTCGCGGCAAGACCAGCCGACACCTCCGGCCCGCAGCGAGTGCATTTGGGGTCGCCAAACGAATCGCGAGGTTGAGCGCGCCGCTCCGGTCGGCGTTGAACTCTGTCGCGGTTGTCAGGTCTGATCGGCGTTCGGTCAGGTGTCGGTGTCGGGGGATAGATGATCACCGGCGGAGCGTTCTGGCCTGCATCTGGATTGCCCCAGTTGTCCAAGCCGTTTCGGTCAACATAACTCAGCGGGTTGTTGTAGAACGCTTCGTAGAGGTTCGCGCCTCCCATCTCCCCGATAGGGTCTCTGTTTAGCCACCGTCCCGTGCTCGGATCGTAATACCGATAACCGTAGTAAATCAGGTCAGTCTCGTTGTCCGTGTATTTAGTGGAGAATTGGAAGGGATTGGCCTTGGCCATGGGCTCGGTCGCCCGGAGGAGTTCCCCAAAGGGGCCATACTCGTATTGCGCGGTCAGCCCGGAGCCATCCGCTTTCATCAAGGCGGCCACATTGCCATTGCCATCATACGCGCAGAAGTGCGAACCCTGACTGGCGTCGGTGATGGCCAGCAACCCACCCACGCCGCCCGCGCCTTGCATCGTCCCGCTCAAATCCAAGCCCCACGTAAATGAAGAGAGGATGGAGGATTGATGATCGAGGCTGGCCACCAAGTTCCCGCCGTCAGACACGCACCGCACGTCGTGGGTGGGGGTACCGTGCCCGGTTGGGTCGTTCCACACCCGTCGGCGGAGGCGCCTGGGGCGGGCGGCATGACGGATCGCGTTCATTGCGGACGAAGCTATTCAACCACACCCGCCGACAGCGGCGCAACGGGAAATACGGAGCAATGGGGGAAAACCGGGGACCGCGTGATCCCCTGAGCCGGCCGGGCCCGGCGCCAAGCGTCCTCCACGCATCAAACCGCCTGGGCGATGCGTTGCACGCGCTGCGCGCGACCGGTCCGGTCGTCCACCACCATCACCAGTCCCTGCAAAACAACCCGCGCGGAGGCGACTTCAAACCGCTGCGGCAGGTTCGTGAGGAACCGTTGGATGACCGGTTGAATTTCCCGGCCTAAAACGCTTTCGTGCGGGCCGGTGAATCCGGCGTCGCTCAGGAATGCCGTGCCACCGGGGAAAATCTGTTCGTCGGCGGTCTGCACATGGGTGTGCGTGCCCACCACGGCGCTGACCTGGCCGTCGAGCAGGCGCGCCAGGGCAATCTTCTCGGAAGTTGCTTCGGCGTGAAAATCCACGAAGAGGATCGGCGTTTGCCGCCGGAGACGGGCCACTTCCGGCGGCAGAACGGAAAACGGATTCTCCAGCGCGGGCATGAAGGTCCGCCCCTGGGCATTGATCACCGCGACCGGCGGCCGCGCGCCGGCTTCGGATGGCGGCGACTGGATTGCAAAAACGCCGCTCCCTCGCCCCGGCGTGTCCGGCGGATAATTCAGCGGCCGCAAACAACGGGGTTCGCCGGCCAACAACTCAAAGACCTCCCGCTGATCCCACACATGATCGCCGGTGGTGATGACATCCACTCCGGCCGCGAAGATTTCCGCCGCGGTTTTGGGGGTGATCCCGGCGCCGCCGGCGGCGTTCTCGCCGTTGGCAATGACAAAGTCCAACTGATGTTGCTCGCGGAGGCCGGGGAGCAGCATTTGCACGGCGCGCCGCCCGGGCCGGCCCACGATGTCGCCAATGAAAAGCAGGTTCACACGGGCAGCTTAAGAGCTTCATGGCACCAAGTCGAATGTTCAGTCTGATCGCCAACTTGAAAGGGTGAGGACAACTAAAAAGCACTGCCCGGAGGCAGCAAGCCGCGACAGGAAAAGTCTTTGCGCTCAGCCAGCAAAGCCGGCCGGCGGGAAAAGGCTTTTTCCCGGCGTCCCGGGTATTTAGTTTGCGCCGGTGGATTTGAAGCCTGGCGAACGACGAACCGTGACGATTACCGACATTGCCTTTGGGGGCGAGGGCGTGGCGCGCGTGGAGGATTTTGTCGTCTTTGTCCCCTTCACCCTGGTCGGCGAAACGGTCGAGGTGGAGTTGACGGAAGTGAAGAAGCATTACGCGCGGGGCCGTCCCCGGCGGGTGCTGACGGCCGCCCCGGACCGGGTGGCGCCCGCGTGCGCGCATTTTACGCGCTGCGGCGGGTGCCAATACCAGCACATGACGTACGCCACCCAGTTGCGGGTGAAACAAAAGCAGGTGGCGGATTTGTTTGCGCGAGTGGGCGGGTTCAACCCGGCGGTCGTCCAGCCCGTGATCCCGTGCCCGCAACCTTATGGCTACCGGAACCGCATCATGGTGCGCAGCCAATGGAACAAACCGGAACAACGGCTGAACCTCGGGTTCATGCGCTGGGATTGCGGTTTGGTGGAAGACGTGCTGGAGTGCAAAATTGCCGAGCCCGGCTTGAACGAACAGTTGCGTCACGTGCGCGCCCATCCCCCGCCCAAAGGCGGCTTGAAAGTGGTGCTGCGTCTCCCGCCCAAAGATTGGATCGTCCCGCCGGATTCCTTTTTTCAGAACAATTTTTTTCTGTTGCCCCGGTTGGTGGCCACCGTGCAGGAGGCGTTGCAGGCCGGCGGCATGCGGCATCTGGTGGATTTGTATTGCGGCGTGGGATTCTTCGGCCTGGAAACCGCCGCCGCAGTGGAATCCTTTGTCGGCGTGGAATACGACCGCATGGCCATTCAAGCGGCCCGGCAAAACGCGGCCGCCCGCGGAGTGACCAACGGGGAATTCATCGCCGGCCGCGTGGAAGAGGTGCTCCCCGGCGTGCTGGCGCAATTTCCGGGCGACGCCACAGCCGTCCTGCTGGATCCCCCGCGGAAAGGCGTGGCCCGGGCAAATCTGGAACAGTTGCGGGCCTTGCGCCCGCGACAGGTGATTTATGTCTCCTGCCATCCGGCCACCATGGCGCGGGACTTGAACATCTTGTGCGCGGACGGTGTCTTTGAATTGATGCGCGTAACCCCGTTGGACATGTTTCCGCAAACCCAACACATTGAGTGCGTGGCCGCGTTGCGGCGCGCCGGGCCCGCCGCAGCTTCCGCCGGCGGGGTTAAACAAGACTTGCCAACGCCGCAACACTTCGACCAACCTTGCAACGCCAATGACAACTGAAACCTCGCGGGAAAACCGATTTGTGCCGAGGGTTCTGCCTTGGGGACTGGCGGCAGCACTATTGGCCCTTTACCTCGTCACCCTGGGCCGGGGAATCACCCTGAACAACCTGCAGCCGTTTGCGCAGGTGAGCGGTTTGCAATGGCAACCGGGGTTGACCCATCCGCTTTATTTTCTGGTCACGCTGCCGTTGAAGCTGTTGCCCCCCGGCTGGTTGCCGCTGGGTTTGAACCTCTTCTCCGCCGGCTGCGCGGTGCTGGTGCTGGCGTTGCTGGCCCGCGCGGTGGCGTTGCTGCCGCACGACCGCACCCGCCGCCAACGGGAATTGGAACGGAGCGATTATTCGCTGCTCACCATCCGCCTGGCCTGGGTGCCGGTGGTTTTCGCGGTGCTGGTGTGCGGGTTGCAATACGTGTTCTGGCAAAGCGCCATCGGCGGGGGCCCGGAATTGTTGAGCGTGTTGTTGTTTGCCTACGTTGTGCGCAACCTGCTCGAATACCGGCGGGACGGACGGGAAACGTGGCTCTACCTGGCGGTACTCGCGTATGCGGCGGCCTTGCCGGAAAACTGGTTGCTGGTGTTGCTGTTGCCGGGATTTATCGCGGCGTTGATCTGGTTCATGGGGTTTGGTTTCTTCCGCCTCCGCTTTCTCGCCCGGGCTTGGGTGCTGTCACTGCTGGGGATCAGCCTGTATCTCCTGCTGCCTTTACTCGGCTTGCTGCGGGATCAGGCAGCCGTCCAATTTTGGCCGGCCCTGAAATTTGCGCTCGCAGATCAGAAGAACAACCTCGTTCTCCATTGGCAACACGCGCAGGACCGGCTACTGGTGGCGGCATTGCCCTCTTTGCTGCCGCTCCTGGTGATCGGACTTCGTTTCAAGGCTTCGTCCGGTGATACCAGTCGGCTGGGCATTCTGTTGACCACCTTCCTGTTTAACGTCCTGCACGCCGGCTTCCTGGTCTTCTGCGCGTGGGTGGCTTGGGATCCGCCCTTTAGCGCCAGCCAGTTCGGCTTGGGACCGTCGTTTCTGATCCTGCATTTTCTCGCCGCGCTGGGCGTGGGTTATTTCAGCGGTTATTTTCTCCTCCTCTTCAGTGAACGGGTCAAAGTCCGCGGCCCCTCGCGGGCATTAAAGAAAAGGATCCATCAGGCCGTGGTGGCGGCGGTGTGTCTCTTTGCCGTCCTGATCGTGGCGGGACTGGTGTATCGCAACCTGCCGTTGGTGCGCGCCGCGGATGGCCGTTGGCTGCGCCAATACGCCAGCGCCCTGCTGCAACCGTTGCCGGATCAACCCGCCGTTTTGTTGAGCGACGATCCGCGCCGGCTGTATCTGGCCCAAGCCCAGTTTGCGACACGAAAAAACCATCCATCGCATCTGCCCGTCGAAACGCGATTATTGCCGGCCGCCGACTACCATCGCCTTCTCAACCAGCGTTCCGGTGGTTTTTGGCCGCTGCCGCCCACCAACCAGCCGGTTCAGGTGGATACCTTCACCATCATCAACCAACTTCGGGCCCAAGCTGCGGAGCGGAATGTTTACTATCTGCATCCGAGTTTTGGTTACTATTTCGAATTCCTTTATCCGGAGCCGCACGGCTTGGTCAACCGGTTGTTGCCCTATGCCACCAACGCCACGCTGGCGCCGTCGTTATCCGCCACCCAGGTGCAATCCAACCTCGATTTCTGGAAACAATTCACGGAGGACAATCTACCCGCCCTGCAACGCGCCATCGAACAACCGGCGGGGAAATCCCGGACGAACTTCGTGGACCGGTTGCTGGCCAAGTTGCGGGTTCAACCCGGGGCCAACCCCGAGGCCGCGTATGTGGCCGCGCTCTATTCCCGTTCCGCCAACACTTGGGGCGTGGAGCTGCAACGGCTGGACCGGCTGCGTGAAGCGGGTGAAATGTTCGCGCTGGCCCACCGATTGAATCCCCTGAACGTTGTGGCGCAGGTCAATGAAGAATTCAACCGCAACTTGGTGGCGGGCCACGCCACGGCCGTCCAAATTACTGCCTCCATCGAGGATCAGTTCGGCGTTTACCGTAACTGGGACCAGGTGATCGGCGAGAACGGGTTTTTTGACGAACCCACTTTTTGTTACGAGCAGGGGCGGGTGTTCGCGCAGCAATCATTGTATCGGCAGGCGCTGCAACAATTCGAACGAACCCGTGCTTTGTCCCCGAACGATCTGCCCTCGCGCCTCTGGCTGGCCAACATTTATCTGATTACCAGGCTTCCCGATCGGGTCTTGGAAGTCGTGAAGGAAATCAAATCCCAGCCCGAACGGTTCGCTTTGACGTTCCCCCAGCGCACCGATCTCCTTTCGTTTGAAGCCCTCGCACACTTTGGCCGTGGGGAGCCGGAAACCGCCCGGCAACTTCTCCATACCGCCGTCACGCGCGATCCGACCAACTACCATCTGCTGACCGTCAGCGCCCAGGTCTATTTGAACACGGGCGATTATACCAACGCGCTGAAGGTGTTTGACCGGCAACTCGGACTGCGCCCCGCCGATCCCGATGTGCTGATGAATAAAGGCTACGCCTGCCTGCAGGCGGGGGCGTTTGCGGACGCCGTTCCGGTGCTCACGCAGTTGTTGGACCTCCAGTCCACCAATCACTTTGCCCGGTTCAATCGCGCCCTGGCGCAGTTACAATCCGGTCAACTGGACGGCGCGCGCGCTGATTACCAACAACTGCTCGAGCTGTATCCCAACACGTATCAAGTCCATTACGGGCTGGCCGAAGTGGCCTGGCGCCAACACCACACCAACGACGCCCTCCAGTATTACGCGCTGTATCTGCAACACGCCCCCACCAATACCGCCGAAGCCCGGCTGGTGCGGGAACGCGTGCGGCAATTGAACCCCTCCGCCCCCTAGCGCCGGCGCCATGCGCGTCACGCATGTTATTACCCGGCTGATTGTCGGTGGCGCCCAGGAAAACACCATCGCTTCCGTGCTCGGCCTGCGGGAACGCTACGGCTGGGAAACGCGCCTCATCAGCGGCCCCACGCAGGGCGCGGAAGGCTCCCTGGAACCGCTGGTCAATCATCTTCCCGGGCTGCTCACGCTCGAACCGGCCCTGGTCCGCCCCCTCCACCCGTGGAACGATGTCCTGGCTTACTCCCGGTTGACGCGCTGTTTCCGCGTCGGGCGGCCCGATCTCGTACATACCCACAGCGGCAAGGCCGGGGTGCTTGGGCGGCTCGCCGCCCGCCGCGCCGGGGTCTCGCTCATTGTTCACACCATTCACGGACCGTCGTTTGGTCCGTTTCAAGGCTGGCTGGCCAACACGGTGTTTCGTCAGGCGGAACAACGGGCGGGCCGCGTGACCACCCACTTCGTGGCCGTGGCCGAGGCGTTGATTGAGCAATACCTGGCTGCGGGGATTGGCCGGCGGGCCGATTACACGCGTATCTTTAGCGGATTCGATCTCACCCCGTTCCTCAACGCCACCAATGATCTCCAGCTTCGCGCCCGGTGGGGATTGTCCCCGGACGATTTCGTCATCGGCAAAATCGCCCGTCTGTTCAAACTCAAAGGCCATGACGATTTGTTTGCCCTGGCGCCGGAATTGGTGCGCCGATGTCCCCGGATAAAATTTCTCCTGGTGGGCGATGGCGACTGGCGCGCGCGGTTCGAAAATCTAGCCCGTACCTCCGGTTTCGCGCCGCATTTCCGCTTCACCGGTCTGGTGCCGCCGGCGGCGGTGCCCGCGCTCGTTGGCGTGATGGATGCGGTGATTCACCTGTCCCGCCGCGAGGGTCTGCCGCGCGCCCTTCCCCAGGCGCTTGCCGCCGGCAAACCGGTGGTAGCCTACGACTGCGACGGCGCCCGCGAAGTCTGCCGGGAGGACGAGACCGGATTCCTTGTTCGCCCCGGCGACACGTCGCGCCTCGTGCAATGTCTCCTGCGGCTGGAAAGCGATCCAGCGCTCGCCCGGCGGTTGGGCCGGTGCGGGCAACAATTCGTGCGCCAGCATTTTGCGGTCGAAACGATGGTGGACGCGCTGCACTGTTTGTATCAGCAACTGGCCGCCTCCCGTAGAACGCCGAGCGAGACGAACGCCCTGGCGCGCCCACCGGCAATCTCCTGACATGCTGACGTTCCCTTTCACCGTTTATCTGCCGGTTTTTGTCGGGGCTTTCTTGTTGTCGGCATTGAGCCTGCCGCTCTGGCGTCGGTGGGCGTTGCGGCTCGACTTGGTGGATGATCCAGGACATCGCAAAATCCATGATACCCCCATTCCGCTGGCGGGCGGCTGGGCCGTACTGACGGGATTCCTGCTGCCTCTGGCGGTAGGCGCCTTGGCTTTGCGATTGGGCTTGCTGGACGCGGCTTCGGCTCAACCGCTCAGCCACGGGTTCAGCCGGCGCATTGGGCAGGTGGTCGTGCTCGCCGCCGGCGCGGTGGGAATGCTGTTGATCGGTTGGTTGGATGACCGGCACGAACTCCGACCCGCCGCCAAGTTTGCCGGCCAGTTGCTCATTGCCACCGGCGTGGCCTTGGCCGGGGTGCGCATCACGCTCTTTGTGCCCAGCCTTTGGTTCAGTTACATCGTCACCGTGTTTTGGATTCTGGCCTTGGTGAATGCGTTTAATTTCACCGACAACATGAACGGTCTCTGCGCGGGGCTGGCCGCCATTGCGACCTGGTATTTCGCGCTGCTGGCCGCGCGGGACGGACAGTATCTGGTCGCCTTGCTGGCTCTGTCCGCCTGTGGCGCATTGGCCGGCTTCCTGCCTTGGAACTTTCCCCGGGCGCGGGCTTTTCTCGGCGATGCCGGCAGTCATCTGGCCGGGTATCTGGTCGCGGTGCTGGCGATTTTGCCGCACTTTTTCACCCCCGAAGCCGGCCGCGTGCGCGCCGTTTTTGCGCCGCTGCTGATTCTTGCCGTGCCGCTGGTTGATATGGGCCAGGTTGTGCTGGGACGTTGGCGCCGGGGCCAGCCGTTTTACGTGGGCGACACGCACCACCTCTCGCATCTGCTCGCGCGCCGCAGCGGCAGCCGGACGGGCGCGGTTTTGTGGCTCTGGGGGGCGGCCGCTGTCTTGGGCACGGTGCCGCTGTGGTGGTAAGCCGGCCGCCGCCGCTCACGCTTCGGTTTCACGCCGCTGCGCAATCGCTTCGGAAACCAATCCCAACACCTCAGCGCGCACCAGCGTGCCCACCAGACGCCGTTCCGCGTAGGTGTTGACCACCGGAATATGCCGTTGCTCGCTGGCCAGCACCACCGGCAGCGCGTCCAGCAACCGCTGGTTCGGAATCACACAGGGCGGCGGCGGACGCAACACGTCGTAAGCGATAACCGCCCGTAATTCCTGGCCCGCGTGGAGAAACGGCTTCAAGTCATGCAACGACACCATGCCCAGCAGCCGCTGTTCCGCGTTCACCACCGGCAGAAAATTATTCGAGCGTTTGAGAAAGCATTGCGCCATTTCTTGCAGCGTGGCGTTCTCGCGGATCGGCGGCACTGGATCGCGCATGAGATCGCCCACGGTCCGCTCGGTGGCCACCCCCGTCCGGTCGCTCTCCAGCGCCGCGTCCAAGCCGCGCAGCCGCAGCGGTTCCGTGTAAACGGATTCCTTGTGCACCCGGCTGGCCATGAGGATGGATACCACACACGCCAGCATCAGCGGCGGCATGAGCGAGTAGTTCAACGAAATCTCAAATACGAGAATCATCGCCAGCAGCGGCGAACGGGTGGTGGCCGACATCACACTGCCCATGCCGACCAGCGCAAACGTGCTCAAGGGCAGCTCGGTCGCCACACCCAGTTGGTGCAGTGCCTGACCAAACACGCCGCCCACGCCCGCGCCTAAAAACAGTGTGGGCGTGAAGACACCGCCGACCGCGCCCGAACTCACCGTGGCCACGGTCGCCAATAGTTTGCCGAACAGCAATCCGCCCATCGCCAGCAAGGCCCAGTTCCCGCCCCGCAACTCCCCAAACACCCACGGTGCCGCCAGCCGATCAAACTGGCCGTCCAAAATGCGGTTCGTCATCACATAGCCGTTCCCCCAGACACCGGGAAACGCCAGGGCAATCACGCCCACCACCAAGCCGCCCAACCCCAGCCGCAGATACAGGGGCGTCGGCAGTTTGGCGAAACGCACTTCCACCGTCCGCAGCATTTTAAGGAACAGCGCCCCCATCATGCCCGCTAGCACGCCCAGCAACACGAACCACGGCAACTGCATCAAGCTGGTGAAATCCATCGGCGGCACGACATACCACGGCCGGATGCCAAAGAAACTGCGGGAGACAACAGTGGCGGTCACCGAGGCGAACACCAGCGGGGCAAAGAGGCTCATGGAAAAATTCCCCAGCACAATCATCGCCGCAAAAACCGCGCCCGTGATCGGCGCGTTATACGCCGCGGCAATGCCTGAAGCCGCCCCGCACCCCACCAAGAGCCGCAACCGGTACGGCGGCCAGCGACGCCACTGCCCCCACTTGGACGCCAGCGTCGCCGTCAATTGCGTGATTCCGCCCTCCCGTCCGATGGACGCGCCGGTGCCCACACTCACCAGCGAGGAAAGGGATTTGATCAAGTTACTGCGGAACGGCAACCGGCCATTGCCGGCCACCACCACTTCCAACAGATTGGTGCTGCCTTGCGGGCCGATCAGCCGTTGTCCCCAATGCAAGACCAAGCCCGCCACCACCCCGCCCAGCGCGGGCATCAACAGCCGGTGAATAGCGCCCAGCATCTCCGCCACCTCCACCGGGTCGCCGCCGCGACGCAGGAAAAAGTATTTCACCCATTCCGTGCCGACAAAAAAAACCAAATTCACCAGCCCGCCGAGGACGCCCACCCCGCCCGCCAGCACCAAGTGGAAAGTCTGCTCGCTGAACCACAGCTTTTCGCGAATCCGCAGTGCCCGCCGCCAATACCGCCACAAGAGCGTCTGCCCCCGCTCCAAGGCGCGGCGCCCCAGCTCTTTAATGGTAAACCAAAATGGCACGCCCGCATTCTAGGCTACGCGTTCCTCATTTCGAGTCTCGATTTTGCGCGCCCAAACCAAGCGCGTACCCCCCACCGGTCGCTGGACAAATCGCGCCACCTCCAACGCCGCTATCGCGGCGAAAGGTCCGTCGCCGACCGTGACTGGGATCCTCAAATTACGTCCCGGCACGAAGACGGCGATTCGGATTCAGCCGAAGTTGGATGCGAACCGCAAAGTTCCGCCCCTCGCGCCGGCTGCAGTCCGTGCGAGATATTTTCAACCGACCGTCAGCGCAACAGCAAATGAACCCCGGCGGCGAGCAATCCGCCGAGCATCGGCGCCACGACCGGCACCCAAGCATAACCCCAATCGTTACTGCCTTTGCCGGGTACGGGCAGGAAAGCGTGTGCCAGCCGCGGCCCCAGATCCCGGGCAGGATTGATGGCGTAACCCGTCGGCCCGCCCAGCGACAGCCCAATGGCAAACACCAGTAACCCCACCGGCAACGCCCCCAGTGTTCCCAATCCGATGACGGCTGACTGTGGCGTGCCCGAGGCGTCCGGCAACTGCACCGTCGCCTGGGTCATCAGAAAAACCGGCAGCACAAGCGCGAACGTGCCCAGGACCTCACAGAAAAATGCCTGGGGCAACTGACGAATGTTTGGCGTCGTGCAGAAACAAGCGCGTTTGGTTTCGGCGTCCGGGGACGCTTTGAAGTGTTCCCGGTAGAAAAAGAAAACGAGCGCACCGCCCAGGATGCCGCCGAGCATTTGGGCCAGCATATAGCCGGCCACCTGGCCGGGCGGCATTTGACCAGCCACAGCCATGGCCAGCGTGACCGCCGGATTCAAATGCGCGCCACTGAAAGGTTGCGCGCAAAAGACACCCACAAACACCGCCAGCCCCCAGCCGGCGGTGATCACGATCCAGCCGGAGTTATGACCTTTGGTGCGGGACAACAGGACGTTGGCCACCACGCCATTGCCGAAAATAATCAGGAGGGTGGTGCCGAGGAATTCCGCGAGATAAGGACTCATGGTTTGTATGGGAACAAGGTTTCAAGCCGGCGTTGGGACCCAATGTTTGGCGCGCTGCAACGCCTCGGACCAGCGTTGCCGCCGGTGCGTCACTTCGTCGGCGGGCATCTGGGGTTCAAAAGCCCGGTCCACCTGCCAGACGCGTTGAATGGCTTCCGCGTCCTTCCAAAAACCGACCGCCAACCCCGCCAGATACGCCGCGCCCAGGGCGGTCGTTTCAATAATCCGGGGACGGACGACCGGCACCTGCAAAAGATCCGCCTGCATCTGCATGAGCAGGTTGTTGGCGCAAGCCCCGCCGTCCACGCGCAATTCATGCATGGCCACACCGGAATCTTGTTTCATCACGTCGAGAATATCCGCCACCTGAAAGGCGATGCCCTCCAAAGCGGCCCGGGCCAGATGCCCCGCCGTCGTGCCGCGGGTAATTCCGGCGACCACCCCGCGCGCGTAGGGATCCCAATGCGGCGCGCCCAAGCCCGCAAACGCCGGCACAAAATAAACACCGTCCGAGTCCGGCACCGAGGCGGCCAGCGCCTCAACCTCGGATGAGGACCGGATGAGGCCCAACCCATCACGCAGCCATTGCACCACCGCGCCGCCAATGAACACGCTGCCTTCCAAGGCAAAATCCGTCCGGCCTTGCCGCCGCCAGGCTACGGTCGTGAGAAGTTGATGCTTCGACGGCACCGCCTCGGCGCCGATGTTCATCAACATGAAACAGCCGGTACCGTAGGTGTTCTTGGCGAGTCCCCGGGCAAAACAATTTTGGCCGAACAAAGCCGCTTGTTGATCGCCGGCAATTCCACCCAAGGGAACGGACGCGCCCAGCAACGCCGCCGCCGTTTCCCCGTAGCCTTCACTGGACGCCCGGATCTGCGGCAGCACCTCGCGCGGCACATCGAACCACTCCAGCAGTTCGTCATCCCAATCGCCGGTTTGCAGATTGAACAGCATCGTGCGCGAGGCGTTGCTCGGATCGGTGATATGCAACCGGCCCTGTGTGAAATGCCACAGCAACCAGGTGTCCACCGTGCCGAATGCCAGCTCGCCCCGCATCGCCCGCTCGCGCGCACCGGGAACGTGGTCCAAAATCCACCGGAGCTTGCTGCCGGAAAAATAAGCGTCCACCACCAGTCCGGTCTTGCGTTGAATCAACGCCGCCTGGCCGCTGCGCTTCAAGGTCTCGCAAAATTCGGCCGTGCGCCGGTCTTGCCAGACAATAGCGTTACTCACCGGCACCCCGGAGCGGCGATCCCAAACCACCGTCGTTTCGCGTTGGTTGGTGATCCCGATCCCGGCGATCTCATGGGCTTTCACGCCGGACAAGGTCAGGGCTTCCCGCGCGGTGGCCAACTGCGTGTTCCAAATTTCGAGCGGATCATGCTCCACCCAGCCCGCGCGGGGATAAATTTGCCGGAACTCCTGCTGCGCCACCGCCCGGATTTCCCCGGCCTGATTGAAGACAATTGCCCGCGAACTAGTCGTGCCTTGATCCAGTGAAAGAATGAACGATGACATGGGACGGATAGGAAGGGAAAAGGACGTCGCCCGGGCAACCGGAACCATTATTTGCGACGAATCTCATCTACCCCGTATTTTGGCCGCCACCCGCAGCAAGTCAATGGCAGATCGCCCCCTACACTACGGCACCACCCACCTTCCTTCGTCCCCCATCAACCCTGCAAATCACCCCAAAACACCATCCACCAGCAGAAAGCGGCAGGGGACGGCTGCACTCCACGACACTTCGCGTCCGTCTGCGCACCGGATCTATGCGCCCGCTTTTGGACGGCGCCTGTCCTCTGGCACTTTCGACAACCAGAAACAGCCTCACCCAGGACAATGTCTTGGTCCCGCCACCGCTCGATGATGCGCCCACTCACCAAAGCGGAAGCCCAGCCCCGTCAGGGGCGACATCATTGTAGAATCCAATGGAAACAATTTCCGAGCTCCGTCAGGAGCGGCATCATCCGAAGGCACAACCCAATCGCCGTTGCCTCCAATCTCCGCCTCGGCACAAAAGGAGGGCAGATACCGCCCCTAACGGGGCTCTAAATGTTAGGGTCTGCGTTTCCTACAAGGATGCCGCGCCTCCGGCGCTCCCGCTGCCCGTCCAGCCATCGTCCTGCCCCGACCTGACGGCGTGGGTCTGCGAGCTTTCGGGCGAGTTGTTGCGCCAGAGATTTCCTCGTCACCGTTTGCGCGGGACAGCCGGGCGGGTCACTTCCTCCGTTTGGCGATTGCGTCAGTCAGTTGTTGCTCTGTCGCGTCGTAGCTGGGACGCGTCGGGAAACTCACTACCTGCAAATTCGGAGCGCTCAACAGCGCGGACATTTGACCGTCCATGATCCGGGTGTTCCCGATGATATTGATCTGGCGAAGTCGAGGCAGTTGCGCAATTGGCTGGAGGGAGTCCAGTCGTCCACAGTCCTCCAGCAACAGCCAATCCAGTTCGCGAAGCTGCTTGAAGGCATCCAGCGACTTGAGCTTGGGGGCCTTGAACAGCCAGAGCTTCTTGAGGGCCGGCAACCCTTCCAATCCGCCCCAGTCCTCCAAGTCGCGTGCGGCCTTGAAGATCAGAGATTCCAACTTGGGCAAGTCCACAGGTCCGATTCGATGGAACGCCGGCTCCGAAAACTCCGCAGCCTTGAGCTTCCGCAAATTGTTCAGACTGCTGAGTGCTTCACTCTTGAGGCGCGCAATGAACAGTTGCTCGAGGTTCGCGCACGATTCGAGCGCGGTGACGAATTCGGCAGCGTCAACACTCAAGTCCTGTAGTTCAGGAAACCGCCGAAGGTCAACGGGGGCGTCGAGTGCCGGAGTTTGTAGTCGCAGCTTTCGCAAGTTGGTCAGGCGTTCAATTGGTCGAGCGTCCTTCAACTTCCAGTCAACAACGGTCAATCCTTCCAAGCTCGTGAGCCGGCCAAGAAAGTTGACGTCGCAACCGGAAAACACTCCGCGCCTCAACGCTAACGACTTGATTCCTGTGGCGCCGAGCAAGGACTTCAAGAAGGCACCGCCAGGTCCGTGATATTCGAGTTCCCATCGCTTTGGTTTCTCGTGTCGCAGCCAAATCATTCGTTACATCCTCCGCTCTTGAGAGCGCCAACGCCTGCCCCAATGGCGGCCCCGACTCCGGCAGCTTCTCCAACTGTGGGAGCCACCACCTGGCCGTTGGTGTCAACCAAGCACGTCACGTTGCCATTGCCATCACAATGATAATAGGCATGCGCCAGTGCGGATTGCGACGTGTGAAGTGCGGAAGGTCCGTTCGGGCGAGCAACCCGCCAATCCCGCCCGCCTCTTGCAAGGTGCCGCTCAGGTCATTGCCCCGGGTGTAATACCATTTCCTGTTTGTAGTTGCATTTTGTTGGAGGGCATGACATGAAAGGTTATGCCGAAGCGATTTCATCTGAACCGGCCCGACCTGGCGCAAGCCGTGGCGGCGGCGCTGCCGGGTTGTCAAGACGTCAAAACC
>Ga0208195_1002030_pt1 | contig 20195 bp, 13 predicted proteins | sample AD_UKC077_MetaG_FD_184441 | JGI IMG/M metagenome (GOLD analysis project Ga0208195, IMG submission 184441) | Active sludge microbial communities of municipal wastewater-treating anaerobic digesters from USA - AD_UKC077_MetaG (SPAdes) (version 2) | ecosystem: Engineered > Bioreactor > Anaerobic >...
AAGCCTGCCTGTGGTCTTCCTACGGCTTCCTCCCAAGTACCCATACGGTTGTTGAGAACCTGAAAGGTCAGCTCTTGACTCTTTGTAGGGGCGTACGCTATCTGTGCGCCTGTAAGATAACACGTTACACTGTTTATTATGCCGCTGTAATCGTAAACTTCTACAGGGTATTTGTAGTACTCGAAACCTCCAATGGAAAGGGCTTGTTTTCCGGCGATCATATAAAACTGTTCGTTAAACGAATATTTTAAATAGGCGTAATCGATCGAGGAAGGCAAGTTCTCTTTTGAAAAAATCGGTGAAACCTTATTTAATCGTTGTAAGTATTTGTAAGAGAGTTTTGGGACAACTTGTCCTGCAAAGTCAATCATTACGTGATCGAAACGGAACGAGCCATCATCAAATTCCATGGGTTTCCCTGCGAATTGTGCGTGATAAGCTGGGCGCAGATGTAGTGCAACATCCACCGATTGCTTTGTATCTTGCGTAGAAGAATCGGTGATAGATGTCTCTTGGTCAGTTGCTTGAGCCAACAGAGACGAGCAGTTCAGATAACCTACAAGAGTGGTTGAAATGAGTGCAATGAAAAATGTGAAAATCCTATTCATAATGTTTTTTTTAGTTTCGCTTTTTAGACGAATTTATTGTGGATAATCTTATTAAGATTTATTAATAAGTTTTAGTTTTAAATGTTTATTTGAAAAAAAATAGTGATATTGCACAAATATATTAAAAGAATGCATTATGTCGAAACAAAATAAGAACACACGAAAAAGAAAAATAAGCAGCCTGCTATTAATGGTTTTTGTTCTATTTGTAGGAGGCTGGATATTAGCTTATTATGCAAATCTTATCGGCGAATCACGTGCAGACAGCGGACAATCAACACAGGATTTGTTGGAGCACTATGTACACCCTGATATTTCGCAAAGTGCAGCAGACATGCCGTTTCCTGCTGAGGGGAAGTATTGCCTTGCCTGTCATCAGGGGATAGAACCTGCACGTCCCATCGGCTCAAAAATGATGCAACAGATATTAGAGAAAGGCGCATCGCTTGGTGATCCTAACGGTTGCGTTGTTTGTCACGGAGGCACACCAGCAGAATTGCACAATAAAGACAGAGCACACAGCGGAGTACCCAAAGGAAGTTTGTTGGCTGCGTTTACGCCTGTCCCTGCAGCACTACAAGTAAATGAAAATACTTGTGGACAGTGTCATGAGGATCATGTCTATAATGTTCGACTATCAATGATGAACAGCGATGCAGGCAAGATGAAAGCAATTGCGTGGAGCTTCGGCATTGGTACCGAAAACTACGATCACGTTTATGCCAACAGTACACTTGTTGATACTGACGGAGCAACACCCCGTTTTGGGACTCAACAATATATAGATTACATGAAAGAGTTGGCAGCAACTTTCCCAGGACAATTCCCATCTGAACTGAAGGAGATCCCTTCCGTTTCTGCCCAAGATATAAAGACAAACCCAGAGCTTGCAGCATTTACCTATCTGCGTAACTGCAATGCTTGTCACTTGAGTAACAAAGGGAATCAGGGCAGAGGACATTATCGGGGAATGGGTTGTGCAGCTTGTCACAGCGTTTACAGCAACGAGGGCTATTATGAGGGAGGAGACCCCGAAATTCCCAAAAACAAACCCGGACACTTGATGGTACACGCCATGCAAGGAACAAGGAAGTCAAGCATTAATTTTAATGACCACATATTAAGTGGTGTACAGGTCTCTACATGTGCCACTTGCCATGCCGGCGGACGTAGAATTGGTCACTCTTACCAAGGGTTTATGCCATTGGAATCCTCTTATAATAAAGGTCCTTTCGATGAAAAAGGGTTACCGCAAAAGCCCAATGCAGGTTACGTTTTTAAATATATGCAGGGCGATGTTCACCGAAAAATAGAAAAAGATGGCAAAATGTTTAACGGACTTCTGTGTCAGGATTGCCATACAACTATCGGCATACATGGTAATGGAAATATTGATGTTGCCTCTTTGGGTGCGATAGAGATTGAGTGCGCCGACTGTCACGGAACGCCCACTCACTATCCGTGGGAACTCCCATTGGGCTACGGCGACGAGTTTGGCAAAACGCTCGATATGAAGCAAGCACGAGGAGTAGCTGACGAGCCACTTAAAGTTACTAAAGAGTTTGGTATTACTTATCCAAAAGAGGACGGTTATCTGTTATCGGCACGTGGAAATCCGTTAGGCAACGTAGTAAGGCGTGGCGACCGTGTTATTGTGCACTCTGACGGAAGCAACAATGAGTTTGAACTTATCACACTAAAAGAGATAGCCAAGAAAAAGAGCTGGAAAAATCCGATAGATGCCAAAGTAGCAATGGTTAGCACTAAACATGTTGAAAAATTGGAGTGCTATGCTTGTCATGCTACATGGATGCCACAATATTACGGGTATAGATACGTGATTGACTACTCCAAATCATCTACAGACTGGTTACGCTCGCCACAACTCTACGGAAAGGACGGAACAACAGCCGATTATCATCAGAAGTTTGCAATGCAGCCTGGTGCACCTACTTATGGCGATTACAGCCATATCCGCTGGGAGAACGCTCCGCTTGGTGTCAATGGTGAGGGAAGAGTTTCTCCATTAGTTGGTGTAATTCAAACAGTTAGCACGGTGATTGACAAAGATGGTGAAACCGTTGTGTGGAACCATGTAGCCAAAACAAAAGAGGGTTACGACGCTATAGAGTTGGCTCCACTCAATCCACATACAACTTCTTTAAAATCAAGAGAGTGTGTCGATTGTCACGGAAACCCAGTTGCAGCAGGATACGGCATTGGTGGAGGAATTTATGACGCAACACCGGGCACACCTCGCTACGCCGATGTAGTTGACGCTGAGGGAAATAACGTAAGTAAACATACTCAGGTACAAATAGCCGCCATAAGCGAGTTACACGGAGATTTTATGCGACTGCTAACCCCAGACGGACAGCAAGTACAAACTATTGATACTCACTGGCCCACCTCTATACCGCTAACACAATCGCAGCGAGATTTGCTGACTCGTAAAAACTCGTGCGTAGCGTGTCATATAGATATTCCAAAAGGCACTATTCCCAATAGGATGCTAACAAAGATTGCCCAAATAGCAAAACTATCTTTTGCCACACCTGAACAGCATACTAAGCTATTGCATAGCAATAATCTTATGATTGCGTGGATTAAAGCACTTGGTGTTGTTGCGCTTATCATACTTGCAGGACTAATTGTATGGGGAATTATTAAGCGGAAAAAAGTGGTTCGTTTTTGGAAAAGATTTGTAAAGTTTTTGAAAACACCGGCTGAGGCGAAGTAAGTTGACTACAATTTGTAGTCAACTCATTTTCTTCTTTAAATTTTCAGTTTAGATAGTCTTTACAAGTTTTTGGACAGTATAAAGTTTGGACCGCAGTTGCTGTATAATAGGTATAAAATTAGCAACTATTGATTTATTAATCAACCCTTTAACAATTGTTCATTGCACATTGCTAATTGCTAATTGCCTATTCTTCCTCAATATCAAAGTCATCCATATACAGCTCGTCATCATCTTCCTCATCGTCCATTTTCGGATTTTCAAGTAATTGATTTATTTCGTCGGTACTTAACTTTTTAACGTTTGTAAGCAAAAAGTTATTCTCGATAAATCCGCCGTACGTATTGCACTCTTTGACAGCTCCTTTTACGACATCTCCGACGTTGAATTCTAAAGGTAAAAGACACATTATTTGAGCATACTTATCGTCAAATTCAATCTTTTCAATTTCACCATTTTGTTGTCTGAAATGAAAGTCAAACTCTTTCTCGATTATATTGCGTTGTGTGCTGTCGAAAGGATTGCCTGTTTTGTTTATAAGAGCAGCAAAAAATCGTAAAGATTCGCCTTTACCTCCAAGTCCTGTACTAATATACAACTGCTTGGTATCCAACAGAGATGACTCCAGTAACATTTTGCTCTCTTGAAGAGCTAAAGTTGTCCAATCTTTCAACTCATCCGGGGCATGTTCCTTAAAAGTTTCTATAGCTCTGAAGTATTTTGGGTTATCTATAGAAGCAAGAGTACATAAAAGCATTTTTTTCTTTGATAAATCCACTTCGGGGTCGTAAAGTTGTGCTACATCTGACAGATAGTCAACATCTTCCTTTATATTTTTTTTTGCTTTTCTTGTTAATTTAAAATACGACATTTGCAGGAGGACATCTATAGATTCCTGCAAAATATTAACCCTTTGATCTCCTTCCGATAAAATCAAACGTAATTTTTCGTATAAGTTTTCTCTTTCTATTTTCATCAATCTTAGATATGTAAGATTAAGTGTGCAAATTCCGTGCTTATTTTGCTTTTATGCTATTTTGTCACTTAATACCAATTGTAATCTATTTAAACATAAAATTTACTATTGATGCTCTATCATCGTCAGTAAGTTTATGAACATATCCTCCGGCGCGGTTTTTATTTAGTCCATCGATAATTTGTTGTTTGTGTTCTTTCGTTATGTTTCTCCATGGAAGTGATGTAGGACTACCAATCGAGGAAAAGAACTTTTCTAATAATTCAATGGTTTTCATCGTGTTGGGTTGGTTGAAAAGATATGTACCGAGTTGAGATATCTCTTTGTCAAGATGTTTGGCATGATGTTTTAACCAAGCTGGCAAAACTATACTCAGGCTGGCGCCGTGAGCAATATCAAACTGAAAACTAAGCTCGTGACCTATGCTATGCACTCCCCAATCTCCATAACTGCAACAAATTTCGGTAATTCCGTTCAGAGCACAAGTTGCGGCTAACATAAGATTAAATCTGTAGTCGTAATTTTTAGGGTCAGATATCGCCAGAGGTCCGTAGTGCATAGCTTCTGTAATAATCGAGGATACAAATCTTTTAGTAAGAGTCGGCATACCTGTTCCAAACCACGCCTCTATTGCGTGAGCAATCGTATCAACCACGCCGTAGGCAGTCTGTTCGACAGATACTGTGGTTGTAAACTCAGGATTTAGAAACGAGTGTTTAGGAAAAATCAAGGGGTCAGTTAATCCTATCTTTTTACCTGCGCTTTCACTTTGAATTACTGCTGAACAGTTCATTTCGCTTCCGGTAGCTGCCAATGTTAATACCGAGATTATTGGTAAAGCTCTGGTTGCCTTTTGTTTACGAGTCATCACTAACCAAGGGTCTAACTTTTCGGGAACGCAAATTGATACTATTTTGGCAGCATCTATTACGCTACCTCCACCAAGTGCAACAATGCACTCAACCGATTTTTCTATTGCAATTTGCTGTGCATAGGCAACTTGTTCTACTGTTGGATTTGGTTTAACTCCGTTGTATTCAAAAACTTTAATATTGAGATTAATTAGTTTATTCTTTATCAAATCAACGTAGCCGTATTTTGTAGTTGAAGTTCCTCCGTAAATCAGCAAGACAGTTTTGCCGTATTGAGCAACAGTTTGTTCAAAATCATCAAGGACATCTTTTCCAAAATGAACATTAACAGGGTTGTATATTTTGAAAATTTCCATTTGCTTATAGTTTTAATCAATTGTTATTCAATGTTTAATCTTTTTCAATCTATATAGATAGTTCCTTTTAAATATGTTTTTGCTCGACCTCCAATAATTACCCTCTCTCCCTTGTTTTCGCAAAATAGTTCGCCTTTTCGTTCAGAAACCTGTACAGCATAAAGTCTGTTTTTGTTAACTCTTTTTGCCCAAAACGGAATTAGCGAACAGTGAGCCGAACCCGTTACAGGATCTTCCAAAATAGAGGCTTGTGGTGTAAAAAATCTTGAAACAAAGTCGCAATTATCGCCTTTGGCTGTAACAATAACGCCTCCTGGATCGAGGTTTATTTGGTCAAAAATCTGTCTGTCGATTTTTATGTTTTTAACATCGCTTTCACTCTTATATACGAGCAGATAGTCACGTGATTTTAACACCTCTTCGGGCTGAATATTGAGTGATTGTTCAATAATTGTCGGCAAATTTTCTGGCTGTGGTGCTCTTGCAGGGAAATCTAATTTGTAATATTCTCCCTCGATATCAACTGTCAAGTCTCCGCTTAAAGTTTCAAAAACGATACTATCTTTCTTGTATCCCATAATTGTTTTTAAGCAATGAGCTGTTGCAAGTGTTGCATGACCACATAAATCCATTTCAATATCGGGAGTAAACCATCTTAAATGGATTTTCTCTCCTTTATCGACAAAAAAAGCGCTCTCTGCAACCGTATTTTCTTTCGCTATTTTAAGTAGAATTTCGTCAGATAGCCATTCGCTAAGAGGAACTATACAAGCCGGATTACCTCCGAATAGTTTGTTTGTAAAAGCGTCAATCTGAAAACATTGTAGCTGCATTATTTAGCTTTTGGATAGAGTTTTTATTATTCCTCAATAACAATGCCTGAAATAGAATCGCAGACCGCACCCGTTACACTTGCTAATGTGTTAACGCGGTTTGTAGTTTTTAAATATCCTAAAAAAGCAAAAATTAGGGCTTCTTTATATTCAATAATGTTTTTTTCGGGTATGACTAACTCATGTTTACACAATTGCTGTAATCGATTTATTAAAAATGTGTTATAAGTACCTCCTCCTGTTACGAGTATTTTACCTTTTGGAAATCTTGAAACAGTGTTGGCAATTTGAATACAAATATGTTCGACATATGTTCGCAACATATCGTTTACATTAATATCATTAACTTCAATTAATGGATTTATACACTGTTCCACCCATTCACGTCCTAAGGATTTAGGGGGTTGTTTAGCGTAATATTCCAACAAATTTAACCTTTCCAGCATCTCTGCATTTGTGTTTCCGAGTGAGGCTTTTTTGCCTTCTGCATCATATTTTAGCCCGACGCTTTGAGCAATACTGTTAAGCACAATATTCACAGGCACGATATCGTAAGCAACTCTGTTATTGTCGTTTGCATATGAGATATTGGCAAAGCCACCCAAGTTTAAGCAAAGCTCGTAATCAGAAAAAAGTAAATGGTCGCCAATCGGAACTAAGGGTGCACCTTGACCTCCTCGATAAACGTCTAATCTCCGAAAATCGTAAATTGTTTTAATACCTGTTTCGGCATAAATAGCTGAACCGTCTCCGACTTGTATCGTTATATTTTCGTCAGGACTATGAAATATAGTATGTCCGTGCGAGGCAATGAAAGCAATATCTTTCTTGTTTAAATGGTGTTTTTCAATAAAAGAGTTTACCTGTTTGCCAATAAATTGTCCGTATTGGTTGTTTAGTAATGAAAATTGGTAAGCATAAAAATAATGCATATATGAGAGCTTAAAATACCAATCGCTCGAATAGTTAATGGTTTCAGCTTCAATGATTTCAAATTTTGACTTATCATCTTCTTCCCAAAAACTACATAGAGCTACATCTAAGCCATCGAGAGAGGTCCCAGACATTACTCCTATACAATTGGTTTTCTTTCTACTCATTTTGCATCTCTTTTATAAACCTAATTTCTCGTTCTGATGTGTTACCTACATTATCGGATACAGAAATTTTCAAGATATGTTCTTTTCCTTCAGGAAATCTGGAATCAAAGGTATATTCCATTAAATTGTTTTTGGCATCGTAATCGAATAAAACCCATTGATTATCAATAAATCCGTCGTATTTGTTAATGCCGCTCAAGTTATCAATAATTTTTATTTTTATTGATCTTTTTGAGGTAATAGTTTCATTATTTTTGATATTAAGTGGAAGAATAGTTGGTGCAACTGTGTCGTAAGCTATTGATATATCAGTAAATACTCTAGTTTTGCCAATAACTTCATTGTTACTAACTGTAGGTTTTGTGTCAATCGAAGTTGGTTTTTCATTAGAGCAATCAATCAAAACAACCTTGTCTGATAACTCTACTGGTATTGATAAGTTTTTTAGTACAATTTCAATGGGTTTATGCAAAGGAATATTCGGATTTCCTATTCGATATACAGATGTCGCTGTATTAGCTTTTTTAGGTAAAATAGAATAGTTGAACAAAACAGTATCATAAAGGGCATTAGCAGGGGTAGTTATTTTCAATACGCTATCTTCAAATATGTTAGAAATGTTTGGTATAAATTTTTGAATATATGCTTGTTCGCGTAAATTTTCGGGAACTTGTTCCGAACCGCAAACTACAAACTTTATTGTAGAACGATTTTTATAACTGTCGTATGCTGTTATTTTAACGTTTAACGTGTCTGTGGGTTTTACTTGTAGATATCCGTTTCCGGTGATATCGGCGTAATTGGAGAACTTATTGCCCGGCTCAATAAAACATTTGTGAACTAAACGTTTTCGTTTCCGAAACAGTTCATAATCGATATGCGACTGCACATATCTTACTTCGTTAAAAGATATTTCCGGTATATTTAACTCAAACGTTTTAATATCATTCACTTCTACAATAAGATTGACAACACCACAAATATTATTACTGTTGTTTACTTTGTCGTTAACGTGAGCTGCGAATCCTATTCTATTTAAGGCTTTTATGGTATCGTTATCGGCAAGTCGAAATGTATTACCTTTTCTAACAATGTGTTTTCTAATACGTTGAGTCTCGCCGTCAATATGGCTGTTTTTCCCAAATGGATAGAAGTACAAATTGTAAAATCTTGGCGGAATATTATCAACTATATCAAAATTAAAATTGAGAGGATCTAATACTTTATGTGTTCTTGTGTTACGTATTTCAAAGTGTAAGTGTGGTCCCATGCTTGTACCGCTATTTCCGGAAAATCCAATGATGTCGCCTTTTTTAACGGGCATTACGTCTGGTTCTAAAAACAGATTAACAGCAAACGATTGTTTTTCATATTGTTCTCTTTCAATGTAGTCTGAAATCTGCAATACAAAGCCGTCTAGGTGTGCGTAAACAGAAGTGTAGCCGTTAGGGTGGTCAATGTAAATAGCTTTTCCATATCCAAACGGCGAAATATTTATACGGCTTACAAATCCATCTGCTATGGCATAAATATTATGACCTATAGCGCCATTAGTTTTGATATCAATGCCAGAGTGGAAGTTGGATGAGCGTAGTTCGCCGAAACTGCCTGATAAGGTTTGATGAATATCTAAAGGGTTTGAAAAATATGGTTGGGATTTTATGCTGTTGACGATAATTAAAAGCAGCAAATGGCAAATAGCCAAAACTTTAAAAAACATAATAATTATATTTTTGTCATAACAGCGATAGCTGTATTTGGAGCGACAAAGATAGTAAAAACCATTGTTGAATAGGTAGTCATTTATCACTGTTTTAACGATTAAATAACATGATTTTTATAATAGAAAACTTTTCTATTCTTAAAAAAGGTAAATTTGCCACCGCTTCGTCTGTTTATATTTTAACAAAACACCTAATAAAACAGTAGAAACGTATATTTATTATGTTTAAACTATTAGTTTCCATTTATTTGTTTTCGATAGTATCGCAAACGTCCTTTTGTAATTCAGAAACCAGTGTTTATGATGAAGTTGTTTTGTCGTACCAAATTTGCACAGATTCGATATTTAGCAATGTTTCAGCTTTTCGTAGTGCCAATTTTCCGATAGTTTTAGATAAAGATAAAACAATACTTTTTCAGCAAACAATAACGTATAAAGGTATTGATCCAGAATATCCTATTAAATTAAATATTCAATTTACTTCGGTATTTGTCGATTCGGTTTGGGGATTGCCCGAGTTTCGCACTCCATATACAAATAAAAAAGATCATTTAATTATTATAGGTTCAAATCAAACAGGTTCGGTAATTATATTTACTGACGAAAAAACAAGAACCACGCTTTACATTTTGCAAACCAATAAACCGCGCAACTCTAAACCGACACTTATAAAGGGCTTTTCTAATGGAGGATTTCCAATTCACTCGGCAACTATCGATATGAAAGGAGAAACCATTGTTTTTTCAAGTCGACGTGTGGGTAGTGTAGGAGGCTACGATTTATTCTACACGATTATGTCGGATAATCAAAACTCATTGTCAGTCAGAAATATATCGCGTGAGATAAATTCAATTTATAATGAAATTTATCCTCAATTTACCCAAAACGACTCGGTTTTACTTTTTTCAAGCGACAGGAAAGTGGGCTTTGGAGGTTTTGATATATATTACTCAAGTTGCTCAATTACTGATAGTTGGAGTGAAGCCTTAAATGTCGGTTCAAATATAAACACAGAAAAAAACGACGTTCGTCTTTTTACATTTGATAATGGGGAAAAAGGAATAATCACAAGGAGAGACACAAGCGACAAATTGCAACTAAATGAAGTTATTGATGTTAAAATCGAATTTGCAACATCTAACAAATCAATTATAACTCAGTCGGGAAAAAACAAGAGTGATTTTTACCCTACAATCAAAGGAGTTGTCGCTTGTAAACCAGAAATCAAAAACGCAAAGATACAAGTTTCAATTTTAGATTCACTCGGCATTTTGGTAGGTACGGATGTTATAGACAGCATTACCAAAGTTTTTGAAGTAGGAAACAACAGTGATAAAAACTCTTATGTCACTATTTCTGGCAACGAGATTAGAACCATCACACGTGAAATAAAAATACCACCAAAGTATAATTACCCTCTTTATATTGTCGATTTTGCTGCAGACACTGACAACAAAACAGATAATTCTTTTGATATTTTTTTTAACCAGAATATTGACATTGTTGACAATATGCAACTTAGCGAATTTAACGCATGGGTAAAGGAAACGAAAGTATCGAAAGGAGATTATTTAATCAGCGGGCGTAGGGCAATAAAAAGCAGCAAATCAGAAATTGCTTTTGAGCGATGGAATTATATTCACAAATTGTTGACAAACAATGAAATACCCGACAAAAATATTTCGGTTAAAAAGATTGCTAATTTTTCAAGTACTGCTGACGCAATTAATGGCAACTTAGATATTCTTCCGGAAAATAGAATTTTTACAATCTACTCATCTTCTCGCGCTTATCCCGAATACTCGGTTATTGATATTTCAGATGCAAAATATTTTAGAAACACTTCTGAAAATCAAAAATACACAATTGTCTTATCTGACAACTTAGAAGATGTTAACGCATTGCAATATCACAAAATCAACATCGTAGGTTATACGAATGTTTGGATTGATAATTCAGGAAGGAAACCACGTTACTGTCTTGGAATGTTTGAAAGTTACTGGGAAGCGACAATCGTGTTGTCAAAACTATCAAACAGCAATTTTAAGCATGCATATATTGCTGTTTATGACGAACATAGAGAAAGAATAAAACCCATAAAAGATGGTCAAATACCAACCAATCAAACTGAAAATCAGACTTTTTATGTTCAAATATGGGCTTCGGCTCAACCCATAGATATTTTTACATTGCCCGAAGCTGAAAATATTTGTACGATAATAGATAGCAACGGAATTTATCGTTATATTTATCCGTTTGATAATTTAGAGTTGGCAAGACAGATGCAAAAACATCTGAAAATATTGGGATTTAGTGGCACAGCAATTTTAATTATAACAAAATAGTTTTTTATATGAGCATTTATTTGACAGGTAAATTAGTACGTTTACGAGCAGTAGAACCCGAAGATGCGGAAATTATTTTTGAATGGGAGAACAATACAGATATTTGGCTTATTAGCACAACGTTAGCCCCATTTAGTAAAGATGAGATAATTCGATATGTCAAAACAGCAAATAGAGATATTTTCGCAATGCGACAGCTACGCTTAATGATAGAAACCAATGATAATCAAGCAGTAACCATAGGTTCTGTTGATTTGTTTGATTTTGACCCACAACATCAACGTGCAGGTGTAGGAATATTAATTGCAGCTGATGAAAACCGTAGAAAAGGATACGCTTCCGAAGCCCTTAAACTGTTGATTAACTACTCTTTTGACGTATTACTACTTAAACAACTTTACTGCACTATCCCGGCTGATAATGAATCCAGTATCAAGCTGTTCGAGTCACTTGGATTTGTCACTTGCGGTCGTAAGCGCCAATGGCTAAGAACCAAAACAGGTTGGATTGATGAAATATTAATGCAACTAATAAACCCTACTGAGTTAAAAGGCGGTGCACTGAGCAAAGCGTTGCATTGAGCGTAGTCGAAATGTCGAAATGTGTTAAAAGTTTGTAAAGTTAAAAGGCAAAAGAGTTAAAAGCGCTTCCCGTTTTTCACTTTCCACTTTTACCTTTTAACTCAATCGCAAATTGGTGTAGTTTTTTCTAGTCACTCTATAGCGATTCCTAAGAAAAAATCCTTAGTACATGACAAAAAAACAATTAATGATGCGTTGAACGTGATGGTGTAAGAGATTTGGGTGTATAGACACAATGCATGTGTCTGAATATTGAAAACATAACCTGCGTGAATAATGCGACATACTCGGTCGCTGAGCTTGTCGAAGCGACCTTTCATTATAGGTTGCCTATGACTTTGGCTTCGACGGTTGTTGAGTATATCGAAACATAAACTCAGCCGACGTATCACAGTCACTGAACCTGTCGAAGAGTGGTCTTTAAGCGGAGTATTTAGGCTCTGCTCAATTAGCGAGTAAAACTATTTGTTACATGTTTTTCAAATCCTTCATTTACAATAATATACAAATAATTTTAAAATTTTGTCATGTACTTAGAGTTAAAAGTTAAAAGTTTATAAAGCGGTGCACTGAGCGTAGTCGAAATGTTAAAAGTTAGAAGTATAGGCGACCACAAGGAAATCTATTGTTAATTGCACATTGCACATTGCACATTGCTAAATTCGCCCAAATCTTAATAGTTCTTAATGTCTTTAATGGTTTATTTGAAACAGATTTAATAAAAAATCAGGTATCAAAATATACCATTTTTATACAATATGTTATATCTTTGTCGTTTACATAAAGCAAAAGAGTTTAAATTTGGTAAACTATTTTGAAGTTAAGTTATTTAATAAATAGGCGAAGTTGTTATAAATTTGAGTTATAAATATCAATAAACGAATAAACATTTTTAATATGAAGGCATTACGGCTGGTTATATTGTTTGTAGGAGTTACTATGTTTACGGGTTTAAAAGCCCAAACAATAGTTACCACAAAAGCTGATGAGGCGCTAAATAAAGGAAAGTATTTCGAAGCCATTGACTTGTATAAATATGCATTTGCTAAGGCAAAAGACCCTTTAACAAAAAGATATATCAATTATCAGGTGGCTTGTTGTTACAAAATTATAAACGATTACAGACAAGCAGAAACGTGGTTTAGAAAAGTAACTCGTCGGGATCCGCATTCACATTTAGCATATTTGTACTACGCCGAAGCCTTACATGCAAACGAGAATTACGAAGACGCAATAGAAAACTACAAAAAATATCTTGAGTTAGAGCCGTCGGACCAGCGCGGACAACGTGGTCTCAATTCAGTTGAATTAGCAAAACAATGGACAGAAAATCCCACTCGACATAAAGTCCTTCCAATGTATTATTTCAACTCTAAAGAGAGCGATTTTGGTGTAGCATACGCACGCGACAATTATAAAGGCGTGTTTTTTACATCGGGAAATGATAAATCTTCTGGAGGAAAAGTTAACCCTGTAACTGGTCAATATTATTCAGATATATATACATCGGTAATAGATAGAAGGGGAAATTGGTCGAGACCCGAACCTGTTGAAGGAGAAATAAATACCGATTATGAGGAGGGAGCATTGTGTACAAATGCAAAAGCAAATACAATGTGGTTTACATCAATGAGACCAAATGATAAAGGAAAACTTACAACACAAATATATGTGTCTCAAAAACAGGGAGTTACTTGGGGAAGCCCAGAGAGAGTACCTCTTTTTGAGTCAGATTCAATTGCAGTAGGTCACCCCGCAGTTACACCCGATGAAAAAACAATTTACTTCGTAACAAGTATGCAAGGAGGACAAGGGGGAAAAGATATATGGTACTCTACATTTGAAGGTGGACAATGGAGCAGGCCTAAAAATTTAGGTCCGGAAATAAACACCCCTGGCGACGAGGTTTTTCCCTATGTACACGCAGATGGCACACTATATTTCAGCTCAGATGGACATTTAGGCATGGGCGGATTAGATATCTTTAGCGCCAAAAAAGTTGACGGAAAATGGGAAGTCAAAAATATGCAATACCCAATTAACTCAGTTAGAGACGATTTTGGAATTGTATTTGAAGCTGAAAAAGAGAGAGGCTATCTTTCATCAAATAGACCAGAATCGCGAGGGAAAGATGATATTTTTCAATTTACACTTCCACCGCTTGAGTTTAAAATGTTGTTAACTGTAAAAAGCGAACGTACCAATGACGGAATATCCGATGCTGCCGTTAACATTATTGGAAGCGACGGTACTAACGAAACCAAATCAACAGAACAAAACGGAACACTAACAGTAAATCTTAATCCAAATACCGATTATCGTATTATTACTAGAAAAGGGGGTTTTCTTGCAGGTAGAGGTAAAGAAACCACATTCGGAATTAGTGAAAACAAAACAATCACACCAGTTATTTACATGACACCGAACGACGCACCCAGATTGGTAAACGTTATGTACGATTTTGGAAAATGGGACCTAAGACCAGAGTCAATGACTGCATTAGAAGAACTTGTTGAAATTCTACGTGACGACAACCCCAATATCACTATTGAGCTTAGCGCTCATACTGATGCCCGCGGTAGTGCAGAATTTAATAAAGAGCTTTCGCAAAAACGCGCGCAATCGGTTGTTGACTTTTTGGTTCTATATGGAATTGATGCAGAACGCCTTACAGCTGTTGGGTATGGTAAAGAGAGACCAAAACTTATTACACCAAAAGAGGCTGCTGAATTCGAAACACGACCAGGTTACGAGTTTTTGAAATCTGGAGCTATTTTAACCGAGACATATATTAACAGTCTCCCATTAGAAGAGATGCAAGAGATAGCCCACAGTCTTAATCGTAGAACCGAGTTTAGAGTCACAGGAACTGATTATGTGCCTCGTATTAGGAGAAGAAAATAAAATATTTCAAAAACGGCGGTGTCTCATAAGTGCCCAACTGCTGCGTTACTTCGATATTCGGGCTCAGTCATGTACACTTCGGCTTCGCTCAGCGCATCGCTTCATGTACACTCCTTCGCCCTCAATCTCAGTGCCTTGCATTTGGACACTTCTGAGACACCTTACCACTTTTTTGTTAAATGAGACTTTTGAGACAGCCTCGTTTTGTTTTTCAACCTTTTTTATTAAATTTGTGTTCAATAATAGTACTTTACAAACTTTTAACTTTTAACTTTTAACTTTTAACTCAATGAAGGTAGTAGTATTATCAGGAGCCGGAATGTCGGCAGAAAGTGGAATTCGTACATTTCGCGATATGGGAGGATTGTGGGAAGAGTACGATGTTATGGAGGTTGCAAGCCCAGAAGGCTGGAGGAAAGACCCCGAACTTGTAACAAAATTCTATAACGATAGACGAAAACAGTTGGAAACTGCAAAACCGAATGCTGGTCATATAGAATTAGCGAAAGCCGAAGAGAGATTTGATGTCCACATAATTACACAAAATGTTGACAATTTACACGAAAGGGCTGGTAGCTCAAAAGTTCTCCATCTGCACGGAGAGCTAACAAAAGTCCGTTCAACTTACGACGACAGTTTGGTTTATGATATCGGATACAAAGAGATCAAGATAGGCGATAAATGCGAAAAAGGGTACCAACTGCGTCCCGATATTGTTTGGTTTGGCGAAGCCGTGCCAGCAATTTCCGAGGCAGCAGAAATATCAAGTACAGCCGAAGCCTTTATAATTATTGGAACCTCGATGAATGTTTATCCTGCTGCAGGACTAATTAACTATGTGCCACGTGGTGTACCAATTTTTGTAGTTGATCCTAATCCAATTGCGGTATCATCGTACCCAAATATCACATTTATTAAAGAACCCGCTTCGATAGGAGTGAAAAAGGTTTTTGAGATGTTGGAACCGTAAGGTAAAAGGCGATGCACTGAGCATAGTTGAAGTGTACAAGGTAAAAGATACGAGTAATAGTTAATTGCTTACTTCGATTGCGCTCAGTACAAGCATTGCTAATTGCTAATTGCTGATTTGATAAATACCCAAGTCATATAACCAGAAACCATAAATTTTAACAACGTTCCCGCAATAAAGCCGCCAAAGGTTGCCAAGCTACCTTTTACTGCTTTTTTTGCATCTGATGAAACTGTTATCTCCCCGATATAAGCCCCAACTAATGGACCAATTATTATTCCTAATGGGGGGAAAAATATAATTCCAGCAATCAAGCCTATAGTAGCCCCCCATATTGCTCGCTTCGATCCTCCTGTTTTTTTTACTAACCATATCGGCAAAAAATAATCGAGAACCGTTACCACAACGGTTACTACAAATAAAGTCCATAGCAATTGGTTATCAATATCAACCAAATCGGTTAACTCTAAAAGTACTAGAGCTAAGAAGGATAAGGGAGGTCCCGGGATTACTGGTACAATACAACCCGCAAGCCCACCAAGCAAAAAAATAACCCCAAGAATTATCAAGAGTGTATCAATCATAATATTTTGTTTTTAAGGAGTTTAACATAATAGAACCTATAACAGAGGGGATTGCTAAATTGAAAATCCACATAGTTAGTGAAGCAGAAATAATGCCAACATCATTACTGTTAAAAACAGAGAGAAATGCAACGCTCAATGCGCTTCTAACAGCGGGTTCGGCAAATGTTAGAATTGGGAGCAACGCCATAACCAAATACATTATCCCAACACCGTAAAATGTCTCGATAAATGGAATTTGAGCATCGAAAATTTTCAGCAACAGCCAAAACTGAACTATAAACACCAAATATCTGCAAAAGCTTAAACACCAAACTTTTAAGGTTAAAGGTATTGTCCAGTGCGATATAAAATCGCGAATAGGTTGAATTATAGTGCGTTTAAACCATGTAGGATTTAAAATAAAAAATATAAGTGAAAAAATTAGGACTAATAGAATCAGGAAAAATATTATTACAAATAGATTTATTTTGCCAAAATTGAACTGAAAGGGAAGTTCATAGTTTTTTTGCCAAAAATATAAAGCAAAAACACCAAATATTAATGTTACAGACAGCTGCAAAATATTTGTAAATACGGTAGCAACAACTGTTTTAACTCTAAACTCCGAAGGTATAACCCAAATTCTACCAACATATTCCCCCGACCGATTTGGAGTAAATATTGCAACCGACAAACCGAATAAAACCCCCAAAAACGATTTTGGAAACGATATTTTGTAAAACCCTGAAAGAGAGAATTTCCATTTATAACTCTCTAATCCCCAATTGACAAACACAAGTATTAGCACTAAAGCTATTTGCAGTAAAAAGTTGCTATCAATTGAGATATAAAACAGACGGCTGACATTGAAAGAGTCATCAAAAACAAAACGATATAGTATGTAGCTCCATGACGCTACAAGTATTAAACGTTTTGTTAATACGGCAACCCATTGAGGAATTTTGCTTGTAGGAAATTCGTTTTTAACTCTTTCCAAAACTTGTCGATTTAAGTGAAGCAACAAATATATTGATAATTTGTAGTTGTTTGAAACAAAAAATCACTCCAACTTGTCTGCTTACTAAAATATTAGTTTGCCAAATCTATCGTATCTGTTTTTCTTCAAATATTAAAACATATCCTTAACAATATTTTTGACTTGTGCAAATAATAAAGCTAATTTTTAACGTTTTTTTAATAAAATACTTGACAAATGAATTTTTATTCGTTAGATTTGTTAAAATGGGAATGTTACAACTTCATCTTTTAAGAACGTATGAAAAACAGAATATTCAACATATCACTAACCTTATACTGCCTGTTAATATTTGCTATTTTAATAGCTCCAAAAACCACAAAAGCGCAAAAGTGGAGCGAACCAATAACCATATTTCAAGGAACTTATTATGCAGAAGATATTGATTTTGTAATTGACAATAATAACCATATACATGTTGTATGGGCATACTATATGTCTGATAACCTTAGAAAAATACTATATTCAAAATCTACGGATTACGGAGAAACATGGAGCGAACCTTACGATATAGTTAATAATGTATCTCTTTGGATGTGCGATCCTAAAATAGCTGTTGATTCCGATAATAAATTATATGTTACATATTCCTATAATGCAGGTTCAACATCTGAATCTATGGTACATATGCAAATTTTTAATGGTAATATATGGGGAGAGCCAATAGTTGTAAGTAAAGACTTAAAGAGTTCCCAACTAAGCAGTTTAGTAATGGATAACAGAGGAACACTACATATATTTTGGCATTATTTTCAAGGAAAGAGATTTCGATACAGAACATATTCGAATGGTAGTTTTAGTCCTATTTATAATCCATATCCAAACAATAGCATAGTTTATGTTTGTTGTGTTATGTTAGGCAAACGAAATGATATACATATGACAGCGCGTGAAACCCCACAATCCACTACTTACATGACTTATTTAAAAAAAGTAGGGAATGAGTGGACAAATCCAGATTCCGTATGTAAGCCTTATTGGGCTAGCATGAGTATGGCTATCGGAAAAAGCAATGAACCACACATTGTTTGGGTCACAAGGGAAAATAATAGGGATATAACATATTACACAACACTAATTGATAACCGATGGCAAACATCTAAGCTTACACCTAAGCGTAGTGACTCACATTCAATGATTGTAGAGCTAAATGGCACTGTGCATATTGTGCAAAGTGAGAAAACAGGAACAGGATACAATCAGATGCATTATACATTACAAAACGGTATTTGTGTATCTCGAATAATTGAATCTGCAGAACGGGGGTTTTATTGCCAGAAACTTATTGCTAAAGATACATTGTTGTTTCTTATATATGAGCATTTCCTATTAAATAATTCTCATGCTCGTATTTCATTAAGAAAACTTAAAATTGAAAATCAAAACCCAAATAGTATAGAACAAACAGCAGATTTAACAGGTTTTACTTTACGTGTTTTTCCAAATCCATCTAAAATTCGTCAGGGAATAAAAATAGAAACAAACTCAACAGGCAGTGTGCAAGTGGAAATTTATAATATAAAAGGCTTTTTGGTTTTCAAAACAACTGCACCACCGTCCCAAAATATTATGGAAACAAAAATACCGCCAGGGGTATATTTAGTTAAAGCAATATCGGATAAACAGGTAAAAACAGAAACAATAGTAATAACAGAATAGATAAAAAATAAACACCATGTGCTATAGGATATCTAATTTACCCCTTGCTTTTTACGGTTTATTGCTGTTCGCTATTTTAATAACTCCCCAGAAAGCAAAAGCCCAAGAGTGGAGCGAACCAGTTTATATAACTACCCCATATGATATGATATATATCAGCCAATCGGATATGATAATTGATAAAAATGGAGTGTTGCACATTGTATGGGTTCAGCGTTTTGGGAGTACAACAAATTCCTTTTTAGTATATATTAAATCGATAAACCAGGGGCAGAACTGGACAGAGCCTATAACATTAACATTGGGTATCGGGTGTTTAATTTATAATCCTATACTTGCGTTGTATAGCGATAATACAGTTTTATTATCATATTTTTCGCTAAAAACAGAGGTCGAACAATCTAGAATATTTTTAAAAAAGTTAGAGGGTGATATATGGGGTGATGAGATTGCAGTTAACGGTTCGCATGATTATTTTTATCACTCTCACACACATTCCTTAGCAATAGATAGTAACGACAAAGCATATATTTTATGGCCCAATGCAAATTTAGCACACACCTTGGTAGTTACTTATTTCAACAATCAATTCAGTATAGTCCCAAGTCCAACAGACTATATAAAGAGATTTACTATCAGAAAAGCTTTATTTGATAAAAATGATGTTCTGCATTATTCTGGCTTTTGGGGTAATACAATTGGTTATTCTTACTACAGTAACGGACAATGGCTACCCTTTAACTTAGTTGATGATAGTTATAAATACCACGATTTTACATTAGACAAAGACTCTATCCCTTACTTTGTTCTCAATTCTGTTATAGATGGAGGTTCAACAATGTTTGGGAATTATTATAGGAACAGATGGTATTTTGAGAAAATTGCCTCTGGATATAGTGAATCACACTCTCTGTTTATTGAGCAGA
>Ga0208195_1002035_pt1 | contig 20124 bp, 18 predicted proteins | sample AD_UKC077_MetaG_FD_184441 | JGI IMG/M metagenome (GOLD analysis project Ga0208195, IMG submission 184441) | Active sludge microbial communities of municipal wastewater-treating anaerobic digesters from USA - AD_UKC077_MetaG (SPAdes) (version 2) | ecosystem: Engineered > Bioreactor > Anaerobic >...
TCTGTGCCTGGGGTTGGGCGCCGAACTCCAGCCGCAAAGCGCCTTCGACCAGAAGGTGTACTACTATCCCGATCTGCCGAAAGGCTATCAACTTTCGCAGGCCCACCTCCCGCTGGCGCGCGGCGGCAGCATCGACATTTCCGATGAAGACGGCAAGACGAAAAGACTGCGCATTCACCACATCCACATGGAAGAGGACGTCGCCAAGCTGGTGCACGAGATGGAGGGGCGTCTGCCGATCAGCCTGGTGGACTTCAACCGCGCCGGCTCCCCGCTCGTGGAAATCGTCACCGAACCGGATTTCCGCACACCGCACCACGCCATGGAATTTCTCAAGGCGCTGCGCACGCAGGTGCGTTATGTCGGTTCTTCCGAATGCAGCATGGAAAACGGCACGATGCGCGTGGATGCCAATATTTCCGTGCGTCCCAAAGGCACCAGCCAGATGAATACGAAGGTGGAAGTCAAAAACATGAACTCCGTCCGCCACGTGGGCGACGCGATCGCGCATGAAATCAGCCGTCAGAGCCAGGCGGTGCAAACGGGAGAGGCGGTGGTCCTGCACACCCGGCTGTGGGACCCGGAAAAGAAAGTCACGCTTCCGATGCGCGGCAAGTTCGAAGGTCCGTGCGTGCCCGACCCGATGGTGCCGGTCATCGAACTGACGCCGGAATGGATTGAAAAAATGCGTGTGCGTCTTCCGGAAATGCCGGCCGCGCGCGCCGGGCGCTTCGTGAAGCAGCACGGTCTTACCGGCGAGGAGGCCGCGTTTCTGAGCGAAGATCCCGAAGTCGCGGTGTATTTCGAAGCGCTGGTCGGCCGGGGCATCGCACCGCGCACGGCCATGCACTGGCTGGCCACACAGCTGCTTCCGGCCGTCAAAGAACGAAAAATGGAGCTCGCCTCGCAGCCCGTCACGCCGGAGCGCTTCGCGGCGCTTCTGAAGATGCTGGCCGGCGATGAAATCAACGCCAACGCGGCGCGCGAAGTGCTGACGCATCTGTTTGAAAGCGGCGAGTCGCCGGAGGAAATCGTGAAGGCGCGCGGCTTCAAACAGGTGTCCGACGCGGGCGCGCTCGAAGCCATGATCGATCAGGCGCTCGCGACGCAGGCCGCGGCCGTGGCCGATTTCCGCGCCGGTCAGGGAAAGGCGCTGGGCTTTCTGATCGGCCAGGTGATGCAGGCATCCGGCGGCAAAGCCAACCCGAAAATCATCCGGGAGCTGCTTGTCAAAAAGCTGAACGCGGTTCCATAAAAAAACAGGGAACGGTTACAAACCGTTCCCTGCAACTTCTTTGTCATCCCCGGCCTGATCGGGGATCCAGTAGCGCGCAGCTTTAGCGGCGGTGTTTTTGCAAAAAATAGAACCGTCCCCTTTTTCTGGAACCGTCCCCTTTTTCTGCGTCAGCCTTTTTTCAAGCCGCCGGCGATTTTGGCCCAGGAATCCCGCAGGGGAACCACACGGTTGAAGACGGGCCGCCCTGCCGCCGAATCCGGATCGGCGCAGAAATACCCCAGCCGTTCAAACTGGTACTGCGCCCCGGGACGCGCGTCTTTGAGGCTGGCCTCCGCCAAGCAGGCCGAAAGTGTTTCCAGGGAATTCGGATTCAGACAGCTCAAAAAATCCTCTTCACTGCCCGGATCTTCGATCGTGAACAGACGGTCGTACAGGCGAACCTCGGCGGGCACGGCATGAACCGCCGACACCCAGTGGATCACACCCTGCACCTTGCGTCCGTCCGCCGGCGGCGCGCTGCGGGTCGCCGGATCATAGGAACAGTGGATTTCCGTCACCTCGCCGGTCTTTTCATCTTTGCGCATGCTTTCAAATTTGATGATGTAGGCGTTGCGCAGGCGAACTTCCCGTCCTGGTCCTAGACGGTTGTACTTTTTGGGGGGATCTTCCAGAAAGTCATCGCGCTCGATGTACAGCTCCCGTGAAAAGGAAACCTTTCTTGTTCCCATCTCAGGATGCTGCGGATGGTTGGCGCAGTCGAAGTCCTCCGTTTGCTGTTCCGGGTAATTGTCGATGATGACTTTGAGCGGCCGCAGAATGCACATGGCCCGGGGCGCTTTTTCGTTGAGGTCTTCGCGGACGCAGTGTTCCAAGAGCGAAACATCGATCAGGTTGTCGTTTTTGGCCACGCCGATCTGGGCGCAGAAATTCCGGATCGCCTCTGGCGTGTAGCCCCGCCGCCGCATCCCCGTCACGGTGGGCATGCGCGGATCATCCCAGCCCTTCACATTCCTGTTTCTCACCAGGTCGATAAGCCTGCGCTTGCTCAACACGGTGTAGCTCAGGTTGAGCCGGGCGAATTCAATCTGCCGCGGCCGGTTGCCGGCAATCAGTTTCTCGACGATCCAGTCGTAGAGCGGGCGGTTGTTTTCGAACTCCAGCGTGCAGATGGAATGCGTGATGCCCTCCAGCGCGTCGGAGAGGCAATGGGCGAAGTCGTACATCGGATAGATCACCCACCGGTCGCCCGTCCGGTAGTGCGGTTCGCGCTTGATCCGGTATAAAACCGGATCCCGCATGACGATGTTGGGCGAAGCCATGTCGATTTTGGCGCGCAGCGTGTGCGAACCGTCCGGGAATTCGCCGGCCCGCATTCGCTCAAACAGGCTCAGGTTTTCCTCCACCGACCGGTTGCGATAGGGGCTTTCCCTCCCCGGCTCGGTAAACGTGCCTCGGAGTTCGCGCACCTCGTCGGAGTTGAGATCACACACATAAGCGTCGCCTTTTTTGATGAGCTCCACGGCAAACGCGTAGAGTTTTTCAAAATAGTCGGAGGCGTAAAACAGACGGTCGCCCCAGTCAAATCCCAGCCAGCGGACATCGTGGATAATGGATTCGACGTATTCCATGGACTCGCCCGCCGGGTCCGTGTCATCGAGTCTCAGATTGCAGGTTCCCGAATACTGTAGCGCGATGCCGAAGTTAAGGCATACCGATTTGGCATGCCCGATATGGATATAGCCGTTGGGTTCGGGCGGAAAGCGGGTCGCCACGCGCCCTTCGTGTTTGCCGGCGCGAAGGCCTTCGTCGATGATGTCCCGGATAAAATCGCTCGGGGCGGGGGTTGACGGTTCAGTCATAACCAAAAAAACTCCTTTAAAAATTAACAGCCGATGGCTTTTCTCAGATTGTCCATTTTCAGGTTGCCGCCGGACATGATCATGACCACCCTTTTGCCCGCCAGCCGGTCCCTGATTTTGTAAGCGGCCATCAGGGAAACGGCGCCCGCGGCTTCGGCCACGTTGTGAGTGGCCGTAAGCGCCATTTTGATTCCTTCCAGAATTTCATCCTCGGTCAACAGCACCACGTCGCTGATGGTGTTTTTGAGGATGACATAGGGCAGATGGAAAACGCTTCGCGCGGCAAGGCCGTCGGCCACCGTATGGGCGTCATCCAGCGTGACGATCTCTCCCTTCTTCCAGGACTCGTAAAAGGAAGGCGCGTTCTGGGGCTCCACACCGATGATTTCGACGGCGGGATTGACGGCGCGGACGGTTTTCAGCAGGGACGCGCACCCCGCGCCTCCGCCGATGGGACAAATGATCACATCGACCTGCGGCAGGTCCTCCAGAATCTCCAGTCCCATGGTGGCCAGGCCGTTTAAAATTTCCGGCTCGTTGCCCTGTTGAACATAGTAATATCCGGCGCTGTCCACCAGCTCCTCGCAATAGGACTGGGCGTCGTAGAAGTCTTCTCCGTGGACGATGAGCTCCGCGCCGTAGCTTTCGATGATGCGGTTGATTTCCGGGTTGTTGTCTTCCGGCACGACCACCGTGCAGGGCACGTGGAACCACTGGCCCGCCCAGGCCATCGCCAGGCCGTGATTGCCCCGGGTCGCCACCAGAATGCCGGCTTCCAGCTCCTCGCGGGACATGTGATGGAAAAAGTTCAGGGCGCCCCGAATCTTGAAAGACCCGGTCGGATTGTGGTTTTCATGCTTGACAAAGGCTTCACAGCCCAGAAGCCTGGAGAGCTCCGAATAGCAGATCAGGTTCGTCCGGTTGAGGTATTTGTAGATCACCGATCTCGCCATCAGGGTTCTTGTCAGAGTGACCTGCTCGCTTAGCGCTTCGTATTTTTTCTGCATCAATAACCTCCCTGGTCTTAGCAGCCCGTTTCTTTTAAACCACTTTTTCGCCCGGCGTCAAGCAAACTTCACTTTTATTCCCTTCAGCCTTCGGTCTTCAGCCTATATACCTGATAACCATTTCCGCGTAGCGTTGCGCCGCGCCCCGGTTGGCCAGGACAACCGCCCGGCCCCGTTCGCCGCGCGCCTGTGCATCCTGCGGATCGGCATGCGTTTGCAGCATTTTTTCCAGCAGCTCGCGGGCGCTGTGAATACGAATGCCGGCGCCCGCCGCTTCCAGGAGCGCGGCTTCCGAGCTGAAATCATCCATGGAGGGGCCGTAAAAAATCACTTTTCCCCAGGCGGCCGCTTCCAGAATGTTCTGGCCGCCCCTCGGCACGAGCGAGCCGCCGCAGTAAACCACCGTCGCCAGCGCATACGTCTTGAAAAGCTCGCCGATCACATCGACGACGATTACTTTTTCATCCCGGCGGGACTGCCCGTTGCTCATCTGCGTCGCCGTGATGACATCGGGGAATCCCGACTCCCGCAGGAGCCGGATCACATCGCCTGCCCGTTCGACATGGCGCGGCACGACAATCAGCCGAAAATCCGGATCGCGCGCCAGCAGTTCCCGATAGACCCCGATCACAACGTCTTCTTCGCCCGGATGCGTGCTTCCCGCGACAAGAAATTTCTCGTGGGGACGCGCATGAAAGCGGCGGGCGATATCCTCCCGCAGGGCCGGCGATGCCATCGCCGCCAGGGCATCGTACTTGGCGTTGCCCAAGATGCTGATCTTTGCCGGATCCATGCCCATGCCGGCAATCCGGGAGGCGTCCACTTCGGAAATCATCCCGGCGGCGTCCACATTTTTCAGAACCTGACGCCAGAAAAACCGCGTCCGGCGGTATCTGGAAAAGGAGCGGGAGGAAAGACGGCCGTTCACCATCACGGTGGAGATATTCCGCCTGCGGCAGGCAGCCAGAAAATTGGGCCACAGCTCCGTCTCCACCGGAACAAACACCTCCGGACGGACGACATCCAGCATATGACCGACGCTGAACGGAAGATCAAGAGGGAAATAAATAAACGCGTCCGCGTCCTTCACCAGTCTTTGCGCCATGCCCTGGCCGGTTTCCGTCGATGTCGAAAAAATAATCCGAACGTCCGGCCTTTTCGCCTTCAACGCCGCGACGACCGGCGCGGCGGCGGTCACCTCTCCCACGGAAACCGCGTGAACCCAGACGCGCCGTCCGGGCGCGATGCCCGCCGGCAGATGATCCTGACGCGCGCCCAGCTTCTGGAGAAAACTGTGGCGGTACTTGCCCGTAAGCAACATTTTGAGCAGAAAGAACAGCAGTCCCGGAACCGCCGCGACCGCCAGAAGCATGTTATAGAACAATCTCATGCGCGCATCTTTGATTTTTTCAGCTTTGGTGTCAAGAAAATCCTTCGGATAGGTTATTAGGCTGAAGACTGAAGGCTAAAGGTTATTTTGAGGGGCGCTTCGCGCCCATTCCTCTTTCCCTTCGGACTTCAGCCTTCAGCCTTCGGTCTTCTTTCGATCCTCGGCCTTCTTTCGATTGACAGTGCCCGGTCGTTGGTATATTGAAGAACAACGATTTGGAGAAAATCCTATGAAACTGATTGCTCCTTCGATTCTTTCCGCCGACGGCGGAAGGCTCGCGGAAGAAATCGCCGCGGTGGAAAAAGCCGGCGCGGACTGGATCCACGTCGATGTCATGGACGGGCATTTTGTCCCCAACATCACGATGGGGCCGGCCGTCATCAAGGCTTTGCGAAAAACCACCCGGCTGCCCTTCGACGTGCACCTGATGATTCAAAATCCGGACGATTACGTCGAAGCCTTCGCGGACGCGGGCGCGGATTATATTACCGTCCACGTGGAGGCGGCCACGCATCTGCACCGCACACTCGGGCAGATTAAAAAAGCCGGGAAAAAAGCCGGTGTTTCATTGAACCCGTCCACACCGCTGGGTTTTCTGGAGGAAATCCTCCCCGACCTCGACCTGCTTTTGATCATGTCGGTCAACCCCGGATTCGGCGGACAGCAGTTCATTCCAGGCTCTCTTGCCAAAATCAGACGGGCTGCTGATCTGCTCGCCTCCCTGCCGCAAAAACCTCTGCTGGAAGTGGACGGAGGGGTGAATCTGGCCAATATCGCCGCCATCGCGGGAGCGGGCGCGGATGTGCTGGTCGCGGGCGCGGCGGTTTTCGGAACGCCCGACTACGCACAAACCATCGCCGCCCTCAAAGCCGAAGCCAACAAATCATAAATTTCTTTAATGGGGCTTTTGCGGGGAACGGTCGCGACCGTTCCCTGCAATTCCCTTGAATTCATCAATTAGAACGATGGGTTGCAACCCATTGTTCTCGGGGAAAGCAAACTGACGAAAATCATTTCTTGGTAAACTGGTAAAAAGTGATCAAAATCGTCACCCCGGCGAACCCCGTATCGCAGTACGGGGCAGGCGCCGGGGTCCATAACTCATTGTAATTACTGGATACCGGCCTTCGCCGGTATGACAAAACGGGTGCGAAATTGACTTTTTACGAGGTCGTCAAAATTATTTCTTGCTGTAGTCATAAACGCCGCGGCCGGATTTGCGCCCCAGATTGCCGGCGCGGACCAGCTTCCGCAAAAGCGGCGACGGGCGGTACTTGTCGCCCAGCTCGCGGTGCATGCCCTCACAAATCCGAAGCTGGGTGTCCAGACCGATCAGGTCGCCCAGCGCCAGCGGGCCGATGGGATGATTGCAGCCCAACTGCATCGCCTTGTCGATGTCTTCCGCCGTGGCCAGACCTTCATCCAGCACAAAAAAAGCCTCGTTGATCATGGAGCACAGAATGCGGTTGACGACAAACGCGGGGGCTTCGTTGACCATGACGACTTCCTTGCCCAGCTTCTTTCCCCAGGCTTTGGCGATTTCCACCGTCTCATCGGAGGTCTGCTGCCCGCGGATGACTTCCAGGAGCTTCATCACCGGAACCGGATTGAAGAAATGGGTGCCGATGAAGCGCTCCGGCCTTTTCGTGATGGCGGCCATTTCCGTAATGCTCAATCCCGAAGTGTTGGTGAAAAAAAGGCAGTGCGGGGGAACCACCGCTTCGAGTTCCGCATATACCTTTTTCTTCAGGTCCATCAGCTCGATGACCACTTCCACGACAATGTCCGCGTCTTTGGCGGCCTCCCCGACATCCAGCGTCGGCTTGATCCGGCCCAGAATCGCCTCCATCTGTTCTTTGGTAATCTTGCCTTTTTCCGCGTCGCGGCCCAGATTCTTCCTGATGGTGTTCATGCCGTTGTCGATGAAACGCTGTTCAATATCCCGCAGCGTCACTTCATAACCTGCCGCCGCGCAAACCTGCGCGATGCCGTTGCCCATCAACCCTGCGCCCAACACGCATATTTTTTTAATGTCCATAACAACCTCCGAATGGTTTATTGTTCAGCGGTTTCCCGCTTTTTTAACTGCCCTTCAAAACGTGATGAACCCGTAAAAAATCACCACTGTCACCCTGAGCCCGTCGAAGGGTGAACGTAAGTACTCTATATCACGTCATGCTTCGACAGGCTCAGCATGACAAAAGAGGGACAAGATGACTTTTTACGAAACCGTCAAACGTGCCCGACGGTAACAGACGGACAAGCCTCCCGTCAAGAAAAATACCTGCCTTTTTTTCATTGAATCCGCCGCTTCAATGTGCAAAAATCCCCCATGCATATTTACATCGACGGCTATAATCTGATCCGGCAGTCCATTCGTCTGCGTCGTTTCGAACGCCACAGCCTCGAAGCAGGACGCGCTGCGCTCATCGACTGGCTGGCGCAGTACCGAACCCGGAAAGATCACCGGATTACCGTTGTTTTTGACGGCTGGGTGGGAGGCTCCGCCCGGGAAGAGCGCGATTACAGCGCCGGCATTGACATGATTTATTCGCCCAAAGGCGTCAAAGCCGACGATGTTCTCAAAAGAATCATCGCCTCTTCGGACGAGGAAATTCTGGTGGTTTCTTCCGACCGCGAAATCGTCTCCTATGCCGTCCGTCGGGGCAAAGCCGCAATGCCCTCGCCGGAATTCGAATCGGTTGTGGACCGGCAGCTCGCGATGCCGGAAGACGACATGGCCTTCGGGAAAGATGAAGAGGAAGAGGAAGAGGAAGAGGACGCGAGCGGCCGCGTCGGACATAAAAAAGGGCCTGCCCGCAGACTTTCCCGCGCCGAAAAACAGACTAGGGCCAGGATCCGCAAACTTTAAGCGCAGGCTTTGATCAGAAACCGCTCCAGCAGAAGCTGCGGGTCCGTGGCCGAGGATTTCATGGCGCGATCCATTTCCAGCAACTCATCCAGATAGCCGATCAGGACGGGGCAGGAAAACCGTCGACAGTGACGCAGCGCGTTGAAAATCACAAAGGGATGCTTGCCGACCAGCAAATCTTCTTTGCGGGCCATGCCTTGCGCCATGGCCGAAACGGAGGGATAGACGTTTTTTTGAAAAGAGGGAAATTCCATGCCCGGCGTCACGGGGGGCAGTTTGCCGGATTGCGTCAGGATGGACGCCTGCAGCAGCAGACGAATCTCCCGGCTGATCATGGCCAGGATCATCAAAGGCTGCTCGCCCTGCTCCAGCAGGGACTGGAGCGCCAGAAGCGCCGCCTTCGCGTTTTTCTCGCTCAAAGCGTTCGTCAGATCAAAAATCCTGTCTTCTTTGGTTTTGCCGACAACGGTTTCAACGTCCTCCTCGTCGATCACGGTCTTTTCCCCGGCAAAAACGACGAGCTTCTGCAGCTCATTCAGGGAAGGACGAAGCTGGAATCCCGTCTTTTTTCCCAGCGCGGCCCAGGCCCCGGACGTCAGACTCTTTCCGCAGCCGTTCAGCAGCTTTTGCGCTTCGCTTTTGAGCGTTTCCCGGGTGGCGGCTTCCTTGATTTTGCCGAAATGCAGGACCACGCCCGTCCTGTCGATGACCTTGAAGATCTTTTTTCTCCTGTCCACCGCTTCAGCGGTCAGCATCAGGCAATTCCCCGCCGGGAGTCCGCCGGCAAGGAGCTTTTCAAACGAATCGGAGAGATCGGCGTCGCCGCCGGACGTCATGGCCCGGCCGGCGCAGATTTCAACGATCCGCGGCAGCCACGTGTGCCGGTCGTCTCCCGGGTCGTCTTCCACGGCGCCGGCCCATTGTTCATCGGAAATTTTCTGCCATCCTGCGCCCCGCAGGTCCTCCCACGCAAATCCCGACAGCTTCAAAAACATTTGGAATGACCGAACGGCTTTATCCTGGTTCTCCCCGAGGTTCTCGCGGATTTTTTGGATCAGGTCTCCCAGGTTTTCGCGGGATTGAAATATTTCCGTGTTTTTGACGACGACCACTTTGCGGCCGCCCAAAAGCGACGGCGCCGAAAGACGGTCCCGGAGCAGATCGAAATCCGCCTCGCTTCCGTCGAGAAAAAAAAGGCCGAAATCCCGGTCGGACGGGGGCACGAGAAGGTCCAGGATATCGCGGAGCGATTCCTGGATCAGATATTCTTCCTCTCCATACAGAAGATAACAGGGCGCAACCTTGCCCTTTTTGAGATCAAGCAGGACTTTTTCCAGGGACATCAACGGCTCTCCCGGCGGGGAAACGGGTGGCGTCTATACAATGACGTATTTTTGAATGTGTTTAACGACTTCTTCCGGCTCATCGATGATTTGAATCATTTCAATGTCAAAGGGCAGGATCATGTTTGCCCGCAGCATAGTGTTTTTCAGCCAGTCCAGAAGCCCCCGCCAGTATTCGCGGCCCATCACGATGATGGGAAAGCTTTTCACCCGCTTGGTCTGGATCAGCGTGAGGGCTTCAAAAAACTCGTCCATGGTGCCGTAGCCGCCCGGCATGATGATATAGGCAACGGCATACTTGACGAACATCACCTTGCGGATGAAGAAATATTTATAATCGATCTGCAGATTGGCGTAAGGATTGGGCTTTTGTTCGAAGGGCAGTTTGATGTTCATCCCCACGGACCGGCCGCCGGCTTCCGCCGCGCCCTTGTTCGCCGCTTCCATGATGCCGGGGCCGCCGCCGGTGATCACGGAAAATCCGTTTTGCACCAGAAGCCTCCCCAGTTTTTCCGCCATTTGATAATACGGATCCCCCGGCTTGACACGGGCTGAACCGAAAACGGTCACGCCGTTTTGAACCCGCGAAAGGTCCTCGATCGAATCCACGAATTCCGCCATGATGCGGAAGATCCGCCATGACTCTTCCCTGGACAATTCATCGATGAGGTATTGCTTTTCCATGCGGTTCCCTCCTTCATGATGCCGCCGGATCCGACGGGTCGCTTCGCGAAGGGCGATCCAACGTTCGGGCGCCCCCTCGCCGGCTCCGCCGGGGAACAGGCCGTCCGCCTGTCCGGCGCGACGGGAGGTCGGATTGAATAATCCGCGCTGTTTTTTTGTTAATTGCTGCGGCGGCGCTGAACTTTTGCCAGTCTGCGGCGCGCTTCAATGGTTTTTCTTTTCTTCTTGACCGAGGGCTTTTCATAGGCCCGGCGAACCTTCAGTTCCTTGAACAATCCGCTTTTTGAGAGTTTGTTCTTGAGAATTTTAAGCGCTTTCTCCACGTCGTTGTCAATGACTTTTACTTCCAATGTTTGCCTCCTCATGAATAATGAATATTGACTTTCAAATCAATGTCATCCTGTGAGCTGTTTGTGTCATCCTGAGCCTGTCGAAGGATCCCTGTCGAAGGATGACGCTCATCTGCCTTTTAAACGCAAAAAAAGGGCAGTCCGGCACAACGCCTGCGCCGTCAACTACCCTGAAATTTCCAATCGGTTTTAAATCACGCTCCCTGCCCGGAAAGTCCCTTCAAAAAACTTTCCCGCGATTATCCGCGTCAAATTTACCCTCGGCGCTGGGCCGTCGTTTCTTTTTTCGCCGCACGCCTTGGAGGTTTTCCTATATGCGATCCCGATGGAAATTGCAACAAAAATACGATGCCTTTAAACGGCCGGACCGTCTTCTTTTTTTCGCTCCCGGTTCCAGGCGTCGCTTTCGTATTTTTTAACCAGCCGGTCGCTCATCGCCTTTTCTTCCGGCGTCAATTCCCCCTCGCAAAAATCGACCCCCAGCGCGTCGCAAAACCCCCTCCGCAGAGCTTCGCAGAGCTCTTCCGCGCTTACGGGAGTCTCGACCAGCTCATTTACGCCGACTGCTCGGTTTCTCAACTGTTCCGGCGGCGCAGGCGACTGAATCAGGGCGGCGGTCGCGGCCGGATCGAACGTCATCAGAAGCGATCCGTGCTGCAGAAACCCCCCGTGCGACCGGACCTGTGCGCTGCCGCAGATTTTCCGGCCGTCCACCGTAAGCTCCTTTCCGGCAGGCTCGGAAAAACAGCAGGGCGCTCTTTCCTTTTTTCGGGCCAAAGCGCTTTTTTCAGCCAGCATCGCGTGGATGCCCAGTTCAGACAGGCCGCGCGCCAGGCAGGAGCTGATGATCTCATACGTCCGGACGATGCCGTCAGGAAACCGGCGCTCCCAAGGTCCGGCCGAAAGCGAATAGGTGATTTCATCCTGGTGATAAACGGCTTTCCCGCCGGTCATCCTGCGAACCATATCGACTCCGGCCGATCGGCACCGGCCGACATGGATTTCTTTTGGAACGTCCTGAAAATAGCCGACGGAAACCGCCGCCGGATGCCAGCCGAAAAAACGAAGCGTCGGCGGTTTTTGATGTTTCAGGGTTTCCCGGAAAATGGCCTCGTCGATGGCCATGTTTTGAAAGGCGCTATGGGATTGATACGGGATGAGCCGCCAGGTCATAGAAGGGCTTCAGTCCGCTTCCTGCCGCAGAATATAATCGTGATAGCCTGCGGCGTCCAGAAGATCATCGAGCTGCTCCATGTCGTCCATCTCGATCACCACCAGCCATCCCGTGTCATGGGGATCGCTGTTGACGATGCCGATGTCGTCGTTGATGTCTTCGTTGACGCCGACAATGGTCCCGCTGACCGAAGCGATCAGGTCCACCACCGCCTTGGTGGATTCAATGGAGCCGAAGGCTTCGTCGCGCTCCACATACGTGTCGATTTCAGGAAATTCAACGGACAGAATTTCCCCCAGGCTCTCCTGGGCGTAATCCGTAATCCCCAGCGTAGCCATGTCTCCGTCAACCCGCACCCACACATGCTCGCGACTGTACAGCAGGTCTTCTGGAAATACCTTCATAACAGGTCAACCTCAATGCTATTCAATGGTGATGAGGTCTTTGCTCATCGATGTGATCATTTCGCAACCGTTTTTTTTCACAACCACCGTGTCTTCAATCCGAAGCCCCCACAGACCGGGGTAATAGAGGCCGGGTTCAACCGTCAGAGCCATGCCGCTTTGCAAAACATCACCCGACGTCGGCGCCAGACGCGGCGCTTCGTGAACTTCCAGCCCGACGCCGTGGCCTGTCCCGTGGACAAAATAGCGGCTGTATTTTTTCCCCAGCGTCCGGCGCGCCAGCGCATCGATCCGCGCCGCGGCCGCGCCCGCCCTGATGGCAGCGATGGCTTCATCATGAGCCCGCTTGACGGCACGATAAGCATTTTTTTGACCCCGTGTCAATTCCCCAATTGCAAAGGTGCAGGTTTCATCGGAACAGTACCCCTGATAGCGGACGCCGAAGTCCACCACGACGAAATCCCCGTGCCGGATCTTCCGGGAGCTCGGCTGCGCGTGCGGAAACGCCCCGTTTTCTCCAGAGGCGACAATCGTCTCAAAGGCCATCTGCTCGGCGCCCCCCTGCCGCGCCTGCGTTTCCAGATACAGGGCCGCTTCTCTCTCCGTCCAGCCCGGCCGCAGGGCGCAGGCCAGCCCCCTTACCGCCTTTGCCGCAATCGCCGCCGCTTTTTTCATCAGAACAATTTCTGCGGCGTCCTTGCGGGCCCGCAGCATTCTCAGTTCTTCGCCCAGGGGAATCAGCTTCACGTTTTTCAATCGCCGGATCAGCCGGTCATAGTCGCTCACGTTCATGTGCAACGGCTCAAAACCGATTTTTTGAAGGCCCATTTCTGCGGTTGCCTGTTCGATGCTATCCAGCTTGTCGGCAAATTCGCAAACGGGAATCCCGCAAACCTCCGCCCGGGCCTGCGCCGTATAGCGCCCGTCCACCAGCAGACGGGCTTCGTCCCGGCCTGCCATCAGCAGGCCTTCGCTGCCGGTAAATCCCGACAGATAGCGGATGTTGCAGATGTCGGTGAAAAGAATTCCGTCCGCTCCCCAGCAGGGAATTTTTTTTTGCAAAGAAGACCGTCTTCGCGAAAATGCGTTCAGGGAGGTTTGCTGCATGAAGGATGTTCCTGTAGATCAACCGGTTTTCCCGGCGGTTAGTGCAAATTCTTCAAATACTCCCGGGATTTTTGCCCCAATGCCGAGAGCGGCGCAAGCTTGATCACCTGCTCGAAGGATTTTTTGGCCTTCGCCTTGTCCCGCAGTTTCAGGGAAATCTCCCCGAGGTAAAAATGCGCCTCATAAAGAGAGGGGTTGAGCGCAGCCGCTTTTTCCAGATGCTCCCGCGCCCGGACCGGATCCGATTTTTGCAGATAGGCGAGCCCGATATTCAGTTCGATCCGCGGCTGCCAGGTGGCCACTCCGTCCTGGCTCAGGGCCTGGCGGTATCGCGACAGGGCCATGTCATAATTCTTAAGATTGTAATAGGCCAGCCCGGAGTTGTACAGCGCAAACGCGGGCGTCGTATAAACAGGATTCTTCAGCGCCCGGTCGAAGGAATCGATGGCCTTCTGCCATTCACCTGCATCCATCTGCATGACGCCGATGTAGTTATGGGCTTCGGAATAATCTTCCCTGAGGGACACGGCCTTCTGAAACTGCTCCATCGCCTGGTCTTTCAGGCCGCGGCCAAGGTAGGCGATGCCCAGATAATAACGGATTTCCGGGTCATCGGGCGCGTTTTTTTCCGCTTCCAGAAGTTCGGCAAGCGCGCCGATATATTTTCCAGCCTGAATGAAAGACACGCCTTTTTGCAAATGCATGTCCGCCTGATCCCGGTGATACGGCGTGCTGGTGCAGGACACAAGCGACAGCGTTCCCGCAAGCAGAAAAAAAATAAGAGCCGTTTTCAGTTTCATCATTCCATCAGCTCCGTGATTTCGCCGGAGTATATGAAGGGTTCCACAAAAATCCCTCCGCGGAAAGGTACGCGGAGGGAGAGCTTTTGGAGCAAACAATCGTTTATTTCCGGCGGCAGCGATCCAGATTTTCCATTCTCGTCGTATCGCATTCGTCTTCGACATATCCGGATTCCGTCAGGATCTTCGGCGTAATAAAGACCAGCAACTGCCGCTTCTTGATATCGATGTTTTCCGTTTTAAACAGCCACCCCAAAACGGGGATTTTGTAAAACCAGGGAACGCCGGCCGTGATTCTGGTCTCATCCACCTTGGCAATGCCGCCGATCACGACCGTATCGCCGTCCTTCACGACCACTTTGGATTCCACTTCATTTTTGACAATGGGAGGGTTTTCACCTGAAACATTGGCCTTGGTGTAATCCGCCCTGTCGTTGGAGGCCTTGATGTCCATGGAAATCCGGTTGTCGTCGGTTATTTTCGGCTTGACCTCCAGCTTCAGCAGGGCATCTTTAAAGGCGACAGTGGGAGGGGACGAGGTCGTGGACGGCGTGATGTAGGGAACCTCCTCGCCCTGCTTGATTACGGCTTTGACGTCATCCATCGTCACGACGCGGGGAGAAGAAATAATTTTCCCCTGCGTGGTCTTTTCCAGCGCCTGCAACTGCGCTTCAATAAATCCGTGAGCGCCGCCAAACACCAGGCCCAGCGTCGGCCCGACAACAGCCGCCGGCATATTGACCGCCGCCATTGTCATTGCGGGATTGATTTCCGGAGGAAATGCATAGTTCATTCGACTTGTAGTTGTGAGCGGGTTGGTGCCCCCGGAAATGCCCAGTCCATAGGAGCCGGAGATGTTCTGGCTGTTGCCGCCACCCCACTGGATGCCCAGGTTCCGAATAAAATCATCCGACGCCTCGACGATCTTTGCCTCGATCATGATCTGGCGCAGTTTGCCCTTTTCGATGTCGGACTTCTGTTCCCTGGCTTTTCGTTCTTCATCCGCTTTTTGCTGAGCCTCAAAGGCCGCCTGCCGATCCGCCTCATCCTGCTTCTTTTTGGCCAGCGTCATCACGATGATGACGTCGTCCGTTTGTTTTTTCGTAAGTCCCTTGATGTTCAGGATGGCATCCAGCGCCTGGTCCCACGGAATGCTTTTCAGCGTCAGCGTGACATTGCCCTTGACGTCGTCGCCGGAAATGATGCTGATATTGCCGTATTCCGCCATCAAACGCAGCACGCTTTTGATTTCCGCGTCCTGAAAGTCCAGGGAGACGATCCGATCGGTATATCTTTTCACGCCTCCCGGCTGCACCGGTTGCTTTTCCCCGGCCGCCGTTTCGCGGGCCTGAGCCAATTTCGAGGACAGACCGGAAATATTGAAATCAACAATGATTTTCTTTCCCTCCGGCAAAACGGAATAAGGCGTGTTTTCCCTGAAGCGAATCGTTAAATAAACCCAGGGTTTGCCCTTCTCCGTTTTCTGATCCGCCCGCACGTCGGTCACGTTGAGCAGATTGCCCTTGAGCGTCTCCCGCAAATGGTTCGGGAGATACAAATTTTCCAGCCGGATCAGCAGGCTGTTATCCCCCTGGAGCGATGCGGGAATGTTCGCCGGCAGTTGAGATACCTCCAGAATGACTTTCTCTCTTCCGGGCTGCTTTTCCAGCAGGATGTTTTCCAGATAACCGACGTTGTCCTGGGCGCCCGAGCCCGTCATCACACCGGCCGGTGTATAGAGAAAAACCCAGAGGACGATGAAAACCGGAATGATTCTGGATAGATATTTTCTCATGATCTTACCTCATTATTGATTTTGACGCAGTTTCAAAACAACTCTTCTTGTTTTTTTCCCTTCCAATTCCTCCACGATCACCCGATCCGCCAGGATGTCGGCTACTTTTCCGTTGCGAAGCCCCACTCGCGTTCCCACAAAAAGAGGGTAAAACTTTTTGGCCGCGTCTTCGACAATGGCCATGCGGCGTGCCTCGTCTCCCATGATTCCAACGATTTTGAAGTTTTCCACTCCGGCTTTCTGCAGCGGGAAGATGGATTGGGCTGCAGCCGCTTTTACTTTTTTAGCCGCGACGATTTGCACATCCACGAACGGCCTGAAAGGATCCGGTTTGCCGAACGGCTTGTAACTGTATGCAATTTCCGGCTTGGGCGCGGCTTGCGCTAAAGCGGCGGCTGCGGGCGCGGCCTGAACGGCTTTCGGTTGAGCGGAGGGCGCGGTTTGAACCGCCTGCGGTTTTACGGGCGGCTGAGGCGCGGCCGGTTTCTTTTCCCCGTCTCCGCAAGCGCAGAACACCGCCAGGAAAAGTCCTACACCGAACCAAACGATTACTTGTTTCTTATTTTTTCTTTTCATTGGCCTGCTCTTTTTTATCCACAAACATATAGGTTTTCACGATGCAGGATGCCGTTATCGAATATTTCTTCCCCGCCTTGCTTTCTTTTCGATCCCCGATGGAAACATCGGAAATATTGACAATCCGGGGCAGTTTGGCCAGTTTGTCAAAAAAAGCGACAATGTTCTGGTACCCGCCCGATACGGTCACCTTCATCGGAATTTCCTCGTAGAAAGGCTCCGATGCCGGCGCTTTGGCCGGCGGCGCTTTTTTCGCATCGCCCGGCTTGCCGGCCGCTTTCTCGGCCTCGGCCTTCTTTTCCTGCTCCTCCTGCCGCTTGTCGGAGGGCTTCAGCTTTCCCGAGAGTTTTTCGGCCTTTTCCAGGGTTTGCGGCACGGAGGGGAGCGGTTCAAACAGGACGAACTCCACACCCGCTTCCCGGCCCGCCGTGGCAACGGAATAAAAGAGACCGGGGATTTCCTTCCGGGCGGGAAGCTTCTGCAGGGCGGCCTGATAATTTTCTTTCAGCGACGCGACCTGCGCCTTGACCTTGTTGAACTGGCGCGCAATGTTTTCTTTCTGCTGAATCTGCGTCTGAAGTTCCTCCAGCTGCTGGGTCATCTGTGATCTTTTGGCAAGTGTGTCGGACAAAAAATAGAAGTAGTACAGGTAGCCGATCAGAAAAATGACCACGACGACGATCAGGGCCTTGACCTGCGGAGATAATTTCTTCAGTTCGTCTAATTCTACTCCGACATATTATCTTGCAAAGTTGTGAAGGCTGTGGTATGGAGCTTTCATGGGAAAAGAGACCGTATTTTTGGGGATAGACGACTACATGGCGCTGTATTCTCCGTACATTAAACGAGCGGAAGCCAGAGAGCTGGCGCAATGTTATGTCGTCGGACTGATGATGGATGGGGACAGGAAGTCTGTCGAGCCGATGTCGGAAAAAGTCCACGCCTCGGAAAGGGGGATGCAGAGGTTGTTGACAGAGGTAAAGTGGGACCGTGACGGTGCATTTGGCGAATACAGAAGACGGATGCTTGTGGAGACAGCCGATCCCCAGGGGGCGTTTCTTATTGATGATACGGGTTTTCCGAAGAAAGGTCGTCATAGTGTCTGTGTGGCCAGGCAGTATTGCGGCTCTCTTGGGAAGGTTGACAACTGTCAGATTGGGGTCAGTTTGACCTACGTGGGTCAAGGGTTCGCCTGGCCATACGCGATGGAGCTTTTTGTTCCTCAGTCCTGGGATAATCCGGATGATCCTGAATGTTTCGACATGCGCAAGAAGACCTACATGCCGGCGGATGTCCATCACAGGGCGAAGTGGCAGATGGCTCTGGATCTGATTGATCAGGCCAGATCCGATGGGGTGCCTCACCGGGCGGTAGTAGCAGACAGTTGGTACGGAGACATAACGGATTTTCGTCAAGGGCTCGACGACCGGCAAGAGCGCTACATCGTCGGCATTTACTCGGATACACAGATTTTTCTGGAGTCTCCGATTTTTGTTCAACCCGAGCCCCAGGAGAAGAAGAGAGGGAGAAAGAAAAAATGCCCGAATCTGATCGAAACGAATCCCCTGCCGGTCAAGGTTTCCGAACTGGGGAAAAGCGTCGCGGAAGGAGACTGGGAGCATCTTGAAATCCGGAGAGATTGTCTGGATAAACCCCTGGTGATTGAGGCGGTATCCAGAAGGGTCTTTCCTGCCCAAGGCTATCGGAAAGGAACCATTCATGAGGAAGTCTGGCTGATCATCGAGAGAAGAAAGAAAGATGACGGGGAATATGAACTCCGGTACTTCTTCAGCAATATGCCCCAGGACATGCCGACTTTGGAGATGGTTCGTCTCTTTCATGAAAGATTCTGGATCGAGCAGGGCTACCAGCAGTTGAAGGAGGAACTGGGTCTGGATCACCATGAGGGCAGAAGCTGGACCGGCTGGCGACGGCATGTTCTTCTGGTCATTCTTGCTTTCGGCTATCTGACGATCCAGCGCATACAGGAAAAAAAACTCGAACAGCAGAACCTGTGGTATCGGAGAATAGGAAAGATACAAAGCAGTCTTTCCCAATGAATCCTTGTGTTTTGAAATCGTGGAAGGACCGCCAATGCCCCGTTCGTTCCTCGGCGCGCTGGCGGGGTCGGCAAAGAGCGATAAAACAAAAATCCTCTCTGCCTGATGTCCGGCATCAAATCGCCTTGTACCTGATGAGGTTGTTGATCTGATCATAATCATTTATGTGTCGGAGTAGAACTAATTTTAAATCCATCGCCATGGCTTAAAACCCCTTTTTCAACTTGCAGGAAAAAATGAACTGCTGCAGGGTCGTTTCGGCAATCTCCACTTTTTTGGACGATACCAGATCCACCGACTGGATCGCGGGGAAATTTTCAATCGTTTTCATGAAACCGGCAACCGCGATGTTGTCGCGGCCGACGCCTTCCAGGGTCAGGTTTTCCTGGCTTTGTCCGATTTTCGTCAGCCAGACGCTTTTGGGCGGAACCAGCATGGCCAGGTCGTCAAACATTTTTACCGGGTAAACGCGGTTTTCTTCCAGTGTGCCAATCACGCCGAGCTTCAGCTCGAATTCTGCGATCTGGCTCTTATATTTGTCCAGATCACCCACTTTGGCTTCCAGCGCCTTGAGCTTGTCCCGGGACTCCGTAAGCTTTGTTTCCAGGCCGCTGACCTGAACGGTCATATAGATGTAAACACCGGCCAGACAAACGATAAAAAGAACAAAGGCTCCCGCCATGACGGCGATCTGCCGGGTCAGATTCTCTTTCTTTTCTTTTTCATGGTATGGGATAAGATTGATTTTAATCATTTGTCACCTATTTTCCTTAAACCCAACCCGATGGCCACAGCGCCGATAGTTTTGATGCCGTCCAGTTTTCCTTCATCAATGTTCTTTTTGTTGTGCCCGATCTTGGCAAGCGGATCGATCAACTGCGTGCCGATGTTCAACCGCTGCGACAAAAGGTCGCTCAATCCGGCAATTCTCGAGGATCCGCCGGACAGAAAAACATGCTTGATTTCTTCTCCGCCGAACGTAGAGCGGAAATAATCGACGGACCTTTCGATCTCCGAGCAGATGGGCTCGGCTGCGTCCAGAATAGCGTTTTCGAAGTCCGGAATCTCCTGCGCGCCGGCCGTCCCTTCCACCTTCATGCGCTCCGCTTCCTCCGCCGTCACCTGAAACCTTTCCTGCAGCGCCTCGGTGACGGCGTTTCCGGCCATCGTAAAATCTCTCGTGAAGACGGACATGCCGCCCTTGATCACGTTGATATTCGTCAGGCTCGCGCCGATGTTGACGATGACGACAATCTCATTTTCTTCAAAGTCATAGTTCGCCTCGTACATGGTTTCCAGCGCGAAAGAATCCACATCCATGATCATGACCTGCAGGCCGGCCGCGGCAAATGCATCCAGGTAGCCGTTGACATCCGTCTTTTTGGCGGCCACAATGATCACTTCCATCTGATTGGGATTGAATTCATTGTCTCCCAGAATCTGGAAGTCATAATTCACGTCATCCA
>Ga0208195_1002056_pt1 | contig 20007 bp, 19 predicted proteins | sample AD_UKC077_MetaG_FD_184441 | JGI IMG/M metagenome (GOLD analysis project Ga0208195, IMG submission 184441) | Active sludge microbial communities of municipal wastewater-treating anaerobic digesters from USA - AD_UKC077_MetaG (SPAdes) (version 2) | ecosystem: Engineered > Bioreactor > Anaerobic >...
CTCTTGATTTGGCGGGCCCAGTCTTCCTTTGTCCTGTGCTCCTTTGCATCAACATACCGATATTTGCCCAAAGGTTCGTTGAACATGAAGATGCTGCAGGTCCCTTTGCGGATGTACTCCGAGTCTTCCCGTAACGGCTTTCCACGTTCCATTGGAATTCTTTTTCTTTTATGTGAAAGCAGTTGCAAGGGCTTCTCATCCATGCACAGGACCGGTCTTAGGCTATCGTAGGGCTGGGCATACAGCTCCAAGACATCTTCCATTGCTGCCACAAAGTCACCATTCTGCTTGGCGGGGATGGTCCAGCACCGCTTCAGGTGAGGCTTAAATGAGTTTTTTTTAGCGTCCGAGAGACTGACATGGCGGAGATTTCATCGATGGAATCCAATTCCACCATCTTTTCGGCAAGCAGCCTGACAGTCCATCTGGCATATCCCTCGGGAGCCGGGCTGCAGCACAATGCAATCAGATGTGCTTCCACATCGCCGGTGATCTTTGTCTCCCTGGGCCCTTTATCTCTCTCTTTACGTTTGACCACGGCCTCGACATCCTTGCCCAAGTCATGAAAGGTTCTCTTCACCGACTTAACCGTAGGGACGCTTACACCAACCTTCTCCGCAATTGCAGATTCCTTATCAGGTCGCCTTCCCCCAGAAGTATCACATTCCAAGAGGATCCTTGCACGTTTGACAGCCTGAACCGGTCTGACTCCCTTGGTAATGAAGCCTTGCAGGTAATCCCTCTGAGCATTGTTTAGCCTGATTGTTCTCTTTGCATATGCCATGGCAGTATCCTCCCTTATTGTTCTCCAATTTGAAGGATACTGCAAGCATCTATGAAAGTATATATTTAAGTGTTACAAACTACTAGTCATGAAACACAAGGTCAAACCTATCACCGCGGTACCCAATAAGAACAATTTTTCCCTTCTGTGGCAATTGGGTAGTGTTGCTCTTGGTGACGGTGGTGAAATGAAGGCATGTATCGTTTTCATCATACACCGCAAAAGCAGCCCCTTCGGGCATGTCGACAACCATCGTTTTCCCTTGGACTGACTCTCCGATGACATAATACTTGGCAAACTCATCATCTGTGATGATACAGTGTGTTGTTGCAGTAGTGAGGGTGGGAATGAAATCTTCACGGATATACACACTATCATTCCAATAAAGATATTCTGATCCCTCGTGCATCCTGAGTATAAGGTCGCCCACATCACGGAATTTCACTGTATTGACGGCGAGATTCTCCTCAATGATTTTTGCTCCTCCAAATGCATATCCTGAGTCGAAATTGTCGTTGAGCTGGATATGTGAGAGCAGGAAGTAGGTTTGTGAAGTTGGTATCTCGTTTATTGGATAATACTTTTTACCGGCACGGTCACTCCATGCTTCTAGGATGACAGGGTCAGGATGGATGGTTTCGATCTTTTGATAGCTCAATGAGATGAACCATAATTGGGCCACCTCTGGAATGGTGAAAAGCCTATTGGCTTGGAGGTAGAGATTTCCATCGGTCTGGAGTGAAAATTTGATGGTGTTTTCTCCTCCCTCAGCTTGGAAGAGCTGTTCTCCAATGTAGATGTATCGAAGGACTGTATCGGAGTGTAGAGGCTTGATTTCCAGTATGCCATCGTGAATATCGACCTGGACTGTTGTGATACCGTCAACATACAAGCCTGAGTAAGCAGTATATTCAGCAGGCATCGGTTTTTGCTCTGGAGGAGAGGGTAGGTGAGTGGGTTCAATGATTTGCTTGATGTGCCCTTTCTCCAGGAGATACTTCTCCAAGATACTTGCACCGAGCATGTAGTTTGCAGCTGAAGAACTCCCCGATGAAACTACCGCTATGGCAATCTCCAACTCGGGTATGACAATGAGTGATGAGTGGGAGAGCTGAGTATCGCCGCCTTTTGAGAGTGCCTGCAATGCATACGTAGAGAATGGGTGACTGTGCACACTATCCCAACCCAATCCGAAAGCAAAGAAATTGTCTCCTGAATATTCAGGCCACATACCTTTCTTGTACTCCTCTTCTTGCATCATCTGTGCAGCTTGCCGGGAGAGGATCTCAGGCTTGGTTCCCATAAGTACTTGTGCGAATGTGCAGAGGTCCTCTGCTGTGGAGTACAAGCCTCCGGTTCCCAGGACGTTGACGGTATCATTGGGCAAGAAAAGCTCATACTGAGGGAGGTATACCTTTGCTATGCGATTGGCCTTATCAAAGTCGTCAAGAGGTGTCTTTGTATTCTCCAAGCCAAGCGGTTGGGAAAAATGCTTGGCAATGAATTCGCTATACTTCATCCCGGAAATATGTTCAATCAAGAGTTCAGCAAGGGTGAATCCATCATTGCAGTACTCTGAGAATTCACCTGGGTCGGCTTTCAGTCTTTGGCTGGCCAAGTGTTTCAGCAGCGTATCATGGGCGATTGTATTGTTGTCGTCAAACAGGAATGCATTTGCCAAATTGGAGCCATTCAAACCACTGGAATGATTCAGAAGCATCCTGACTGTGATATCCTTATACCGCTCATCAGCCATAGTGAAGGAAGGCAGATACGTGCTGACACTTGTGTCCAGGTCAATTTTCCCCTGGTCCCATAGCATCATCAGCGCAGCAGTTGCAAACATCTTGCTGGTAGACCCGATTCCATACATATCGTCTTTTGTCACAGGACGGCCGCTTGATGCATCAAATACCCCGCTGCTTCCTGATAAGACGATGGTTCCATGGTCTATCAGGGCATATTGGACGCTGGTTGCGGCATAGTTGCTTACGATGGTATCGGCGTTAATCTGCGCCTTTTCCTCAAGAGAAGGTATTTCTTCAGATTTTTGTGTAGTTGAGCAAGAAATGATGATGAGCAAAAAGAAACAGAGAAAAGTGAGTCTCAAGAAGTGTTTCATACATGATCTCCCTCTAGGCTTCTATACCTTGGCTCCAGTGTAAATAGCATCTCATACCTACACTTCAAATGGAAGAATTGTCCCTTAAGAAACTGGATTTGAGTATTGAAGTGAACAACTTTCACTGTATGTCACGTTGGTATGAGTCCATACTTCGAAAATGTGTGGTTCACCTCTGGCTACTCCATTTCTGTCAAGAATTGGATAGCTTGTTGCTGTTCCACATCTTCTCCCTTGGCAATACTCAGGGCATGCTTTTTGTCATTGGAATGCGAATGGTGGGTTCAACACCTCCAATTCCATTTCTACTGTCCAGCTGAATTTCATACTTCGCATTGACCTAAGCCCTTTGTCTAGACAGCTGGTTTGAATTCATCCGAAATTCAAGCCACCCGTTGCCCCATCTCCCTGACGGGAAATGCTCCGTAATACACTGCATCAGGTGTCCGGTAATCCAGTCCTTGATGCAACCGTTCGCCATTGAAGAAATCGATGAACTTCTTCAGCCCCCGCTTCAGCTCCCCCGGACTCCGGTAGTCGTGCAGGAAGATGTGTTCGTACTTCATCGTCCGCCACGTCCTCTCCATGAACACGTTGTCCAGGCATCTGCCGACACCGTCCATGCTGATCTCGACATGCAAGCCCTCCAGGATGGCCAGGAACTCCAGGCTGGTGAACTGGGAGCCTTGGTCCGAATTGAAGATCGCCGGCACCCCGTACCGATCGATCGCCTCGTACAGGCATTCCTTGCAGAACGCCACGTCCATCGTGTTGCTCACCCGGAACGACAGTATCTTCCGGCTGAACAGGTCGATGATCGCCACCACGTAAACCATGCCGCTGGGCAGCCTCACATAGGTGATGTCCGTCGCCCAGACCTGGTTCACGTGCCGTATCTTCTTCCCCCTCAATAGGTAGGGATACTTCTTGTGCTGCTTCCCCTTCCCCTGCCTCGAGGTGTTCGGCTTGGGCGAGACCCCACGTATGCCCAGCCGCCTCATGATCTTGCGCACCCGCTTCTCCGTCGCGAGGGCGTTGCCTTGGTCGCGCAATTGCCTCGCCAGCTTCTGGTAACCGGTGGCCGGATGGTCGGTCCACCAATCCAAAACCGCCTGCACCAGTTCAAGCTCGGCATCGTTGGCGACGATGGCATCCTTGTGCCCGAGCCACCAATAATAGCTGCTCCGGGAGACCCCCAGGAGCCGGCATTGCTCGCTGATGCCCATCGTGAACTCCCTGCCGTGCACCTCGACCGAAAGTCCGGGAATGATGAGCTGCTCGTCCCTCAGTCCTGGATTTTCAGTTTTTTTTTCAAAAGCACGTTCTCGAGCTGGCTCTTGCCGAATTCCTCCAGCAGCAGCTGCTTCTCTTTCTCAAGCTCCGCAACGTGTTGCTCGAGCTCCTTCTGCATCTTCGACTTCTCGTTGAAGAACCGTGGCCCTTCCTGCTGGAGTACCTTCTTCCAGGTGCTCACCAAGCTCACCGAGACATCGTTCTCGGCCGCAATCACCTGGACCGTCTTCTCCCCGGCCAGGGCCTCCGAGGCAACTTTCAACTTGAAATCACCCGTGTACGTCCGTTTCTGCCTTCCCATATGTCCACCATACGCGTCGTGCGCATCGTGGGCAACTCTATTCGGTTGTTTCAACCCCTCCCTGTCCAAGATTCGGTCTTAGTATAGTTTCCCTCCAAGTTATCTGTTCAGGCTTTGAACATGGTTTCCTCCTTTTCTGGGGAGCAGGCACATGTGCTGTGCGATCGGTATCCGTACGATCCTGCAGCAGTGAGGGCACTTAAGTGAGATTACCACAGGCTGGTCAGCCTGGTTGAATCCTGAAGCATCGAATGCCCGTTTTCCGCAATTGGGGCATCTCATGGGAACATTCATCACAACTCCTTTTTGTGTTAAATGTTAACTAAAAAGCTAACATCGAGGCGAAAAAGAAACCCGCTGTCAAAGGCAGTCAGGCATTCTTATGAGATATACAATTCACCGGCAGCCGCATTGGCTGCATGATGAATGAAGTTCCAGAAATCAGGTGGGAAGATATCCCAGTGAGGCCAACCGGACCCATGCAGCTTGTGCGGACACGTTGAAAACCTCGACCATCATGCTGATCAGCTCAAGATGCCAACGGCCGTTGCACTTGAAACCGATATTCTTGATTGCAGCCTTGGGCATCAGAAGGACTGCAGCAAGGTAGTTTGCCTGCCATTCAAGCCAGGCTTCCCCCTGGAGGCGTTTGCCGTTCACATCGACACCACTCAGGTCAGGGAACGAGGGTTTTGCGTAAATGCCTACGCTGGTATCACTATACCCGGCAAACTCGGCCTTGCGTCTGTAGTACTCAGCGTGTATCAGCCCGTGCGCCGCCTCATGGCCCAACGTGAAGCGTTCACGATGCTCATAGGCAGGGTTCTCGGCAAGGGTACCCTCAATGATGATGGTGTTCTTTTTCACCGATATGAACTCTGCGCGGTTTAGTATTGGATTGTAGACGGGTAGCATGTCCGTATCATTAAATACCGTCAGCCCCAGGTACACCCCGTTGTGGGAAAGATACTGGTACTCTTGATTGAATCCCATTTCTCTGATCAGTCCATCCAGATCCGTGGGTTGCGGATTTAACAGGACTGCAGGGGAGAAGGCGTGAAGAATCCTCTCCCCGTACCTCTCGAGCTGTTGTTTGCTCAGATGTGGAATTCCGTTCGAGTCCAATTTGTTTGCACATTTAACCATGCTGCCCTAGTTATCCCCGCTTTTCCTCTTGATCAGTTCCTCAATGAACATCTTCCAATCATTGTTGGCGTTCACATTAAATGAACATCTTTTATCACGTTGAGTGGGTACGATCTTCCCACTCAAAAGCCTTGCCCTGAAAGTGGGGGCGACACCGAGGTGAGCACCCCCATCATGATCATTACCTCCGTCTAGATCACCTCCGTCAGCGCCATCCTCACATGCTCCGGTGCGACGATCTGGGCCTTCTCCATCGACGCGGCGAGCATGGCCCCCCGGGCGAGGTTGTTCGCCCTTCTGAGCAAACCACCGGAGCCCTGGTGTATCGCCATGATGGCCGCATCAGAGAAGATCTCCCTTTTTGCCCCGGCCAGCCTCATGTGATGGGCGATGTACTCTTCCATCACCTCCTTGCGGATGGCTTCCAGGTGGCTCCTTCCCATGATCCTCGAGGCCAGGGGCTTGGCGTCCGGGGTCATCAGCTTCTCGATGAGGGCCTCCTGGCCGCAGAGGATGGTGCTCATCAACGGCGAGCTGTCCAGCTTGTGCTGGGTCAGCAGGTGGACGTAGCTGAAGATCTCGGCACGCATCAGGTGGGCCTCGTCGATGACGAGCACCGGCGATACCCTGCGCCCGTTGATCTCCAGCAGCTGCTCCTGTATCTGGCGCATCATCAACGGTATCTTGTAGGAATTGGAGACGATGCCGAAGCACAGCAGCACCTGGCGCAGGAACTCGACCATCGTGTAGGAGCCGGCGGTGAACATGAGCACCTCATGCTCACCCTTTGCCAGGTTGTCCACCACGTAGCGCAGGCTGGTCGACTTGCCCGATCCCACGTCCCCGGTGACCAGCGAGAAGCTGCGCATCGAGATGGCGAACTGGATGCGCTGCTGCATCGGCACGAGGCTGGGCAGCAGGTAGAGGTCGCCGGTGGCTATGTCCTGGGGGAAGGGGTCGGCCTTCAGCGAGAAGAAATGGCGGATGTCCTTCATCATAGCCCGCCTCCTGCAAAGAGGCTGCCGCTCTTGGGCGAGGGCGCCTTCTCCTTCTCGTCACGCACCCTTCCAATTCGGCTGTTTGCGTGCAGGGGCACCTCGGCGATGAATCCCCTCGACGCCCCGTCGACAAACAGCTCGACCCGGTCCAGCGTCTCGTAGCGGAGCTCGACACGCTGGCCGGCGAGGCCGAGGGGGACCTGGTAGGCACGGTTGGCCAGGCGGATGGTGCGGTCGTTGCTCACCGTGCGCTCCTCTCTGTGACGGAAGTAGTCGGGCAGCCGCTGGGGAGCCCCCCTCAAGAGGTGGGCGTCGTCGAGATAGCGTTGCAGAGGCGTCTGGCCGGTGCTGCTGTGCCTCCTCTGGTGGTAGTCCTCATCCAGATACTTCTGCCATCGATCGTTCAGCTCCTCCAGGGTTATCCCCTCGGGGATGTCGGGCAGGAACTGCATCCTCACCGTCCTGTTGAAACGCTCGACCTTACCGCTCCCAACTGGCCTGTATGTTGTTGCATAGCGAAGAGATATCTGCAATGATGCGCACCCCAGGGCAAGGCGGTGATTCCTGAACAGGCTGCCATTGTCGACATACAGGATCCTGGGTACCCCCCGGCTTTTGAGCGCCTGGGACAGGCAGTCGATGAAGGAATCGGCGCTCTCGCTGAGGTAGAAGCCGCTTCCGACGATCAACCTACTTTTGTCATCGATGATTGTCAGCAGGTAGCTCTTGCGCAGCGTGCCCCCATGGGAGACGCGCACTGCATGCAGGGCGTCGGCCTGCCACATGTCATTGCTCAGCTCCACCTCGAAGCGGCGCATGTCCTCCTGCTTCTTCTCCGTCTTCTGGTCATGGAGGCGGAAGTGGCGGTAGACGGTGGGAAGGGCGACACGCTCGGCCTTGGTGATGATGTTGCGCCTGTATGCCTCCTCGACCACCTTCTTGATCGTGAAGGAGGGTTTCTCCTTGCGAATCTGCAAGAGGGCCGCGAACGTCTCGTCGCTGATGCTCCTGGCCCGTCCGCAATCGCTGCGGTCGGAGGGGAACAGGGCCTCGATCTTCTCGCCGCCCTCGCGGTAGCGCTTCAGCCAGTTGAGGATGGTGGGCCCCCCTATGGTGGTGCGTTCGCTGAACGGGATCTCCCATTCGCGCTGGCTCAGCTGCTGCAGGATCTTCTTCTGGTCGCCCCAGGCGAGCCCCTTCTTCTCCAAAAGCGGGAAGATTACGCCGAAGCGGAAGATGGCGATCTGTTCTTTCTGTTTGTCTGTCATCGTTTTTCTCCTTCGATTGGTTTGGGTTCCACCCTAACCGAAGGGGACAGACGTGCTCAGCGCAAAAGGCAGGTAGGGTCCGCTGGCGGCGCGAAACGGCAGGAGGCGCAGGCCCAGTATCCTGCCGACCCCGATGGGGAAGTCCTCGGCCACATGCCTCTCGAGGATGGAGCGGCAAAGACCGATTGACTGGCCCAGGGACCAGCGTTCCAGATTCCTCCACCAATACTGTTGTGTCTGGCGTCTGGCAAGCTTGTGGCAGAAAGTCCCGGTGCGCATCCTGTGCAGCATGGCTTTCCTGATCGTCGAGAGAGGATGCAGCAGCCGGCTCTGCCAGCCAAAGGGACGGAGGGTATGGACTTGGGTGCAGTCTGCGCAGCGCCATCTCCTCAACCAGAGCCCGGCGGCAAACCCTTGGAAATACCTCAATACATGGCCATGGCCCCAAAGCCGGATACCATTGCACCCTGGACAATGCCGGGGACGCTCCCACTGATAGCTCTTTCCCTCAGCTTGCAATTCGTCTAGATCCACGTGATAATACAGTACTATGTTTTTAGTGTGGGGAGCAGACATCTGTGGTAGGAGGCTGCTCCCCTCTCCTTTCCTTTGATGCCAACATACTACTATATAATGTGATACTTAGTCTTAACCAATGTGAGAATATCCCAAGAACTCTATTTACTTAATGTGGAACCCTACAACCTGCCGCAGCGAAGGATCGCTGAGCAGGCGGTTGCGAAGCGAGGTGACGGTGGGAATCTTGAAAAACTGCTTGGCCAGGGCCGAACGGATCATCGCCGTCTCATCATAGCCTTTGCGCCCAAGCAGGCTTGCCTTGCGTTCGCATGCAGGCATAAATTCCTCTATCACCTGCAGCATCTGGATGAACATACGATGTTCGGCGGTCACATATCCTTCGAAAACCTCTTGGATGTCGAAAGAAATTCCGAATACCATCTGGCAACCGCCGAGGATTTCTGTTATGCTTTTCATGGACCTGCTCTCCTTCTAATTGTTTGTAGTTAATCATATTATAAAGGATTGTCAGGTCCATTTCTATACAAATCTTCAAATTACATGCTTGTTTTCATCTAGGCTGGGCTTCTGAAGCTGCCTCAGGCAGCCCGGAAGCATGGAAATGTCAGGCTTTTGCTATTTTGCAAGAGCCTCTGTAGAGTGTTTTATCCAGAATAGAGAGCATTCGATCATGAAAATCTCCTTCACTGTAGAAGGGTCGAGTGCCTATGCTCCTGTATGTCATAAAGGCAGAGAGGACGTTCGGGGAAGGTTGCAAGGGCAGCTGTCCGCTTGGGTTGAATGGGTTGTACGTGGGATGCTCAGTACCAGTTTCAAGATAGATGAACTCACGAAATGAGAGAAGGGGCATATCGATATGAACAAAACGGCGGGATAGGTCGCCTTTGCCCATTCGTAGGCAGAGGGATGATGAATCGCTTATCCACAATGTATGGTTAGGGAAATCATCGTAGAGAGCCTTTAGATGAATGCTCCAGTCTTTTGCGAAATGGACTTCATCGATAATTACACCTGCGTAGCCCGCAAGAAAAATGGATGTAACTATTTCATAGAGACCTTCACTTCCAAGCGTAGGATTATCAGCAGATAGGTAAAGCAGCCTCTCTATGGGTCTCAAAGAATTTTTGTGCGTGGTAGAGAAGAAATGTTGTTTTTCCGACTCCTCTTGGACCGGTAAGCATAGTAGTTCTGGGGAGCGTCTCCCGATGTCTGACAAATGGACGGAACCTGGCTGGAAGCGAGGCAATACGTCGTTTCATGGCAACTTCAAGTTCTGCAATACGGTGGATAGTCATGTACGTATGATAGAAGCCAAATGTTCCTGAGTCAAGAACGAAATCGTATTAACGTTCCTAGTACAGGAATGAAAACACAAATATGTTCCTGTTACAGGAACAGAATCTCAATACAAGGAAGCCAAGGCCTCTATGCGACGCTTCATTTCCGTGCGGATATCTAGTGGTTCCAAGCATTCACACTCTGTACCAAAACTGAACAGGATCTGGTAGTAATAGTCATTCTCGATGAAGGGAAAAGCAACGGTGTAGTGCTCCGGTCCGTCAGGCTGGAAGTGGTCATAGGTGCAGTATTCGAGTACCTTGTCCATGACCGACGTATGAATCCGAATGGTGATGGTTGTGTATGATGGTGCCAAGAAGTCAGGATACTCAAACTGCGGCTTAGGGTATTCCTTGGGGATGAACGACTGCCCGAGCATGTGCAGGTTCAGTGTCCTGGATAGCCTGAACAATCGAAAATCCTTTCGTGTATGGCAATATCCCTGCCAATACCAATGACTGTTCTTCAACACGAGTTGATAGGGCTCGGCTGTCCGGGTGGTCCTTGTTCCATGGCGGTCTACGTAGTCGAAGGCGAGCAGTTTGTTCCGCTCCAACGCTGTTTTCACGAGGTCCAAGTATGGTTGTACATTCCTGTTGCCCAGCCAAGGGCTCAAATCGATGTATATCTGATTGGCCTTTAGGGAAATTTCCTTTGCTTGATCAGCTGGGATGAAGCTTTTTACCTTCGCAAGGGCCTGCACCACTTCTTCACCCCGTACCATGGATGACAGGCTGGAAAGCCCCATCAGGATGGCCGAAAGGTCGGAACTGGAAAATACTTTCTTCTCCAGCTTGTACTCCTCCATAATCTCAAATCCACCGCCCACCCCTGGTGTCGACCGTATGGGAATGCCCGCCATGTTGATGGTCTCAACATCGCGGTATATGGTGCGTTGTGATACCTCGAACATATCGGCCAGTGCTTGAGAGCTGATACGCTTCTTGTCAAGGAGCACCATGATAATGCTTACAAGCCGGTCGATTTTCATCGTTGGTTTCCTGATACTTTCTCATTGTTGCCATACTGATGTCAACAATAGCACAGTACAGTGGAACAACACAGAAAGCAATCCATGAGGAGGAGCTATGCGTACTGTCTATGTCTATGTGCTTGATACGTTGGCCGACTGGGAACCGGGGTATGTTACTGCCGAACTGCACAGCAGTCGTTTTTTCAAAAAGGGTGCTGAACGGATTGCCATTAAAACGGTGAGTTGCTCAAAGGAGCCGATCACAACGATGGGAGGCTTGAAGGTTGTTCCCGATTGTCAGCTCGATGAGTTGGTAATTGAGAAAACAAGTGTGCTGCTCCTGCCGGGTGCCGATACATGGAGCGATACGAAACATGGTGCGATCATCGAGAAAGCAAGAGAGTTGCTTGCTGTCGGTGCAACAGTCTGTGCAATCTGTGGAGCTACGGCAGCCCTTGCCGACGCAGGGTTGTTGGATGCCAGAAAGCATACCAGTAACGGACCGGGGTTTCTGGAGATGGTTTGTCCTTCCTACAAAGGGCAGGCATTGTACGTTGACCAGGCGTCGGTAGTGGACGGCAACCTTGTTACTGCAGGTTCGACCGCCTCGCTCTTATGGGCGAAACAGATTATTGAGCTCCTGGGGGTGTTTGAAGAGAGCACACTAGAGGCGTGGTATGCATATTTCAATACCGGTGAGCCACAACATTTTTTTGCCCTGATCCAGACGCTGCAATGTTGATCCAGCTTGCAGGATGAAAATGCAGCTGGTAGGGAATCAAGAGGGACTGCCCGGCATCGTAGGTCGTACAAAGCCGGGGAGTTTTTTGTATTACGTGATGCTCGGCTGGAACACCATTGGCCTGTCAGCCATGAAGACCACATAGGAGCCGAAGATATCCATCTCAAGCTGATCGCTTCCACTGTACAGTGTGTCCTCAAGGTCTGAGAGATCGGGACCGAGTACCACGATTCTTCCCCCTTCTGGTACCGTGCAGGTAAAAGTCCCTTGTTCGGTGATTTCTCTCAAGACTGCTTTCTCATCACCGTCGACTGTAATTGCTTCTTCTTTTTCCAAGGCCCGAATGTCAGAGGTATTCATACAGATGTACGAGCCGATGATCAAATGATCATTCTCATCGAGCCTAGGAGCAGCTTGGTCGCGCAAAGCCGGCAGGACCATGGAGGTTTCTGTTTGTCCAGTGATCGCATAGATTGCGTTGTCAACGATGAGATGGGAAGGCAGTTCCTCTATGAACGAAACGGTGAAGACAGGAAAATACAGGTCGTTGGCCGGGAGGTTGACCGGCACATAGGAACTTGGCGTGAAGGAATGCTCGATCGAAGGTTGTGTGGATAGTTTGGTCATGGCTATGCCAGCCACGTTGTATGGTCTTCTGATCTCCATGAGGCAGGGAACTGTGTTCAATGTTTCAAACGTATTCCATGTTCCACTCTGGTTCTCAAAGATTCCATCCCCGATGTAGCGAGACGTATCGGTTTCTACAAACGTCGAGCCGTCATAGGTTTCAAATCGGAGAGACGAAGTGTGTGGTGCGAAACTGAGCCGCAACAGGCCTTTTCCTCCGTAATAGTATCCGCTGTAGGTTTCTATGTCCGGAGGCAGCGGTTGTGTCTTTAGAGCTTTCGCCTTCTCTGTTTTGGTCTTTTCGGGTATTTGTCCGGTTTCCTTCAAAAGAGCATCGACGATGGGCAGTGTTGTTCCGATGGGGTCGAGATGCCCTGCGGACAAAAGAACCACGGTGCTTTGTGACTGGGGTAGGAAGAAAATCATTGTCGAATACTCCAACGTCCCGCCGGTCTTCCCCAATACCTGGATGCCTTGCGACTGGTAGGGTTCCCACGAGACGAAATCCCAGCCCAAGCCATAGCTGAGCAGAGGGGGGTACCCGCTTTGCAGCAGATATGTAGGTGGTTGCGCACGAAGGTATTCGGTGATGGTCTCTTCACGTAAGAGGGTGGGCTCCATTGCAATTGCAACAAACCGGCAAAGGTCCTCTGCTGTTGAGGTGAGACCTCCGGAAGCGGTAATGTTTGCATACTCAACTGGCAGTTGTATTGCACGCTCGATGTACCCATACGCCATGTTCTCCTCCTGGGGCTGGAAACCCACGGAGGAATCATTCATGCCAAGCGGATTGAAAATCCGTTCCTGCAGGAACTGCGGGAACGGGATTCCCGAAAGGTGTTCTACAAGCACTTGTGCGATCGTAAAGCCATCATTGCAGTAGGGGGAGAAGGCACCGGCATCGTGCTTGAGATTTGAATTGGCGAATTCCTGCATCGATTGTTGAAGATACACACTGCTGGGCTCATCAGAGAACGCATTGCGCATATTCGTTCCCGGCATCCCCGATGTATGGTTGAGCAGCATGCGAACGGTGATATCCTTGTGTCGCTCATCGGCCATTGTGAAGTTCGGCAGCAGGTCGACCACCTTGTCGTCGAGCTTGAGCAGGCCCTCATCTTCAAGCAGGAGTATCGAGGCTCCGGTGAAAATCTTGCTGATCGACCCGATATTAAAACGGGTATGGGAATCGACGGGAAGGTTGTTCTCAACATCCCGTAAGCCGAAACCCTGGCTGTAGACAATGGCGCCTTCGTGCATGATGGCAATGCTTACTGCACTTACATCCCCGTCTTCGGAGACAAGGGCCTCTCCGATTTGTTGTGCAACATCCTTGGTCTGGGCAAGGGGTTCCTTCTGTACCGGCCTGAAGAGGGAGCAGGAGGCCAAGACAACCAACAACAATCCCACAATACAGAGTCTGATGATCCGTTTCATGTGTTACTCCCGGATTACTAAGTATTTGAACTGACGAACCAGATGTGAAGAGGCCGATGTTGTAGATTTTTCATGAGTGAAGTCTTGTGGTAGTATAGCATGGTTCTTCTAGGCTGTTTATCCTTTTTGCACTACGTAAGAATGACTGTGAACAAGTCGCCGGCTGCCTTTCCAATGAACACAACCTTCCCCTCCTGGGGAAGCACGACAGAAATATTTCCATCCACGGTGCTGTAATGGATACACTCCTGCCCGTCATAAACTGCGAATGCTCCACTCTCGGGCAGGACTACCTGCATGGTTTTTCCCGCATGGCGGGAGTCAGTGATGAACCAGCGGGCATATCCTCCGGCTGGGGTGGCGAGGATAGAGTAACGACGGGTATCCAATGCTTCCATATCCCGTTCGCTGATGAACAAGCTGCCTCCGATGTCGAGATACTCTTTTCCGTACTTCTGGACGATGCGGCAGAGTGCGTTGTCCCGTCCGGCAAGCACCGGCAGCTGTACCTCGTTGAAAGCAGTCTGCTCATCTATGATTCTCAAAGTTCCGACGAATCCGGGCAGCTCCTCATTCGTAGAGAGCAGAAACCGAGTGGAGAGCATGAGATGGTAACTCTGGCTGGAAGGTCCTTCGTTTACAGCATAATACCAAGCCCCGCTTCGTGCCTCCCAGGCTTCCTGTGTATGGACAGAGGGGGTAGGCAGGGTGACTTTTTCAAACTCATAGGAGGTCAAGACATTGGTTCCCAGATCGGGTACTTCGATGATACGCACCATATGTACATAGAGCTTGCCTTGTCCATCCTCCACGAATGTGAGGTGGTTCTTCCCCGCTTCATCAACGAATGACCCACTTTCGGTATGATAGTACTCTTGGGGTGGTGTTTGTTCGTCCGTCAGACAGGTGGCTATAAGCTTCCCGTTATTCTCGATCACTATGCGTACAACCATGGTCGTATTGGCATACAGGCCGGCGTATGAGCGTTGTTCCTGGGGTGCTTGGGAGCGCTTTGAGGCTTCCAGCACATAGGGTGGCGGTATTGCATCGATTGTGCCGTTGGCAAGCAGAGTGCTCAACAGCAACTCTTGGCCCATCAATAGGTTGAGTACACTTGATCCTCCGGAAGTAAGGGCGGCAAATGTCAGGTTATGGTCGGGCAAGACGATCAGGCTGCCATGGTACAGATTGGTGTCGCCTCCCTTGACCAAGGCTTGGATCCCGTACTCTTTGAATGGATGCAGGTCAACCGAATCCCATCCCAGTCCATAGCCGAATATGCTGGCTTCCTGCTTGGGCCACAATCCTCTCAGATACTCCTTGTTGCGTAACGCTTTTTTTGATTGGTCACTCAAGAAGGTTCGTGCCTCCGGCAGGGAGGGTGAGGCCATGAAAATGTCACCGAAGCGGCAGATGTCCTCCGCTGTTGCGTAGATTCCTCCGGTCCCGATCGAATTCAGCCTCTCGGGAGGAGTCGCTTTTCCAAGACGATAGGTCTTGGCAAGGTTTGACAGGTCGAACATGTCCTGAGGAGTTTTTGTATTGTGTAGTGCAAGCGGCTTTGTGATATACGTCCTGATGAATTCGGAGAAGGAGAGGTTGCTGATTTGTTCCACGATCAACTCAAGGAGGGTGAACCCATCATTGCAATACACCGAGAAGGCTCCAGGATCGGCTTTCAAGGGGCGCGAGGCCATTTCCTTGAAGAACAGCTCTCTCGAGAAGGTCGCATTATCGTGATAGGTTGCAAGATTGACCAAATAGGAACCAAGAAGACCGCTGGAGTGGTTGAGCAGCATCCGTACAGTTATATCCTTGTAGCGCTGGTCCTCCATGACAAAGTCGGGAAGATAGTTCGTCACTGCCTCGTCCAATTCAATCTTGCCTTGGTCGACTAGCAGCATGATTGCGGTGGTGGTGAACATTTTGCTTGTAGACCCGATACCATAGAAGGTCTGTCCGTCAAGGGGAAATGGCGGCACCGTCTGGGAGTTTGCGAGGGTGTCTGAAACAATGATCTCTCCCCCCGACATCAGTGCATATTGGATGCTGAAAGCTCCGAGATTCTCGACAATGTTGGTTGCGAGGGTATGGGCTTTGTTTCGAACTGCTTCATAGGGGTCGCTTTGGGCAAAGAGAGTACCGGGGAGAACAACCAAAAACAGCAGGGCTGACAATATAAGCTTTTGCAAAGGTTTTCTTGCACTGTTCATCGCGCACTCCTTGTCGGTATGTGCTTCTTTGGGTATAAATCCGGATATTTAGAAACGTGTGCATGCTTGTCGATGAAGGACACCGTAATAATACCAAGATAGTATACAACATCAGGAACAATTTGAGGGCAAGAATTTTACCTGTCTGTAGTGTTGATGCAAAAACGAAAGTATGCACATTGTTTTTATACGGGTTGAAAAGAGACAATCTATGTGTTGATTTTACACAACTCGAGTCTTACTATGTAATTATCCATTAGTACAAATTGATATTCCGGAGGTAGTGGTTGTGAAGCACCTTATCAACGATCGTGCGACCCTTGTGGAAGAAATGCTTGAGGGTCTGGTCTGCGCCTATCAAGGAACAGTCATCAAGGTTCCAGATGTCAATGGGATTGTGAAATGCCATATTGAAGAGGGGAAGGTCGCCTTACTCGTTGGCGGTGGCAGTGGGCATGAGCCTATCTATCATGGGCTGGTAGGAAAAAATATGGCCGATGCTGCAGCTGTAGGAAATATTTTTGCCTCTCCGAATCCCCGGGTTATCTATGAGACTGCCAAAGCCTGTCAGAGAGGCAATGGTGTTCTATTCTTGTACGGCAACTATGCAGGTGATGTCATGAATTTTGATATTGCAGCAGAAATGCTGCATGAGGACGGCATTCGGGTTCGCACTGTAGTGATAAACGATGACGTGGCAACCCAAGACAAGGAAAACCGCAGAGGTATATCCGGCCTTTTCTTCGCAGTGAAAATCGCAGGCTCTGTGTGTGCTTCGGTAAAGGACCTGGATGCGGTTGCTGAAATCGTACAGAAAGCAGTCGATAGGACCCGTTCGATGGGAACAGCGTTTGAAGCGGGCACCATGCTCAATACCGGCAAGCCTACGTTCACACTGCAACCGAATGAGATTGAGATCGGAATGGGAATTCATGGAGAGCCCGGCGTTGAGGTGGCCAAGACCATGCCTGCCAAACAGCTGATCCAGATTATGCTCAAGAGGATTCTCTCCGATCTTCCCTTCAAGAGGGGAGACGAGGTTGCCGTCCTGCTCAATGATTTGGGCTCTGTAACCAATATGGAGCTCTGCATCGCTAATAAGACGGTTGCAGAGGTGCTCTCCGAGGCGGGATTACTTACGCTGTATACTCATATCGGCAAGGTTTCCACCACCATGGATATGCGTGGGTTTTCCATCTCTCTTATCCAGCTTGATGACGAGCTCAAGCAATACTTTTTCGCCGATGCCAATTCGCTTGCCTTTGATTTCCATCGTTCATGATGCTGGAGGTGGGCATATGGTAATGGATACAGTTCTTTGCAAGGCCATGTTGATGCATGTTGCAAAGAACATTCAAGAGAATATCGAACTGCTCAATGAGGCCGACGGTCTTGGTGATTCTGATCACGGAACCGGGATGGGAATCGGATTCAAGGCGGTTGCCATGAAGCTGTCCACAGGCGAATTCCCCGATTTGGGCAGCTTATTCAAAGCAGTCGGGATGGCGATCATGATGAGTGCCGGCGGGGCAAGCGGAGCTCTCTTTGGTTCCTTTTTCAAGGATGGTTCCAAGGCTTTGGATGGTATAGAGGTATTGGATTCCAGCCACTTTGCTCAGTTTCTCCATCTGGGTCTCGATTCGGTGGTGCACCGTGGCAAGGCGGCTCAGGGGGATAAGACCATGGTCGATGCCCTGATTCCTGCCTTGGAATGTGCAATTATGCACAGTGGGCAGCCGATTCAGGAGGTGATACACCTGTGTGCCCTGCAAGCAAAGAAGGGGTCGGAGGCAACCCGGGACATGGTTGCCAAGCTTGGGCGGATGCAGACTTTGGGGCAGCGCTCGATCGGGTATGTCGATCCCGGATCGATCACGATGGCCCTCATATTTATCTCTATGGATGAGTTTCTATCGAAGCAGCAGCCTTAGTCCTGTGACAACAGATCCCGTGCATCCTCCATGATGGCGAGCAAGACAGCCGAGGCGGCTGCTACATGTTCCATATCGCCCTCATTGTAGTCTATGAAGGGCGCGACCAGGACGAGTGATATGTTGCTTTCTTCATGGTACTGCACGAAATTCATGTACCCTGGATGAGCGCCGGTGTGTCCGATCCATCCATCGATCTTCGAAAGTCCGAGTGCATAGGCGTTGTTGCCTTGTGGTATTTGTTTCATTCTCTCTCTTTGTTGAGGTGAGAGTATGCTTTCATCTGTAAGCAGGGCATGTATCCAGCGCGCCATCTCCTTTGGCGTAGCGATAATGTTGCCGGCTCCGATGTTTGAGGACATATTGTCCTCGGTGGTATCAAAGTACTCGGCATCCCACCGTGAATAGCCCGGAAAGAAGGGGTCGGGGAGGGTGACATCATCGGCATCCTCTACTGAGAAGGTTGCTGTCATATGCAAAGGGACAAAGAATTGGTCGTGGATGAATTGGGAATACGACAGGCCGCTGACTCGTTCTATGATCGTCGCAAGCAACATGTAGCCTGAGTCTGAGTAGTGATAGATACTTCCTGGCTGTCCGTACGTCAGGTGGTCTTTTGCTATGACCGATGCGAGTTCTTCCTGCGTGTATTGGTGAGGATTCTCTCCTTCGGTTTCCTGGATGTAGCTGATGTAGTTGTTTCCGGCATAAGGTTCAGTGGAAGTGGATGGGATCATCTCGTTGAAGACATCGAAGACTCCGCCTCGGTGACTCAACAGGTGTTCAATCGTAATGTGTTCCTTGTACGGGATGGCATAGCTCTCATCATCGGGGAGGTAGGGGGTATCTGTTCCAGGAATTGGGTCACAGACACTGTCTTCAATGTTGAGTTTCCCTTCCTGGTCGAGGAGCATGATTGCTGCAGCGGTGAAGGTCTTGGTGACGCTGGCGATGCGATAGTGGGTATCTTCAGTATAGGTGTACCCACCAAATCCTGACTGTACGGTATAGGCCCCCGAAGGGGTTTTCACATATAGCAGCAAGCCGACTTGGTCGGGGAGGTTATACTCCTCCTTGAATGGTTGGAAATGGTTTTCGATCATCTCTTGCAGTGAGGCTTGTAGCTCTCCCTTGGTGGTGGTGCGCGTTGCACAGGCACAGAATACTAGGGTGAGTGTACAGACAATAAGCAGTGTAAAATTACGAGAGGAGCGAATTCTCATTACCGTTCTCCTTCTGTTTTGCTCTCCTGGTTTGGATGCAAGCATTTCTTTCAATGAAATCAAAATGCCCGTTTGTTCAGTATAGCCTGAAATTAGTTAGATGGTAGAAAAAATTGCCAGAATATGGAGAGGGCAATTGCTGTATACCTTGCCGTTCCGTTTTTACTTGCAATGAGACTCTATGTCTTTGTCGTTTCCAAGATCAGGTATCGCATGAAGTCTTGTCATCTTCTTGTGTAGGGCATCATTCTGGACAAAACTAGTTTAAAGAATTGTTCTCCCTCTGGAAAATTTTTCTTTAGCAGGTGAGTTTAGGGAGAAAAGTCTTGGGTTTTTCACCTTGGGATGATAGGTTTAGTTGCTGTGCATTGTCCTGGTATCAGGAGTATTTCCTAATTAGAAAAGCCCTGCATCGGTCAAAGATGCATGTTTAAAATGCGTTCGAGGTATTGAATGGAATTCAAGTTTATCGAGAACCCTGGCATTACAGCAGTCAATGAGATACGTGACCGGCTCAAAGCTTACAATAACCAGTTTTGGGAAGTGACTGACAAACCCCAATATTCGTTGACGGTAAACGAAGACGGCTGCTTGGTCGGTGGTCTCGTTTTCTCAGTATTTGGTGATTGGCTCGAATTGGATTTCTTGTGGGTTGACCAGGGTTTTCGGGGACGGGGTGTCGGCAAGGAGTTGCTAGCAAGGGCTGAAGCATACGCCAAGGATTGCGGTTGCAAGACTGCTGTGGTAAATACGATGAGTTTCCAAGCGAAACCCTTTTACGAGAAGAATGAGTATGTTTTGATGTACACACAGAAGAACTATCCCAAAACAAGCAGCAGGTATTATTTGGAGAAGAAGTTGACTTGAACAATGAAATGTATGGATTCCTATGTATATCAAAGCAGATGAGGTTACTTGCTTTCTCTATGATTTCGGATTGGAATTGCAATCAGGATTACACGATATGCAGCCTGATTTCGTTAGCAATGATGTTAGGGTCAGTTAAACTGTTGTCACCGTTGGTCGGGAGATTTGTTTCCACTTAAGTCGACCAAACCGTTTCCACTCCGA
>Ga0208195_1002064_pt1 | contig 19971 bp, 19 predicted proteins | sample AD_UKC077_MetaG_FD_184441 | JGI IMG/M metagenome (GOLD analysis project Ga0208195, IMG submission 184441) | Active sludge microbial communities of municipal wastewater-treating anaerobic digesters from USA - AD_UKC077_MetaG (SPAdes) (version 2) | ecosystem: Engineered > Bioreactor > Anaerobic >...
GCTGCGCCGATCGCTCGCCTCCACCGTTGCCTGGATCGCCTCCTCTTTCAACGAGAGGGAGAAGGTCACCGTCAGCATCTCCGCCTCCCCATCGCTATCCATCTCGGTTGTACTTCTCAGGTTGAGCAGGAGCGCCTCCTCCCTGCTGCAGGAGATGGAAAGGAGCGTGAGGATGATGAGCACGACTGCGAGGTTACGCCTGTGTTGCAAGGAACGAGCGGACCGGATTGGCATAGGCATTGAGTGCGAAGGTACGCACCTCCTTCTTCAGACCCTTGAAACGCTTGAGGAATGCCTCACCATCGAAGTCGGCGTACAACGCGGCATACGCATCCGATCCATTGAGATGGTCATAGGCGAAGTAGTTGGTCGGCCAGAGCTTGTAGAGGGTGTGGATCTGATGATCGATCTCTTGGGCGACCTCCTCACTGGAGGAGAACGATCCATGGATCGGCGTTCCAAAGGCGATGTGCACCCGCCCCTTGTACCCCTTCAGGCCACGGGAGATGGAAATCAGATCCTCATATTGCCGTTTCTCCTTCCTCCCGAGGGAGGAGGCAAGGACCTCTTCCTTCGACTTGAGCACATCGACGGGATCGTACTCGTAGCTCACCGCCACCGGAACGATCCTCCCCCGGTTGACCACCTCGTTGAAGTCGACGCCCTTCTTGCGTTGGGAGAGGTAGAGCATCTTGATGATGGCGGGGTTGGTGACGTCCAGCCCATCCTTGGACCGTCCACTCTTCTGGGCGATCCAAACCGACTTGTTGTGCTCACCGATCAACTCGACGAGGTAGGAGGAGAGGCGCAACGACTCGAGGTACTTCTCCCGCATCGGGAGGCTCCGTTTGACGGTGACCCCCCCGTTGAGCTTGAAGAGATCGGTGGCGAACTCGGTTTTCAATAAGTTGTCGCCGATGGCCATCTCACAGAGCATCTGCCCGCCCCCATCCAGCGCCAGGTCGATGAGGGCGCAGTCCAAGACGATGTCACGGTGGTTGCTCATGTACAGATATGCCGTCGAGCTATCGAGATTCTCGATGCCGCTGTAGGAGAAGCGGGTAATCGAGTTCTCGACGATCATCTGCAAAAAGAGACCGGCGGTGATGCGCCGCTGGAACTGGTCGTAATCGGTCACCTCATCAAGCAAAGAGAGGATCTGGGCGATCTTTCGCTTCAGATATTGGCGTTGCTCCTCAGTGTCCACTGGGAGTACCGATCTGAGGAAGGAAGTAATGCCTTCGGGATTCGACTTGACTCGCTGTATGGCATCAAGAAAATCTTGTCCCCGATATGGGGCTATGTCTCGATAGGCATCCAAGTCCATGCCTCACTCCTTCCTGGTATCGGCATCGAGGATTGACTTCACGTACTGCACCCGCTCCCAGGTCATGGGGTCGGCGTGTTCATGACTGAGCTTGCCTCTGAACTCATCGATCGATTCGTAACCGTTCTCTTCCATCCATTGGCCTATCTCGCTCTCGATCTTGAAGACGGTCGAGAGCCCCTGCTTGAGCAGGACCGAGCAGAGCTGGACGCACTTGGCTCCCGCGAGCAGCTGCTTGATGACGGTCTTGCCGTCCCAGATCCCGGTGGAGGTGCAGATGTCATAGCGTACCTGCGGGCTCATCAGGGCGGCCCAGCGCATGCTGAGGGTGTACTCATCCTTGCCGCTGAGCATGGAAGCGGGAACCATCTGCATCCGGTCGATGTTGATGTCCGGGTTGTAGAAGCGGTTGAAGAGCACCACCCCATCGATCTGCGCCTCATCGAAACGCCTGAGCATATTGGCAAGGGAGGAGAACGCCGGGCCCATCTTCAGGCTCAACGGCAGGCTCAACGCCTTGCGCGCGCTCTTGACCAGAAAGAGGTACTCCTTCTCGACCTCCGCGCCATCGACTTCGACGTCGGTGGCCACCACGTAGTGGTTGAGTTCGATGGCATCGGCGCCGACGGCGGAAAACCGCTTTGCATACTCGATCCACTTCCCGTTTGAGCGACAGTTGATCGATGCGATGACCGGAATATCGAGCGCTTGCTTGGCGTCTTCAACCAGGGCGAGGTAGGCATCGATGTGCCGCTCCTTGCTCGCCTCGCGCAAAAACTCATAGGCGTCGGTGTGGGCGCTGTAGGCCTCTCCATGATCGGCGGTTTGCTCTCCGGCAGCCTCGATCTGTTCCTCGAAGATCGACTTCAGCACGACGGCTCCAAGGCCGGCATCCTCGCAACGCTTGAGGTTGTCTAAGGTGGCGGTCAACGGGCTGCTGGCAGCGATGAGGGGATTCTTTAATTTCAATCCAAGATATGCAGTGGACAGGTCGGCCATACTACTCTCCTAATTGTGTAATGCAAGATTGCGGCGTCCAAGAGCGGACTGAAACAGTATACCATATACGCCGCGTATTCTCTAGATAATTGGAGAGTCTTTCAGTACCTTCGCATGAAATCAGGGCTTGCAAACTTGTCGCACCTGTGATTCAGGACGGATTGCTTTAAAATGGGGGCAAGGGGCGGTCATGGTCCATCGAAGGGGCGATGGATCTCCTCGTTTTTGATGCAGGGGGATGTGCCCGGGGACACCGGAGCCCCTCCCGCGGGGGAGGGAGCTGCGCCTTTGCTCTCCGGATGCCGGGGGCCTCAGGGCCGGGGCGGTTCCTTCCCGTCCAGCCATCGCCTGATGGTGGGCAGGTCGCAGTAGTGCAGCAGGTCCATCAGTGTGTTGCGGTAGTCGTAGAGGAACTTCTTCCTCATGTCGCCCACATAGTGGTCGCCCTTTATGGCCCTTAGATGCTTGTTCAGGCTGTGGACGAGCTTCTTGATGATGCCGAGGTTGGTGTAGGCGTTCTTGTCGGTCGTGGCATTCTCGTCATCTCCATATGTCATATCAAGATAGCGGTGAAATGTCTCGATTTCCCAGTGCCTTAGGATGATTTGTCCCAGCATCTGGGCCGAGGCGTCCATGTTGGTGATGTAGTAGCGTGTCTCGTCGGTGCGGTCCCGGCGGTTCTTGTCCTCGCTCTGCCGGTCGTAGCGCACCAGGGCGCACACCCCCTCCCATCCCTCGAAGAGCCCGCCGGAGATCGCCATGGTGTACACCTGGCGCGTCACCACCTTGCCCCCGGCTATCTCCGCCCCGCCGACCCAATGGCGCTTCGCGTCGGCCTTCGCGCATTCCATCTCCCGCTCGTCGAACAGGCGCTCGGCCTCCTGCACCAGGCCCTTGTGGTTGCCCTTCAGCCCGCCGACGTACCACCCGCCGCGCCCGGCGATGATGGACGCCGTCCGCCTCTGGGTGTTCATCGCGTCGAAGGTGACGACGGTGCGCAGCAAATCCATGACCTGCAACAGTTTCTGCGCCACGGGGATCTCGTTCGTCTTCTCGTCTATGGGCTCGGAGTGGAGGCAGATGCCCATCAGCGCGTCGTAGACGTGCAGCACCTGCTTGTTGCGTATCTCCCCCTCGCAGCCGTGCAGCCTGCCGCTGCCGCGCCCCTCCTTGCCGTCGATGCAGATGTGGCGCAGCTCCCCGCCCATCCCGCCCCCGCCTACCACCTCCAAGGTGGCCTCGAAGACGCTCAGCAGGAAGGTGCGCACCACCAGGCTCATCTCCGAGGGCTCGAGGAGCGAGAACACGCGCTCGAAGGTGTCGTGCGACGGGCTCTCGGCCTCCGGGCCGAGGAACATGCGCGCTATCTCCAGCTTCTCCCGGCTCTTGCAGAAGGCCTCCATCGCGTAGAAGTTGTCCACCCCGCCCAGAACCGCCAGGAAGGCGAAGACGATGATGTTCCTCAGCGGATGGCGCACCTTGCCGCTCTGCCTCGGGTCGTGGATGCGGCTGTCCACCAGCTTGATCAGGCGCCATATGACCCGCCTGCGCACCTTGACCACCTCGTCCCGGCCGAAGCCCCAGGGCTTCAGCTGCTCCAGCACCATGAAGTAATTGGCCATCACCGCACCTCCCCAAGCAGCTCCGCCCACCCGGGGGCGGAGACGACGATCCATCTCCCGTTGACCCGCACCTTGTAGGCAAATGGCGCGAGGGCAACGACTTGGTCGTACAGTGGGCCGAGGGCCGAGCGCAGGGAGCTCTCCAGGCCCCTGGCCACCCGCTCCGCTTCGGGGCGCCCCACCTGCAGGTACTCGTTGCCCTCGCTCGCCCAGTCCGCCTCCCACGCCTCCCGCCCGGTCGTGCCGTAGGCGTACAGCAGGTAGCCCTGGCACAGCCCGCCGCCCAGGCGCGTCGGCCTCAGGCGCTCGTAGACGAGGTGGTACATCCCCCAGCGGCGCACGGCCACCTCCCCCTTTACCTTGGGCAGGTAGGGCACCAGACCCCCCTCCCGCGTGGCGGTGCCGATGTACTCGTCGACCACCAGGCGCGGGTGCTTCTTGCCGGGCACACGCTCCGAGTGGGCGCGGATGACGCGGTAGGTGTCATCGTCCTTCTTCTGGAAGTAGATCCCCTTCTCCTTGTATCGCATCAGCCAGTCGGGGTATGCCATGGATTCTCCGTATTATATATTGTTAAATACATAGTACGCACATCCTCCCCCTTTTGCAACACATTTTTTCCAACTTTGCACAAAAGAGGCCAAGTTGAAAAACCTGGCCGGATTCTTTGTGATATGGAGTTACGTCAACTATGGCTCCCGTTCATGCGAAGCTACTGGAGAGTCTTTGGGGTGGAAGCGCATCACCGGGCGTCCATGACACCCGGTGATGGCCACCGTTGGGTTCAGAGGATGAACGGGATGCGGAAATTGTGACTCTGGTAGACGACGTACGTCTCCACATCACTGATTTCGGTGATCTTGTCAAGCTCGTACTTGAAGAATTCCAACAAGCTCAACCCCTCATCTTCACTGAGGACAAGCTGGACGAAGAGATCATAGCGACCCGTGACGACCGCCACTGAGATGACCCCGCGCAGCTCACTGAACTCCTTGGCCTTGCGCTCCAGGTCAAGCGTCTTGAGTTTGACGCCCATCATCACGACCTGCAGACCGGGAATCGCCTCAGGATTCACCAAGCCCGAGATCTGCAGCACCCCCTCCTCAATCAACTTGTTGACCCGGGAGCGTACGGTGTTCTCGGTGATGTCCAGTTCCTCCGCGATGGCGGAAAAAGGTTTTCGTCCATCGCAAAGTTGCCGGATTATCGCTTTGTTCGTCTCGTCCATCTTTGTCTTCATTCCATTACCCATTCTTTCGTTCAAACTCTTTCATCAGGTTTGCCAATGCCTCCACATCCTCGACCGGCAGTGCGTTGTAGATGCTTGCCCGCAGGCCTCCGACGGAGCGGTGCCCCTTCAGGCCGAGCATCCCCGCCTTCTTGGTCTCCTCGAGGAAGGCGGCTTCCAGCTCCTCGGAAGGGAGGCGGAAGACGACGTTCATCGTCGAGCGGTATGCCGGGTCGACCGGGCTGTAGAAGAAGGAGGAGGAGTCGATGACGTTGTAGAGCAGCCCGCTCTTCAAGGCGGCCCGCTTCGCCATCCCCTCGACCCCACCGTTCTTCTTGATCCACTCAAGCACCAGCTTCACCGCCCAGATACTGAAGACCGGAGGAGTGTTGTACAGTCCATCGTTCTTGTCATGGTTGCTGTAGTCGAGGTAGGCGGGCAGGTTATGGTTCTGCTTGTCGAGAAGGGACTTCTTCATGATGACCACCGTCGCACCGGCCGGGCCGAGGTTCTTCTGGACGCCGGCGTAGATCATCGAGAACTGGTCGACGGGAACGGGGCGGCTGAAGAAATCACTGGACATGTCGGCGATCAAGGGGACGGTGCCGGTATCGGGGAAGGCCTTCCATTGGATTCCTCCGATGGTCTCATTGGAGCAGAGGAAGAGGTAGCTGGAGTCCTCTCCCGCCTTCACCTCCTCCGGTCGAGGAAGCGTGGTGTAGCGATCGGCCGTACCGTCCCAGTAGTAGCGCACCCGACCGATCTTCTCGGCATCGCTTGCCGCCTTATTGCCCCATGCCCCACTCTTGATGTAGTCGGCCGCGGTATCGGGACGCAAGAAGTTCATCGGCACCATGGCGAACTGCAAGGTCGCTCCGCCGCCGAGGAAGTACACCGAGTACTCATCGCTGATGCCGAGCAGCTCGCGCAACAGGGCGAGGCACTCGTTGTACATCCCATCGAAGACGCTGCTGCGGTGGCTCGTCTCGATGATGGAGAGCCCTTGGCCGTTGTACTCAAGGATCCCATCCTGCAGTTGGTGTAGCACCTCAAGCGGCATCACGGAAGGCCCTGCGAAGAAATTTAGCTTGCGTTGCATCAGATCAATCCTCCTTTGATCAACTCATCCAGAATATCATACGTTTCCTGCCCGATCCGGGCGAGGTTTTCTTCACTGTTCGCGCCAACGTGGGGCGTCATCGTCACCCGAGATGCCTTGAGGATCGGATAATCCGGGCTCGGCGGGTCATTGGGATAGACGTCGGTGGCATACCAGCACACCGTCCCATCTTCGAGCATCTCGACCATCTCCTCGGCGTTTATACAGAGGGCACGACCGCTGTTCACGATGACCGGGGCTTTGGTGCAATGGGAGATGAGCTCTTTGCCGACCATGCCCCGCGTCTCATCGGTGAGCGGCAGGTGCATCGAGATATAATCGGCATCCTTGACCGCCTCCTCGATGGTGGGGATCAAGGTGGCGACCGCGCTCGTCTTCACGTACTTGTCGTACGCCACCACCTCCATGCCGAATGCCTTGGCTCGTTTGCCGACCTCGGTGGCGATGTTGCCGCAGCCAAGGAGGCAAAGCTTCTTGCCGTAGAGCTCGGTCCGTTTCTTGCTCTTGAGCCAGGTGCCTTCACGCATCCCGTTGTGGTACTCGATGAGGTGGGTCGGAGCACTGAGCATCAAGGCGAAGGCGAGCTCGGCGACGGCGATCGAGGAGGACTTGGGGGTGTTGCGGACGATGATCCCCCGCTCCTTGGCGTAGGCGCTATCGATATTGTCGATGCCCACCCCACCACGGATGATCACTTTCAACTTGGGCGCATGCTCAATGTACTCCTTGGTACATTTGGTCTTACTGCGCACCAGCACGACATCAGCTTCCGCTAGACGCTCCTTGTCGACGGTCACCTCTCCAAAGGCTTCAAGCCGTTTGGGCAACTCGGCATCGAACGCATCTGAAATGAGAATCAGCATGGCAAAACACTCCTCTACTCTCTTTTGTTCGCTCATCGGAAACCCGCCGACGCGGGTACAGATTGATTGTACACCAAAAATCATAGGTTGTGTCTAAATTTATTTATAAATCTGACGTATCGCTGAAAATTGGTGAGAAATGTTTCTGGATAGACCAATATGAAGGGAGCTATAAGAAAGCCGCCTTCACAGGCGGCTTGTGTTGTTTAGTATCCTTTGGAATTATGCATCTTCCGATTTTTCTTCATCTGCTTTCGTGCAAGGGCTTTTTTCTTCCTGTTGAGGATGGTGGAGGGCTTCTCAAAGTACTCCCGCTTCTTCCATTCGCGGATGATCCCCTCTTTTTCCACCATGCGCTTGAAGCGCTTGATCGACTTTTCAAGTGGCTCATTATCGTCGACTTTTACATACGCCATGAATTACATCACCCCCTCTCCCGATTACTGGGTTCGTTTGCTCTGCTAGAGTGCCTGAAAAACGGCTTCCCTGTCAAGCGTCCCCGCTCGCCTTGATGTCGATGACTGAGCTGAGAATGAAAATTCCCACCTATTCAATAAATGATTATTTCCACATGGGGCAAGAGGTGTAGTAGGATGGACAGGATCAGGGGGAGAGCCCCGAAGGAGAAAAGGAAGAGGAAGCCCCTTTACGGTTGAGCCCTTAAGAGCTTCCTCTCTCCAAAAACATGTATGGCTATAATATCTGAGGCAGCCCTCCAGTTCAAGAGAACCGCCCTCCATCCTTGAGGAGGGACGGCGACCGTCTTCTGTGCCGCACCTGCCACAAGAGAGCCTCGTACTCATCCTCGAGGGAACGCAAGGTGCTGTACACCGAAGAAGAAGAGGACCCGACGGTGAAGACGAAGACCCTCGCCGTAAGCCGCTGTCCCGAGCATGGGCACTACTCCACCGTCTACGACGACGACATCATCGCCCACAAGCACTACGCCCTCCCCGAGATCCGGGGCGTGCTGGACGGCACGGACACGTACAGCCTCGCCTGCAGTAAAACCCGCTACAACTGGCGGAGGTGGTACGAGGGCGTCTGGAAGGCCGTGGTCGACAAGATCTGGCACCACATCCACGGTGGGCTCTCCAAGGCGGCGATATCCGAACTGCTGTGGGCTTATTGCCGCGCCCTGGGCGATGGGTGGCTGCGCTACGTGCTGGACCTCTTTTATGCGAATCCCGAAGACCTTTGCAGATATATCCTCCTCGTCCGGTCAATGATGGCAATCGGGGGCGAAGAAGCGCACGAAGGCCGTGCCCTGCACGGCGTGGCGGGCCCCAGAGAGGGGCGAAGGCCCCCTTGAGGAGGACGATGACGATGGAATTGAAGGAGCTGAGGCCCAAGGAGTTGGAGAAATGGACCGTGGCCGCCGAGGTGGTCGACCTCGGGTGCACCGACGTGGCCATACGGCGCGGGCGCACGAGGCTGGGATGCACCCGAAAGACGCTGCTCAAGTACGTGCAGTGGCACCAGGAGGGCGACGTCTCGAGGTTTTGCCACAAGAACCGGGGGCGCAAGCCGGTGACCACCAAGGACGAGGGGGACAAGGCGGAGGTCGTCAGGCTCTACCGCGACACCTACAGCACCGCAAGCTTCGCCCATTTCACCGAGATCCTGGGCGAGGACCACGGCATGGGGATGTCCGAGGGCACGGTGCACGCCATCCTCAAGGGGGCGTACCTGGTCTCCCCCTCCTGCCGCAAGGCCACCCGCAGGGAGATGGAGAAGAGCCTGAGGCAGCTGGCGCGCAAGGAGCACCTCTCGAAGGCCGAGGGCGAGCACATCAATGCCGCCCTCAACATCATCGACGGGGGCGACGCCCACCCCAGGAGGGCGAGGAGCAAGTACTTCGGCGAGATGATCCAGATGGACGCCAGCGAGTACCGCTGGGTGCCCAAGGCGGGCAAATGGCACCTGCACGCCGCCATCGACGACGCCACCGGCGAGCTGGTGGGTGCCTGGTTCGATGACCAGGAGACGCTCAATGGCTATTACCACGTGCTGTACATGATCCTCAAGCTCCACGGCATCCCCTCCCTCTTCCGCACCGACCGGCGGACGGTGTTCGAGTACAGCCAGCTGGGCAAGGAGGACGAGGAGAAGGACACCCACACCCAGTTCTCCGCCGCCTGCAAGGCCCTGGGCATAGGGATCGAGAGCGGCTCGGTGCCCCAGTGGAAGGGCCGGATCGAGCGGGCCAACCGAACGCTCCAAGGGCGACTTCCGACCGAGTTCATCCGCCACAACATCACCACCATGGAGCAGGCCAACGCCTTTTTGTGGGAGTACCTGCCGATCTTCAACGGGCAGTTCTCCCTCAAGGACGAGAAGGACCTGGAGACCAGTGCCTTCCTGGAAAGCCCGCCGGAGTCGGCGATCAACGCCATCCTGGCGGTGGTCAGCCAGCGCGTCATCGACGCCGGCCACAGCATCCGCTACCACAACGGCTACTACCAGCCCCACCTCGAGCAGCGGGGCTCCCTCAAGCCGGTCTACTACCCGAAGGGGACAAGGGCCCTGGTCATCAGGGCGTTCGACGGTTCTCTGCTGGTGGACATCCACGAGCAGATCCACATCATGGTGGAGGTGCCGGAGCGCAAGGCGCACAGCAAGGAGTTCGACCCGGGGCCCGCACCCGGCAAGCGCATCCCCCACAAGCCCGGCCCGGACCACCCCTGGAGGAGCAGCTACCTCACCACCAGGATACTGGAGAGCCACATCGCCAAGGCGAAGGACGGGTACCTGGAATGAGCATGCCGATGATATCCGAGGGCCTGCGGGCCCTCATACTCGACCAGAGCTTCTCCAGCGAGGAGCTCGATGTGCTGATGAGGTGCGTCACCCAGGAGCTCGAGCAGGACTCGATGGACATCATCGCATCCTGGCAGAGGGAGTCGCGAAACACCCGGCAGAACGCCTGCCGGGGCCAATAGCGGGGAGGAATCGGCATGGGCGATGCAACAACGAGCAGGATGGACAGGGACGCCCTGGCCCGGCGGTACTTGCTGCTGGTCATCGAGCTCTACAGCTGCTTCATCAATGACGATACGGTCCATGGCGGCATCTGTGAGATCGCCAGGCGCCAGGTGGCGGCGGAAATGGGGATATCCTATGACTTGGACCTGTTGAAGTGGCAGAGCGTCAAGGCAGGCAGGAGTGTGGCGGAGGTGCCGTTCTGAACTTCACAAAACACCCGGCAGAACGTCTGCCGGGGCTTATAGCGAGGAGGAAAAAATCATTTGGAGATTACAGCGTCCCCGCTCGCCTTGATGTCGATGACCACCAGTTGCAGGCTCTCCTGGTTGCGAAAGTAGTTGCGTCCGAGCCGGAAGACCACATCGACAAGGCTGCCGGTATCGAAATCCTTGCCCTGTCTCTCCCCGCTCTCCCAGTAGAGCGCCGGCCACCGGTACTCGCCGTATGAGAGGGTGAGCTTGAGGTGGTTGGCCCCGCCGCTCTTGTTGGAGAGACTTTGGATCGCATCGATGCGCGCCCCTTCGATGTGCATGACCAGCGGCGGGTTCTTCTCACCGTACGGCTCAAAGAACTCCACCACCTCGATCATCGCCGGGCTCATGTATCGAGCCGGCAGGGTACAGTCGATGGTGACCTCCCCCACCGCCTCCTCAGGGCAGTCCATCTCATCGAGACGGTCATGGATCCGCTTCAGCAGGAGATCCAAATTCCGCTCTTCGGCGGAGAAGCCGCCGGCACAGGCATGCCCACCGAAGTCGAGCAGGAGATCTGAGAAGGTGCTGAGGAAGTCGCGGGCGTGGAAGGCATCGGTGGAACGCAGCGAGCCGCTGATCCTCCCCTCCTCACTGTGGGCGATGACCAGGGCGGGGGCATTGAAGTGGCGCAACAGCCGGTTGGCCATCACCCCGGTGATGCCGCGGCTGATCTCCGTGTCGTTGATGACCACCATCTTCGATCCGGTGGCCTCGAAGCTCTCCTGGGCCATCGGCAGGATCCGCTCCCATCCCTCCTGGCCGAGGCGTTGGCGCTCCTTGTTCATCGAGAGCAGCTCGCCGGTAAGGAGCTCGGCTTGGCCGAGGTTCTCACTGAGCAAGAGATCAAGGGCGACGGTGGGCCTGCCCATCCGGCCGCTTGCGTTGATCGGCGGGCTGATCTGCCAGGAGATGTCGCTGGCGGAGAGGACCTTGCCCAACAGGTTCTGGGCGGTGAAAAGCGGGATGAGCGCGGTTCTCTGCCCCTTGTTGAGGACCTTCAGCCCCCGCTGCACCAAGATCCGGTTCTCATCCTCCATCGGCATCAGATCGGCGATCGTCCCGATGGCGACCAGGTCGAGGATCTCCTCGTAGCCGCTGTCCAGGCTCGGATGGGACTTGTAGACGTAGGCGGTGAAGAGGGAGAAGAGGACGGCCAGCTCATCATCCTGGTGGGATGAGTAGCGCGCCGCCCTGCTGAGCTTGGAGAGGGCGAAGAGCCCCTTGCCCCGGACGATCGGCAGCGCCGCCTCGAAGTTCGGCCGCAAGTCGGTGAGGTGGATGTCCACCGCACGCCCGAAGGCGTTCTTCAGCTGTGAGCGCTCGGTGGCCTCGTCGAGGACAAAGATTGGCAGGCCGGAGGCGAGGAAGGCGAACGCCTTGGATTGGTCGGCCTTGATGAGGCCGCTGTTGATCTCCTCGATGACCTGGTCGATGACCAAGAGGTTCTGCACCCGCATCGCCTGGATGATCGTCGTATCGTTGCCCGGCTGGGCGTGGGCGAGGATGAACTCCTCCCCATAGAAGGGGGTTTGGGCGAAGCGGAGCGCCCAGATGACCTTGGCCACCACCCCCACCCCGGCCAAGTGTTCAAAGGGGTAGCCCGAGCCGGCGAGCTTCGGGTTGATGATGGCGAGGGCGGGCGGCAGCTCCTCCCCCCCGAGATGGTGGTCGAGCACGATCACATCGATGCCGAGGCGGCCCGCCGAGGCGATCTCTTCAAGGTTGCTGATGCCCGAATCCACGGTGATGATCAACGTCACGCCATCGCGGTGGGCTTCATCGACCCCGGCCTGGGTCAACCCGTACGGCTCATCCCCCTCCGGCAGGCGGCAGCTGGCCTCGATGCCCATCCCCTGCAGCTCCAAAAAGAGCAGGGCGGTGCTGGTGATGCCGTCCACATCCCGGTCCCCGTAGATCCTCACCCGCTCCCCTTCACTTTTCGCATCGAGGATGCGGTCGACCGTCGTCTCCATATCGTCAAAGAGGAAGGGGTTGTGCAACCAGGTCAGCTCCTTCTCGACGAGGAACTTCACCTGCTCGGCGCTGGTGATCTCCCGCCTCGCCATGATGGAGGCGGTGAGCAGGTCGATGCCATACTGTTCGTTGAGGTGGCGCACCTCGGTACCCACCACCGGTTTTTTGTTCCAAATCATCTATCTACAACCTTCAATCAGTTCTCTGCTACAAGAGGCCCGAGCTCAGCGTGGTCAGCTGGCTGGGGCAGAAGTACTGGGCATAGCCCAACATATACGCCTTGATGCGCTCCAGGGCACCAGGATTCAAATCCACCGCCACCGCCTCCTCAAAGTCCATCGTCGCCGTGAGGCTGAGGTACCGCCTCGCCCCTGGGGGCAGGATGAGGGTCCGCTCCAGGTTGGCGCACTGCTGGCAGCACTGGCTTCCCGCCGACGAGGAGAAGTAGACGATCTCGTTCCGCTCGTAGGCGCGGTCGCAGACCGGGCACTGGTCGAGATCCACCCTGATGCCCAACACCTCGCTGAGGCGGTGGATGAACTGGATCAGGACCAAGACTCGTCTCTCTGGCGCGGTGGTGAGCAGGTCGAGGGCCTTGGAGAGGAGGCGATACTCCGCCGCATTCTCGCCACCGTGGACCTTGATGAGGATCTCACAGAAGAAGAGGCCGGTATAGTTGAGCGCCAAATCCTCCCTGATCTCCTCGTGTCCGGCGATCGCTTTGAGATCCTTGAGCGTATAGTCCCCTTTGACCGGGTTGTGGTAGAGAAAGAACTGTCCGTCGCAGAAGACCTCCGCCTTGACCGCCTTGAGGGACTTCTGCGCCCCGTAGCTCACCACATCGACGATTCCCAGGTCGACGCTCAGCAGCTTGAGGCGGCGGTTTGTCTGTCCCCATCGCCGACTGTGCAGCACGATACCCAACGTCGTGATGTTGCGCTCCATGGGACCTCCGAAAACAGGGTAGAGGGAAGACAGAGAAAAATCAACCGGTTGGAAGAATTGGGACCTTGTGGTATGCTGAGTCAATGAAACGCATCTGTCTCATCACCACCCTGTTGCTGCTGGCACTGGGCATTGGAGCCGGGACTACCCACCCAATCGAGCCGGATACCCTCGCCGAGCTGGGAGCCATCGACCTGCAGGTGGAACTGGCGGCCAATCAACGGGAGTGGGCCGATCAGATCGGCATCAGCCTCCTGACCGTGGGAAGCGGGAAACCGCTCCATGCATGGTTCGGCCACAGTGCCCTCATCGTCACCTACCCCAAGGGGAGCTCAGTCATGTATGATTGGGGGATCTTCGACTCCGAACAGGAGCACTTCTACCTCAACTTCGCCCGGGGACGGATGTACTATTACGTGTTGGCAAGCGACGGCGCCTGGAGAATCAACGATGCGCTGAGCGAAGGGCGTGACGTGCGCGTGGTCGATCTTGACCTGAGCGCCGAGGCCAAGTGGGCGTTGGCGACCTACCTCAGCGAACACATCGGCAGCGAGGGGGCCACCTACCTCTACCACTTCTATGACGACAACTGCGCCACCCGAATCCGCGACATCATCGATGTGGGCACCGGAGGCGATTTCGCGCGATGGGCCAAGGCGCAATCGAGCGGCCTCACCACCCGAACCCTCACCGACCCCTTCATGCTTCACCGACCGCTGGTCACCTGGGTCCTCTCCACCCTCCAGGGACCGCGCGTCGACCGCCTCGAGAATCGCTGGGATGCGATGTTCTTGCCGCTGGTGCTGGAAGAAGCGGTGCTTGACTTCAGCGCCCCCGATGGCTCATCGCTGGTCAAGAGCACCACGACCTTGGCGGAGGGAGCGGGGCCGGCGATGGCACACAGAAGTGCCACCAGCACTGCGGTGGCACTCTCACTCTCCTTGACGCTCATGATGCTCCTGCTGTCGCTGTTCAGCACAAAGGCAAAAAAGATCGTGTTGGGCGTCCTCTATCTCGCCTTGGCCGTCATCGGATCGCTCTTGCTCTTCATGATGTGCTGCAGCGACATGGACATGACCTATAAGAACATCAATATCCTCATCATCAACCCGCTCTTGTTCATCCCCGCCTTCGCCTTCCTCTTCACACGCCGTGAGCGGTCGGTCATGGCCACCATCTTCGCGCTCGTGACCACCATTCTGCTCGCAGGACGGCTCCTCTCACCCTCGACCTTCGTCCAAAACAACCTCTCGACGCTTTTGGTGGTGCTGCCGCTCTACCTCTCAGGGGCGGCCTTTCAGCGCCGAGGCGATCGAGAAGCGCGGTAGTGCTCCCCGCTCGAGGCGACGGGCGGTCAAGCTGGCCGGAAAGCTCGCGCGCATCGCGTTGTAGAGATCGACTTGCCCGTTGTACTCCTCCACCTCTGCGATGAGGGAGAGCTCAACGCGATAGATCTCTTCAAAGTACGGGACCATGCGCAGATAGACGGCTTGCCCGTAGTAGCGTTTCAGCACCCCGTCGAGCTCTTGATCGAGCGCGATGTAGCGGTGACTCACCGTCTCCACATCCGCCTCGCTGTCCCACTGCCGCACCACCGGGCCGATGGGATCATCGAGCCCCTCCTCGACCAGGATCCTCGACACCATCGAAGAGAGCTCAAAGCGCTCTTCGATGAGCGTGTAGGCAGCCTCCTTGTGGGTGGTGACCTTCTTTCCGGTCTTGGTGAGGCGGTTGACGTTGTTGCGGTCGATGCCGACGATGCCGAGGGCGATCACCAGGATGATCGCCGTAATCGAGATGACCGCACTCTTGGCGTCCTTGAACATCGGTTTCTTCTCAGCTGACAACTTTGGTCCCCTTCCCCTCATAGAGGGCGCCGTAGAGGTTGGCCGGATCGGTGATCAGGCCCATGTTGCCGGTGGAGCGGACGAAGTCGACGATCGCCTCCACCTTGGGGAGCATCGAGCCGGGAGCGAAGTGTCCCTCTTCGATATAGGTTTGCGCCTCATCGGCGGTAATGGTCTCCAGCGCCTTCTGATTCGGCTTTCCCCAGTTGAGGAAGACCTTCTCCACCGCCGTGGAGATGACGAAGAGGTCGGCGTGCAACGCCTTGGCCATCAAGGCGGCGGCAAGGTCCTTGTCGATGACCGCCTCGCGACCGGAGAGCATCCCGTCCTTGTCACGCACCACGGGGATTCCGCCGCCACCGGCTGCGATGACGACGACCTTGTTGTCCAGGAGCGCCTTCACCGTCTCGATCTCGACGATGGACACCGGCTTGGGACTGGCCACGACGCGTCGATAGCCGCGTCCGGCGTCCTCGGTGCAGACCCACCCATCCTCCGCCTCTCGCTTCTCAGCCTCCTCGGCGGTCATGAACGACCCGATGGGCTTGGTGGGCTTTCCAAAGGAGGGATCATCATCACTGACCTCGACTTGGGTGACAACGGTGGCGACATTGGCATCAGTGATGCCAATCTTGGCAAGTTCGTTCTTCAACGCCATCTGCAGTTGATAGCCGATGGCTCCCTGCGTGTCGGCCACACAGCTGTCCAGCGGGACGCTGTGGAGGATCGAGCGGCTGTATTCAGATCGGAGCAGCACGTAACCGACCTGTGGCCCGTTGCCGTGGGCGATGACGACGCGGTGGCCTGCCTTGATGAGGCGGGCGATGTGGGTGGCGGTCTTGCGTGCCGCCTCGTACTGGCTCTCGATGGTGACGTTCTTGGGATCCTCGATCAGCGAATTGCCTCCGATGGCGATGACGATCAACTTGCTCTGCATGGCTCTTCCTTCCTTTGACGGCTGTCATTGCAATGATAGCGAGCGGCGCAACATCGTGCAACAACTATCGTCTGTGTGAGCCGGCATTTTGCTCACTCCTCAAGGTCGCGCGAAGCGGCCTTCACCCGCTCGAGCCAATAGCACTCATCCCTGCCCTCGATCGGCTCGGTGACGATGAGGTTGAGGACGGCAATCTCAGAACGGGCTTTCGTCCTTTGTCTCACCTGATGCCACCCGTCATACCGCTCCTCCCAGACCGTCTCCATCTCCTCCTTGAATCCATCCAACACCGTGAGGCGTAGCGTGGAGAGGCGCGTGCGCGTGAAGGCGAGGCGCTGCTCTCGGACGGTTGCACGCAGCGTGTACTCTCCGAGCAACACCGTCTTGCCATCGCAGATGGCCTCAAGGCGAATCTGCCGCACATCCCCGCTGTGCATGCGATCGCGTTGTCCCTGTAGGATGATGACGCCCACCGCCTCAGTCTCTCGGACCGTGATGTCGAGGGTGAGCGGATAATCATCGCCTTCGATGATGGCCGTGGTGTTCGGATTACCGTCGACCAAGGCCTCGCTGTTGAGGCAGGGTCCCTTTACCCGGGCTTGGAGGCAGCGCATCACCTGGTTGGGGTGGAGGCGGCGCTCGATGAGGCAGGGATCGAGCTTCGTGTTGCTCTTGAAGAGGCCACTGCCCAGATACTTCACGATCGCTTGCTTCAGCGTATAGGCGGCGGGACGCTCCGCAAACGATCCCTCCAGGTCACAGGAGGCGACCATCAACGTGCCGGAGAGCATTCGGCAGGCGAAGATCAGGGAGCGATCGAGGTTGCGGTTATGGTCATCGATGAGGCGGACGATGGTGGTAGCCTCGATTCCCTCCATATGAAAGCCGCGCCCACGCTCCAGGATCTCCTCCCACTGCCACCCGCCATGGGCGGCGGTGGGAAAATCCTTGAAGATCGGATGCTCCTCGCTGATGACCATGCCCAGCTGCCGTCTCCAGGTAGGCCCCATCTGGCCATTCCAGTAGACGCTCAAGAAGGAGGCGGGCGGGCAGTCGTAATCAAGCTCATCCAGGCGTGGGGTATAGAGTACCGCCTTCCCTCCACCCAAGGCGGTCTTGGCCTCCCTCCAATCCTTGGTATACACCACGTCATCAAAGGAGGATGTCTGCTGGACGAAGACGTGGAGCGGCCACTCATTGACGACCGCACCCACCCGCACGGTGAAGGTGCACTCTGAAGTCTGTTTCACCAGGGAGAGGTCGAGCTTCACCTCGGCGACTCTGATATTCTTGCCCAAGGGGATGGGCGGACAGGGCAACGTCGCCGAATCGAGGACAACCCCATCACACTCCAGGCTCCAGTGGAGGTGGGCACCATGAAGCGGTTCGTCGCCGAAATGGCAGATCTCAATGGGGACGGTGATACGCTCCCGATTGGTATATACGTACCCTGCAAGTCGGGCCAAGAGGACGGTGGGAGCACAGAACCGGCGCCACTCTTCAGGAGATACATACCCCTTCTCATCCCAGAAGGCATCCAGGACGCCGACGGTGGCCGTCCCCTGCCCCAGATAGTCGTGCAGGTCAAGCAGCTCGAAGCCGTAGATGTGGGGGGTGCGGAAGTTCGCCTCAAGCTCCTCCTTGTACAGCCGGACTTGCTGCTTCCCCGAATTATGGGCGAACTGGCTGTTGTACTTCAGCAGTTGAGCACGCTCTGCGCTGGCTTTGAACGCCCTATAGTTGCTCGGTTGCAGGTAGCCGGTGAACTTGTCGATGACGGAGAAGTCGGGGTAGGCGCACCACTGCCCCATCTCATGAGCGATGACCGGAAGGGTCGCCCCCTCCAGGCTTGGCCGGTAGTCCTTGCCCTTCCACCCCTCATGATTGCGGATATTTCCCCCGAGGATCGGTCCGTACGCGCTGCGGTGGAAATAGAGGTAGTCGGTCTCCTCTCTGGTGATCTTGCTCGGGCTCTTGTCGTAGAACCACCCGGACTGGGCGGTGTAGAGCCTCCGCCCCCCGTAGCCGAGCCCGTCATCATACTCGCGCGTCTCCCTCACCCACGCTGCCAGCACTTGGTACCAGAGGCCGGACGGTTCATTGCTCGGCGAGAAGAGGACGAAGGAGGGGTGGTGGCCAAAGTGGCGAAGGATGCGCCGGCTCTCCTCCCGCAAGACGGAGAGCATGGGGATGCCTTCGTTGAAGACGTTCCACATCCCCGCCTCCACCTGGATGTAGACCCCGGCTCGGTCGGCTGCGGCGAAGGCGGCCTCAGGCGGACAGAAGGAGTGGCAACGGATGAAGTTCAGGCCCCATTGGCCGATGATGCGCATGATCCGGTCCCAGTACGCCGGCCCCGTATCGGGGATTCCCGTGATCGGATACTCCCCGCCGAAGTGGGTACCCCTGAAGTACTCTTGTTTGCCGTCGACGAAGAACATGCCATCCCGTGCCTCGATGACTCGTGGGTGTTCTCTCGCATACCGCCTCCGCTGCCCATCGCGCTCTGCGAGTTCTGCTTCGGTGAGGAGGAGCACCGCCCCCGCCATGCCATTCCAGGTTGCGCCGAGCGCATCCGAGACCGCGTGCGCATCCGGGCGATACGGCAGACAGAAGGAATTGTCGATGCAGACCGTCAGGCGGTGCGCCCCCGCCGGAATGTATCCGAGGGCGATCTCATGGGCGCTGCAGAGCGAGAAATCGCTCCCTTTCTCCTCCCCGTCGATCCAGACCCGGCTCTTCCAGTGCGCAAGCTCGATGCTGAGGACGTAGCGCTCCCCCTCCGTGATATCGACCATCCTGGAGTACCACGCCTCGCCCAAGAAATGCCGGGGAGGAGCGGAGAGGAACGGGATGTTGACCTCCCCGTCACCGGAGGGGGCATACTCGTCGCGCAGGTACCAGTGGCGGTCATGCAGCGCGCTGACGAACGGCGTGTCGAGAGCGATCGCCTCTCCGTACCCCTGCGCTTGCAGGCACCCCGGGATGGTGACCATCCCCCGGTGGTCAGACTCGTTTGTGAGGGCGAGGGACCAAAGCCCTGAGAGGTCGATCATCGCTCAGGCCCTGTATGCAAAGACGTTCAGGTTGCGATAGCGCGCCGTCAGCGGTGCCAGCTGACGAAACCCGATGCGTCCGCCGCCCAGACGTTCGCCATAGGTCACCCCATCGTCCTCGAAGGTGAAGATTGGCAAGTCGTTCATCAAGAAGCGGACCGCATCATTCGTCTTGATGAGGGAGAGACGGTAGAATTCAGCCGCCTCCGCGGCTTCCGGGATGGGGTCGGCGCCTTGGGCCACCAGATGAAACCCGTGGCTCTTTCGAAGGTTGCAGGTATGGAAGGCACGCTCATCGGCTTCCTTGCGCCGAAAGTAGGAGACATGCAGCGCATCGATGTCCCCGCTGTGGTACTGCGGGTACTCTCCCGTGCGCGTGGCGAGGCGTGGATCGAAGAGGTCCCTCCCGTCCCTGCCTCTGGCAGCGAAGAAGAGAATGCACAGTCCCCTGTCGCTCATCGGCTGGAACTCCCACTCGATGACGATGTTGTCGTCAAAGACCTCAGGGCACCAGAGGACGTAGTTGGCCTTCTGCCCCGAGGAGGCGTCAAGGCGGTTTTTCATCACCATTGAGCCGTCGGCGAAGCTGATGTTCGCCTCCCCTTCAAGAAGGAAATCTTTGATGTCCTCCTCACGTTCCAGTCGATTCTGGTAGAGTAGCTTCCCCTTCATTGTTTCCTCCGTAGGATCGTATCGCGCTCCATGATGGCGTTCAGGTGCGGCGCGATGAGCTGAGCATAGGAGGCCGCCCCCACCCGGTGCAGGTGCACCCCGTCCGGCATGTACAGCGCCGCCCGCTCTTCTTCCGTCAACG
>Ga0208195_1002083_pt1 | contig 19848 bp, 10 predicted proteins | sample AD_UKC077_MetaG_FD_184441 | JGI IMG/M metagenome (GOLD analysis project Ga0208195, IMG submission 184441) | Active sludge microbial communities of municipal wastewater-treating anaerobic digesters from USA - AD_UKC077_MetaG (SPAdes) (version 2) | ecosystem: Engineered > Bioreactor > Anaerobic >...
CATTTTGAGTAACTGTATATGTAATTGTATGTTCTCCAGCTCCTGCATTTACAGGGTTAAAAGTTCCATCTGCTGTAACTCCTGTTCCTGACCAAGTTCCACCTGTTGGAGTAGCAGATAAAGTTACCTCTGCATCAGTTGAACATAAATCTTCTTGATTAGTAATGCTTACAACCGGTGTTGGATTTACTGTTATTATAATTTGGTCAGTATCTTCACATGCGCTAGTACCTACAGTATAAGTGATTGTGTGATTTCCAACTCCTGCATTTTCAGGGTTAAAAGTTCCGTCTGCTGTAACTCCTGTTCCCGACCATGTTCCACCTGCTGTTGTTGCTGTTAGTGTAATTGGTTCTTCGTTAGAACACATAGTTGGAACATCTGATGTTATTGTAGCATCTGGGTTGTCAAATACGTTTATTATAATGCTTCCTTCTCCATTACATCCATCTTGTGTAATTGTATATGTAATTTCATTTGTTCCAGTATTTGCTGAAGCAGGATTAAAAGTTCCATCTGTTGTAACTCCTGTTCCCGACCACGTTCCACCTGTTGGAGTTGCAGATAAAGTTACTTCTGAATCAGTTGAGCATAAATCTTCTTGGTTAGTAATGGTTACAACAGGCGTTGGTTTTACTATTATTGTAATTTGGTCAAAAGTTGTGCATGAGCCAGCAACAACAGTATAAGTAATTGTATGTGTCCCCTCTGTATTTGGGTCAAAAGTTCCATTTGTTTCATCAGTAATTCCTGTTCCAGTCCAAGTTCCTCCAGGTGGAGTAGCATTTAAATTTACTGCTGCATCTCCTTGGCAGAAATCACCTGGATGTGTAATATTTATTGTAGGCATAACTTTGTATAGACTATAAGAAATTGAGCTAAAGTCGTTCCAATCATTTACAAAAGTTTGGCTTAAAGGAGTTGATGTCAAATTTTGGCTTCCTGTAACAATTTGCCATTGACTTGTTTTCCAATTAGCTAAACCGTCCCATGTTCCATCTGTTGCTGGATCATAAAAAACGCTTACTTTTGCAGAACTTGTACCTGAACTTCTATTTATTTGATGATAGAAATTTGAATTTACTTCACAAATACCACTTGCTAATTGACTTGTATTATAGGTTTCGGTTGTTGGGTCAACATTCGCTAAACGAACTGTATAAGTATTTGCATTTGTATTAGTAGGTTGAATTTCAACAGGTCTGTATCTGTTAGTCCCAGTTGAAGAACCCACAGGAAATAAATAAATCCCATTTGTGTTTGTTGTTCGCGAAAGGAAACCTCCATTTGTACTACTCACAAAACCATCAATACGTGTAATCGCATCTATTGCAGGGCTTGTAACAAAAAACTTATAATTAAGTGTGCTTAATTCTAAGTTATTTAAACTTAAAACATTACTACAATTTTGGTCAATTCCTAAGGTTTTAATTCCATTTCCATTCAGGGTTAAATTGTAAAATATAGTACTGTTTGTGCCACTTATTAATTGGTTAGCACCTTCTAAAAATACAGTTCCATTATCTGCATTAAAAGTATCGTTATTAATCCAGTCTCCATAAACTTTGTAATAACCGCTACCTTCTGCAGTTGCATTATTTGTAAAGTTTTCTTTTACAATTAATTCGCTATTTCCTCCAATGTTGTCAACATCAATGGTACCTGAATTATTATTTTCTACTCCTCCGTCAACATAAAATACTGCTCCCTTTGTAACTTTTATTACAGATCCATTGTTTAGCAATAATTGAGAAAAAGAAAAATTACTTGTAAGAAAAGCAACAGTGAAGCAAAAGAAAAACGTTTTAAGTTTCATATCATTTAATTTTAACAAAATCAAAAATTTACTTATTTAATAAGCAAGTTCTACAAATATAGAAATAATTTTTTAAAAAATATTTGTTTTTATCAAAAATTTAAGTTCATATAAAAATGTCTGAGCAATTTTTAATAAAAATGAGTTAAAAAATTAAACATAATTATAATATTTAGCAGTGTATATATTAATAGGTATAGAATTAACAAAAATCATTAATTATTTAACGAGATTAAAATTGCAGATGATAGAAAATGATTTTATTAAAGAAAAATTATAGTGCACTTAAAGATAATCAGTGCATTTTTCAAGTTTAATACCTCTGGATCCTTTGATTAAAAAAAAGTTACCTATTTCAGGATTTTTTACAATATGTTTTGCAAAATCATCAACTGTATTAAAAAAGTTAAATCTATATTCTTCTTTGAATTTATAAAAGCGAGGACCTATAAGGTAAACTTTTTTGAAATTTTTACTTGAAATATATTCTAGAAGTTTTTTATGTTCAGTTTCGCAGTCTTTACCTAGCTCAAGCATATCGCCTAATATAAGTCCTTTGTTTTTATCTTTTATATTTTCAAAATTTTTGATAGCAAGTTCCATGCTTGTTGGGTTTGCATTATAATAATCTAAAATTAAATTATTTCTATTTGTCTTTACCAATTGTGACCTATTGTTGTTTGGATAATAGCGTAAAATTGCGGTGTCAATTGCTGTTCCCGGAACTTCAAAATATTTTCCTATTGTTATAGCTGCTAAAATGTTTTCAAAATTGTAATCACCTATTAAGTTTGATTTTGCTAAACCTGTTTCATTTTTGCAACTCCAACTAACAGTAGCTTGTAAAGAAAGTTCTGAGTACTTGCCACTACAGTAATAGTTAGTATCTTTTCCATATTTTATTGCAGAATAATTTCCAAGCATTTCGATTAGTTGAGAGTTGTCTGCATTAATAAAAATTTCTGCATTTTTTAATTTTAAATGGTTGTATAGTTCGGCTTTAGTTTTTTTTACAATTTCAAAACTTCCAAAACCTTCTAAGTGAGCTTTTCCGACATTGGTAATAATTCCATAATTAGGTTCAGCTATTTCGCATAGTGTTTTTATTTCGCCTTGATGATTTGCACCCATTTCTACTATTCCAATATCGACTGTACGGTTCATGGACAAAATGGTTAGCGGTACACCAATATGGTTGTTTTTGTTCCCGCTTGTATATGCTATTCTATATTTTTGAGCTAAAACTGTTGAAATTAATTCTTTAGTAGTTGTTTTTCCGTTAGTACCCGTAATTGCTATAATAGGTATTTTCAATAATTTGCGGTGGTAGTTTGCTAACGCTTGAAGTGTTTTTAGTGTATTATCAACATAAAATATATTTTCATTATTAGCTAATTTTTTATTTGAGCAAATTGCTGCTATACAACCATTGTTTATTGCTGTTTCAACAAACTCATTACCGTCAAAATTTTCTCCACTTAATGCAAAAAACAAAGCATTTTTTTGTTTTACTCTACTGTCAGTATTTATTCCGCTACTTTTTTTAAATAAGCTATATATTTTTTCAACTGATGTCATAAAAAAAATAAAACCCCAAAATTTGGGGTTTTAAGTTATATTGTTTTATTTATTATTTAGTAGATTGTATTGGACCTCCAACTCTGTCCATAGCACATCTAAAGCCAAGATCAGCTCTTCCCATTTTTTCATCAAGGAATCTACGAGTACCTGGTACCATCCAATATGCTCTGTCTTTCCATGAACCACCTTTAAATACTCTAGATCTGTCGCTTACTAAAGAAGACATTGCTTTATTAAGTTGATTGCTATTACCTTTATTAATTTTTGGATTTCTTGGGTCAAATTGTCCATATCCCCATTCTCCAAATTCGCCCCATTCACCTTCTTGGTACATGTCTTTAGTACGTTTTCTAAAGAATTGGTCAGGATAAATAATGCTTCCGTCAGCTAATTGTAACTCTCCACCAGGTAAAACTGTAGAGCCATCAGGCATCATAATTATTCCATCGGCTGTTTTTTCATGTCCTGTTGGTAAAATATAAGTTTTATTTACCAAGTCAACTTTTATTCCGTTTGGTAATAAGACTTCGTTTCCACCAGACATAAGAGTTGCACCTGGATAAATTAGTCCTACATTTTCGGCTGTTAGTTCTTCGCTTACAGGGTCATAAACTTTAGTTTGGTTAGAAACAGTTTCTTGAAATCTTTCATCTTTTGTCCAATAATCTTCAGATGTTCCCATTTGTGGAATTAATGATTCTAAATCACCGTCTAAATAATTTCTATTATCTGCAGTAGTATAGTTTTCGCGACTAAAGCAAGCTTCGTCTCTAACAGGTTTTCTTAGAATTTTTCCACTATAGTCGAAATAGTTTTCTGCTTCGGGAGTTAATTCAACATCTCCGCTTCTTGGGTCTATTATGACTTGATAGTCGGTATAAACGTTACCTCTAAATGGTCTAAATTCTGCCATGTCTTCAAAAGTAAGATCTCTATAAACATCCATTACCCATTCGTTAACATTACCAGCCATACAGTATAAACCATATTCATTGGGCCAGTAAGAACGAACTGGAGCTGAAATATCAGCTTTGTCGTTTAGAGCACCAGCAACCCCCATATTATCACCACGACCTCTCATTGAGTTTGCCATCATCAATCCTCTTTCGACACCACGACTATCATTTCTAATATAATGACCATTCCATGGATATAATCTTCTTTCGTAAATTCTTTCTTTATAATGGTTTCCGATATGAGCTAAAGCAGCAAATTCCCATTCAGCTTCGGTTGGTAAGCGATATCTAGGTAAAAATATTCCGTCTTCCATTCTTACCCAACGTCTATCATCACCAGTATTAACTCGTCCACCTTTTCTTCCAGCTTTTAAAACTGCAGGGTCAACATATAGATTTTGTACTTTGCCGTCAGGACCTTTTCCTGTTTCATCAATAGGTAAATCTAAGTTTTCAGCATAAATAAGATAAGCGTCTAAGTTAAAATGTTTTGCTTGATCTTGAGGAGCTAAATACTTGTCAACAATACCTTCTCTTCTAAGGATTAATTCATTTACTCTATCTGTACGCCAATCGCAATATTTAGAGGCTTGAACCCAACTAACACCAACGACAGGATATTCTTCGTATGCAGGGTGTCGTAAGTATAGTTCTACCATAGGCTCGTTAAATGCTAATCTTTCTCTCCAAACAAGAGTGTCAGGTAAAGCTTCTCTATATAAAAATCTATAGTCTGACGAATAAACATAAGACAACCAATATAAATATTCATTGTAATCAACATTTCTTATTTCGGTTTCGTCCATATAAAATGATGAAACAGTTACTCTGCGTGGGATGTTGTTCCAATCATACATAACATCTTGTTCAACTCTACCCATAGCAAAAGAACCACCTTCTATAAATACTAAGCCTGGTCCAGTTTCTTGTTCATATCCGGGATGGTTTTCGAAACCACCAAAGTTTGGATCGCCGTAATTCCAGCCAGTAGTATTTGATACTTCTTTTTTGCATGAACTTGCCAAAATCGAAGCTACAAGAACTATTACGATAAATAAAACATTTTTTTTCATATTATAAAAATTTTATATAATTCTTAATTAATAACTAAAACATAGGGCAACTTATTGTGGAGAACTTCTTATCTTTTACATGGCATGCAAAAGTATATGCTACAGAAACTTCGTGAGCTCCATAAGTTGAGTTCCTTAAATTCGAAACAGTTAAATCATAACTATAAGCAAATCTTATATTGTCTAGTTTATAACCAGCTAACATAATGAAAGCATCATAATTAAAGTTAAAGTTTTGTCTAGCCCAAAATCCTGCAATAATACCACGTCTCGAAACATATAAACCCCAATTGAATAATTGAAATTGTCCTTGTTGGTGATATAATAATTGAGGAGCAATTTTTAATTCACCTCTACGGAATTTGCTACTGTTTATAGTAACTTCTGTTCCAAAGTGAGCTGTTAATTTTCTTGGTAAGACTGCATCACTTCCACGTAAAAATGCTTCTGACGGTTGAGTTAGGTGATGAACTGCTACGCCAAAAAATGTTTTTTCACTAAAAGCGATAATTCCAGCAGAAAAATCAACATAATTACGTTTGTCGTTAATTATGTCTGGATTTTCTAATGAAGCATAGATTGGTCCATACAATGGATGAATCATATTTGGGAAAATAAAATCCCAATTTATAGATTTCATTACAAATGATGCTTCAAAACCTCCAGCGATAAAAAATCTGCGTGATACAGGTAAAGTGTAAGCATACATACCACTAATAACAGTAGTATTAATTACTCCACCACCTTGAACATCGTTCATTAAAAGTAATCCAACCCCACCTTGAAGTGCATTTAAGTGTTGGTCATAAGAAGCACTGTAAGTTACATAGGTAGGACCCATAGCGGGCCATTGATTCCTATAATTAAGACTAATTTTAGGACATCGCTCAGCACCAGCAAAAGCCGGATTCAAATAAAGCGAATTAGCATAAAATTGAGTAAAATGTGCATCTTGTGCATTCAAAACTGTCAAACTACTTAGTAGTAAGGCACTTAACAAAAATATGAAATGTTTAACCATAGTTTTCATCTTATCTACAATGCGCAATTATAATAAATTTTTCATAAATACAATAAATAATTTACAATAATAAACTAAATTTGTCGTTTTAAAAAATATTTACAAGTTTTTTTTCGTTTTTTTTTAAAATTATTTTTTTTATGAAAAAATTCACGCTGTTTTTTGTTTATTTTTTTGTTAGTAATTTGTTAATATCTCAAAATATTTTAATTTCCGATTCAATTAATTGGCAAGATAATAAAATTTTTAATTATAACGATAAAAATACTCAAAATATTTTGTATTTTTTGAATTGTAATCTTAGAAGTAGCGATGACTTGCCAATTTATTATAAGCGCTTACCTATTAATAATAGTGTAGAAATAATTTCAATAGATGAAGTTTTTGTTGATTATCAGGTTGTTAATAAGTCGGATTATGAAAATGTTAATAATTTAGAAAATTTAACAAATTCGTTTCAAACAAAAGCATGGTCTTCTAAATTTAGAAAAAATAATTTTTTATCATTTGAAGTTTTGCCTTTGAGAATTAACCCAAATACAAACGAACTAGAAAAACTCACTCGTTTTGAGTATAAAATTAATTATAAATTTGTTAGTGAGAAAAAATCTCAACAAACTTATGTAACAAACTCCAAAATGGCAAGTGGAACTTGGGTTAAAATAAAAGTTGAAGATTCAGGAGTTTATAAATTAACTTATGAACAATTGCAAGAAATGGGATTTTCAAATTTTTCAAGTATTGGAGTTTTTGGTTATGGTGGAATGTTGTCTAAGACTGTAGGTCAAGTGGTAGCTGACGATTTGCCAGAAAGACCACTGCTTAAAGTTGATGTAAATTCTAATTCAGTTTTTGATAGCGGAGATTATATTTTATTTTATGCAGACGGACCTCACAATATTAAATTTTCTATCACTTCTCTTTTTTCTCATGAATTTCATAACTACTCTCTTTTTTCTTATTATTTTGTTTCGGATAGAGGTAGTTTTAAAGCACCAATCAATATTAGTTCTGCCAGCAGTTTTGATCAAACTGTTACTACTTATGACGATTATTTATTTTTAGAAAAAGATTCTATTAATTTAATTAAATCTGGTAGAACATGGTTTTGGAGAGAATTTGATTATTATTTAAATCAAGATTTTAATTTGAATGTGAAAAATGTTTCTTTATCGGATACGGCTATTGTGAGAGTAAGACTAGCGGCAAAGTCTTCTGTTGCAAGTAGTTTTAATTTGAGTATTAATGGTGTAAATCAACCCAATATACCTTTTAAATCAGTTTCAAACTCTACAACTGAAGTTTTTGCTCGCCAAAATGATAGTGCAAAATACAATACTTTTCGAGTTTTGCCTAGTTCAGAAAATTTTAATTTTAATTTAACTTATACAAAAACAGCAACTAATTCAAAAGGTTGGTTAGATTATATATCTGTGCAATTGAGACGAAAATTGAGTTTGACGAATTCAGGTTTTTTAGTGTTTAGAGATACAAAATCTGTGGCAGATGGTGCAAAATCTAAATTTATTATTTCTGGTGCAAATTCTTCAAGTTTGATTTGGGATATTACAGATAGATTTAATGCAAAACAAATAGCATCAAATATTGTTGATGATAAATTAAGTTTTATTGCGGAAAGTAGTGAGTTGCGTGAATATTTAGTTTTTGATTATACAACAAATTTTGCTTCGCCAATATATTCAGGTTCTACAGATGTTGGATCTGTTGAAAATCAAAATTTACATTCTCATCAGCCAGTTGATTTGGTGATAGTTAGCCCAAGTGAATTTATGTCTCAAGCAAATGAAATTAAAGATATTCACGAACAATATGATAATATGAGTGTTGTTATTGTTGACCCAGAAAAAATATATAACGAATTTTCGTCAGGTACACCTGATGTGTCAGCATTAAGAAATTATTTAAAAATGCTCTATGATAGAGCTAATACAAATAATATTCCCGAAAATCTTCTTTTACTCGGCAATGGAAGTTATGATAATATTTCTAAAGACCCACAAGTTTGCAATTATATATTGACTTACGAATCAGAAAATTCTTTAGCACCAACTGTCTCTTTTGTCTCTGATGATTATTATGTTTTTTTAGATGATGGAGAAGGTGGATTTTTGGGAATTCATGATATGGATATGGGAGTAGGAAGGCTTCCTATTAAAAGTGCAAGCGAGGCTTCTGATTTTGCAAATAAAATGAGGGAATATTATCAGCCAGTATCTTATGGAAATTGGAAAAATAATATATTGTTGATAGCTGATGACGCTGATAAAGGAGAAATAATACACCAAACACAAACTCAGAATTTAGCAACTCAAATAGAAAATGATTATCCAATTTTTAATTTAGAAAAACTTTTTTTAGATGATTTTGAACAAATTTCTACTGTTGAAGGTCATAGATATCCAGATGTCAATCAAGCGATAACTGATTTTATTCACAATGGGGTACTTACTGTAAATTGGATAGGACATGGAAACCCTAACACATGGGCTGACGAAAGAGTGTTGACCACAAATATGGTTAAAAGTTGGAGAAATGGACCTAAATATCCGATTTTTGTTACTGCTACTTGTGAATTTGCACCTTACGATAACCATAATATTGTGTCTGCTGGCGAAGAAATTGTATTAAATCCAAATGGTGGTGGAATTGCCTTGTTTGGAACTACTCGATTGGCTTTTTCGGAAAGTAATGCACAACTATCTTATCTATACTATAAAAATATTTTTAAGCATGACGCTAGCGGAAAGGTTTCTACTTTAGGAATGTCGGTGGCAAATACAAAAAATCAGAGAGGTTCAGATAGTAATAAAAGAGTTTTTGCTTTTTTAGGAAATCCAGCTATGCGCCCATCAGTTCCTGAGTATCAAGTGTTTACTACAAAGGTGAATGGTATAGATGCAAATGTCTTTAATGATACAATTTCTGCAATGGAAACCGTTGTGTTCGAAGGGGTAATTAAAAATTCCGACAATAGTGTAGTTGAAAATTTTAATGGCTCAATTTTTCCTGTTGTTTATGATAAAAGACAAAATTATACGACACGCGGGAATGACGGAAGTCAACCATTAGAATATACAGCTCAAAAAAATATTATTTTTAAAGGAAATGCTTCGGTAGTGAATGGAAGATTTAGATTTGAATTTATTGTACCAGTTGATATTGCTTATTTTTATGATGAAGGAAAGATTAGTTATTATGCACATAATAATTTGAATCTTGAAGCAAGTGGATATGATGATAGCTTTATCATTGGCGGTTCATCAAACCGTGCAATTACAGATACAGAAGGTCCTGAAATAGAATTGTTTATGAATGATGAAAATTTTATTTCTGGAGGTATTACTGACGAAAATCCTATACTTCTAGCTAAATTTTTTGATGAGTCAGGAATTAATACTGTTGGCAGTGGAATAGGACACGACATAACTATGATTATTGATGACAAAACTTCAGAAGCTGTAGTGTTAAATAAATTTTATGAATCTAATAAAGATGATTATAAATCAGGACAATTACGTTATCCTTTGAGTAATTTAGAACTTGGTCCACACAGCCTTAAATTAAAAGCTTGGGACGTTCTCAATAATAGTAGTGAGGCGGTTACAGATTTTATAGTCGCTAATTCTTCAGAACTTTTTATTGATAATCTTTTCAACTATCCAAACCCTTTTTCAACTTATACCGAATTTTATTTTGACCATAATCAGCCTTATCTTGATTTAAAAGTTTTAATTCAAATATTTACTATAGCAGGAAATCATGTTAAAACTATAGAAACAGATATGTTTAGTACAGGCTTTAGAAGTCAACCAATATCTTGGGATGGTAGAGATGAATATGGAGATAAAATAGGAAAAGGAGTATATGTGTATAAAGTAAGAGTAAAATCACCTAATGGAAATATTATTGATAAGTTTGAAAAATTAGTGATTTTGAATTAAAATTAATTTTATAAACAATAAAAAATAATATTTTACGTTACTTGTAAAATTTAGAAAAATTATAATATATTTGTCAAAATTTCAAACATAAAAATATGATGAAGAGAACGTTTTTTGTTTTATTATTAATTACATTAGTTTTAGGTTATAGTGTAAATGCTCAAGTAAATACAGAAGATGATATAGTAGGACGTGATGCACCTAACACAATAACAACAACAGTTCCGTTTTTATTAATTGCACCAGATTCTAGGGCAGGAGCTTTGGGCGATGCAGGTGTTGCTACTACGCCTGACGTAAACTCTTTGCATTGGAATCCCGCAAAATATAATTTTATTGAAAATAATGTAGGTGTATCTATTTCTTATACCCCTTGGCTAAGACAATTAGTTAGGGATATGAACTTGGCTTACGTTAGTGGATATAAAAAATTTAATAAAGAAAATGTTTTGAGTGCTTCTTTATTATACTTTGATTTAGGCAGTATTCAGTTTAGAAGTATTGATAATGTATTGTTACGTGATTTTTCTCCACATGAATTTGCTATAGACATGGCTTATAGTCGTTTATTAGGAGAAAAATTTTCAAGTTCTGTTGCAATGCGTTTTATATACTCAAATCTAACTGGTGGTGTTGAAGTGCAAGGAAATGATTCCTATCCTGGAAAAACTGTCGCAGCAGATGTCGCCTTTTATTATTATAATGACGAAATTGAACTAGGCGGAATGGAATCAACTTTGATGTGGGGATTAAATATTTCAAATATTGGAGCTAAAATTTCATACACAACCAACGAGTATAGAGATTTTATTCCAACAAATTTTCGTACAGGAGTAGGTTATAAGCTCGCAATTGACGATCATAACGATTTTATGTTCACTTTTGATTTAAACAAATTGTTAGTTCCAACACCACCTCAGTATTATCAAGCAGGAGAAATTTTACCAAACGGTGACACAGTTATACCTAGCGATAAAATCATTAAATATGGTAAAGATCCAAAAATTTCTGTGGGGTCTGCTTTATTTAGATCATGGTATGATGCACCAGGTAGCGCCACAGCTTTTGTTAAGAATGGAAAACCTTCTGTGTTTAGAGAAGAAATGGCAGAATTTACAATATCGGCTGGTGTAGAATATTGGTACGACAAGTTGTTTGCTTTACGTTTTGGATATTTTAACGAGCATCAATATAAAGGAAATAGAAAATATTTTACTGTTGGAGCTGGTTTAAAAATGAACGTTTTTGGTTTAGATTTCGCTTATCTAATCCCTACAACTCAAGCAAATCCTTTGCAACATACTCTTAGATTTACATTAATTTTTGACCTCGGAGGCTTAGCGGCAGAAAAAAGTTAAAAATGAATTTTAAAATTGGCATTGGATACGATGTTCATGCTTTACAAGAAGGTTTAGATTTTTGGCTAGGCGGAGTAAAAATTGAACACAATAAAGGTTGCCTCGCTTATTCTGACGGAGATGTATTAATTCATGCAATTTGTGATGCTATATTAGGTGCAGCAAATTTAAGAGATATTGGCTATAACTTTCCTGATACTGATAATAAATATAAAGGAATTGATAGTTGCATTTTGTTGCAAAAATCTTTAGAACTTATTAATAATAAAGGCTATAAAATTGTAAATGTCGATTCTGTAATTTTATTGCAAACACCAAAGCTAAAAGATTATATCCCTTTAATGAAACAAAAATTGGCTTCAGTTATGGAAATTGATATTGAAGATATTTCTATAAAAGCCAGCACAACAGAAAAACTCGGATTTGTTGGGAGAGAGGAGGGAATAGTTGCTCAGGCTGTAGTTTTAATAACAAAATAAAATTATTCCCAAATAAATTTTATGATAGAATAATAAAAATGTCTTATAAATGTCCTCATGTCAGCAACATTTGAAACATTTATAAGACATTGTCTTTTTGTAACTTTTATGATACAATCTTCAAAGCTTTTTTAACTGCCTCAAGAGTTGGTTGACCAGAAATTTCTGTTCCAACTGCACCTTTCATCCATGCTTGAGGAATTATTCTTCCTTGTAATAAAACTCTGGTAATTTCTTCGGCAAAATTTTTGTCTTTAATATATTGCTCAACTTGGAACTCAATTAAATGCCCAACAGGGTAGTTTGCTAAATATAGAGGTGATGTAATGCTGTGAGAATAAATTGCCAAAATAGGAGAGTCTTTTATTCCCATAACTGGATAATAATATTTATTCCAAACATCAGTAGCAATTTTCACAACAGCTTCTTTTAGTTCTTTTGGATTTGCGTCAGGATTTTCATACAGCCATTGCCACACATACATATCAACTAAAGAAACACCCATAATTTCGAAAGCACTCCAGCAATTGTCTAAAGCAGCTAAAGCTTCTGATTCTTCGTTTCGGCTATTAGCTTCTTTTCCTAAAAGTTTTAAATCTTTTGATTGGAATAAAAATGCAACAGCTTCAGTAAACGCAGTATTAGGAACGCCGTTGAGCATGTAGTAATCTATGTCGTAAAGTGTTATTGTTTGTTCTACATTATGTCCAAGTTCGTGAATGGCAATGTTGTAACCTTTATAGTCCATACCTTTACTTCCAATTCTTGTTCTAAGATGAGCTTGGTCTCCTTTCATTTGAGCTCCCCAAGCATGTCCTGCTCCGCGTGCAGGATCAACACTTATTTTATTAGCTATATAATTTGCTTTATCTCTAGTCCAACCTAAATCAATTAAAATTCTTGCAATATCTTTTTCAAAAGCTGAAGTATTTGGGTATTTTCTTCGTGTAATTTGGTCAAGTTCTTCTTCGTTAATGTTTGTTCCAGATTTAAAACCATTATACCAAATGTCGTAAGGCTGTAAAGAACGTCCTAATCTTTTTTCAATAAGTTTTGCAAGATCTTTTATTTCAGGTGAGCTAATAAAATTCACAAAAAGTTTTTCTACTTCTTCACGACTAAGCTCCATGCCTTCATCATAAGCTCTTTCAATAAAAGTTGGGTAAACAGGATTATATTTATCCATTGCACTAAGAGCTTTAAAATTGTATAACATGTACTCATATCTTGTAAAAGGTTCGCTTGTGAAACTTGCTTCTTTTCCGTCTTTATAAATCTTGTTAGCAATAGGATCCCAAGTAAACTCATTTTTATTAATTACTTCTTGTGGAATTTCTTGATTTATGATTCTAAGCATTACATTATAAATCATTTTTTGCTTTTCGAAACCATTATCCATATTATAATTTGCTTTTAACTCATCTCGCAAACCCCAGTGAGTAATAAGTTTCATATCTTTAGGGAAAAATGTTTTTTGTTCAGAATTTACAAGATTTCCCATATAAATATTATAGTCGGCAATATAAGTGTCGGCGTTAGTTAAAGCTTCTGCTTCCTTTTGATATAAGACAGCTGGAATTCTTGAAATAAATAAATCACCCATTCTAGCATAAGCCCAATCTAAACGCGACCAAGTGTCTGCATTTTTTGTTTTTTCACTTAAACTGTAAGCAGGGAAATTTAAAGCAACATAAAAGGCTAATTTATTCTCAAATAAATCTTCGGTTAAGTGAGCAGATGGAGAATAAGCACCCATAACATTATCAATAAAGCCAATTTCGCCCATGTCTAAATGCAAAGGTTCCATTAGTTCTACGGAAATTTTATTGTAATGTCCAAATAAAATTTCAAAATTTCTTTCTAGTTTATCGAAAGCAACTTTTAATTCCTCAGGATCAGAAATAAAATTATCAACGCAAAAGTTTATGAACTCAGTTGCATCACCATCGTTTTGTTGCCATAATGCTGCAACTTGTCTAACTCCTTTTTCTATTCTAAACTTTTCTTTATCAGTATTTTTTTCTTTAATTTTTTGAATTGCTTCGTCGATGTTTTCATCTAAAATTTTAAATTCAATAATATTTTCTTCGTTTTGTGAAGGTTTGTTGTCGTTCTTACAAGATATTGCCATAATAGTTGTAAAAATAAAAAGAGTGAACACAATTTTTTTCATAATTTTGAAATTTTAAGTTTAATATAGTTTATTGATTAATTCATCATCAGCAAAATTTGGAAGAGTAACTTTCATGTCAGGATATTCTTTCATTGCACGCTTAATAGCAAAAATAGCACCTTCGTTTCTAGCCCAATTTCTACGACTAATTCCATTATTAACATCCCACAAAAGCATCATTTTTAGTCTTCTTTCAGCATCTGCTGTTCCGTCTAATACCATTCCAAAGCCACCATTTATAACTTCTCCCCAGCCAACTCCACCTCCATTGTGAATAGAGACCCAAGTTGCTCCTCTAAAAGCATCGCCAATTACATTGTGAATTGCCATATCGGCAGTAAATTGGCTTCCGTCATAAATATTTGAAGTTTCTCTAAAAGGAGAGTCTGTTCCAGAAACATCGTGATGGTCGCGTCCTAACACAACTGGATGTTTTAATTTTCCTTCTTTAATAGCATCGTTAAATGCTTTAGCAATTTTTATTCTTCCTTCAGCATCTGCATATAATATTCTGGCTTGAGAGCCAACAACAAGTTTGTTAATTTTGGCTTCTTTTATCCATTTAATATTATCTTTCATTTGTTGAGAAATTTCTTTTGGAGCAGTTTTTGCAATGTCTTCAAGAACTTGCATAGCAATATTATCAGTAAGTTCTAGTTCTTTGGGGTCGCTCGAAGTACAAACCCAACGGAAAGGTCCAAATCCATAATCAAAACACATTGGTCCCATAATATCTTGGACATAAGAAGGATATTTGAAATCAATTCCGTTTTTAGCCATAATATCAGCACCAGCTCTGGAACTTTCTAATAAAAATGCGTTTCCATAATCAAAGAAATACATTCCTTTGTCTGTAAGTTTATTTATTGCAGCTACTTGTCTGCGTAATGATTCTTGAACAGCCTCTTTAAATTTTTCAGGCGAATTTGCCATCATATTATTAGCTTCTTCAAAACTATATCCTACAGGATAATATCCACCTGCCCAAGGATTATGCAATGAAGTTTGGTCGCTTCCTAAATCAACTTTAATATTTCTTTCGGCAAGTTTTTCCCATAAATCAACAATGTTTCCTAAATATGCAATCGAATGAGCTTGTTTTTTTGCTTGAAAATTTAATGCTAAGTCTATTGCAGCATCTGCATTTTCAACAATTTCATCTACCCAGCCTTGTTCGTGTCGTTTGTAAGCCGCTTTTGGATTGATTTCTGCACAAATAGTAACAACTCCTGCAATATTTCCAGCTTTTGGTTGAGCACCACTCATACCTCCCAAGCCAGAAGTTACAAATAATTTACAATCATTAGCATCTTTGTGTTTGCTAATCATTCTGCTAGCATTTAAAACTGTAATTGTTGTGCCGTGAACAATTCCTTGTGGACCAATATACATATATGAACCAGCAGTCATTTGTCCATATTGAGTAACACCAAGAGCATTAAATCTTTCCCAATCGTCTGGTTTTGAGTAATTTGGTATCATCATTCCATTTGTAACAACAACTCTAGGAGCATCTTTATGAGAAGGGAACAATCCCAAAGGATGTCCAGAATACATTACTAAAGTTTGTTCATCTGTCATTTCGGCAAGATATTTCATTGCTAGTAAGTATTGAGCCCAGTTTTGAAAAACAGCACCATTTCCACCGTAAGTAATTAGTTCGTGAGGATGTTGTGCTACAGCATAATCTAAATTGTTAGAAATCATTAGCATAATTGCTGCTGCCTGAATAGTTTTATGAGGAAACCAAGTAATATCACGAGAATGGATTTTGTAATTAGGACGAAAACGGTACATATAAATTCTACCGTAAGTCTCTAACTCATGTTTGAATTCTGGAGCTAATTCTGCATGAAATTTTTTAGGAAAATATCGCAAAGCATTTTTTAATGCTAGTTTTTTTTCTTCAATAGATAAAATTTGCTTCCTGATAGGAGCGTGGCTTATGTTTTTTTCATAATTTGCTGCTGGTGGCAAAACTTCAGGAATGCCTTGTAAAATAAGTTTTTGAAATTCTTCTTTAGTTATCATAATACAAAAATTTTATGAGCATAAAGATATAAAATTTACTTGATATTCTAAATGTTTTAGAACAAAAAAAGCCTGTCGTTATTGGACAGGCTTAAATTTTTACATTTTATTTGGTTTATTTTTTTTCATATTTAATAACAGTAGTTGTGTTATCATCAACATCTCTCAACCAAAGTTCTTTACTAGTTAGTCTTATTATTTCTGATATATTCCATTCATTATCATCAACTTCTTTTATCATAAGATTAAGTTTGTCATCACTAAATTTCCATTCTATAGGTTCTGAAAGAGTTGCACCAAAAAAAGTTATACTCATAGATCCTGTTTGATCTTTTTTTAAAGTCATACTTATTTGTCCTTCTGTTGACATATCTTGTGCAACATTATTTACAGTTACTTCTTTTAAAAGCCATTCGCCAGAAAGTCTAGCTGTTTTTGTTGCTAATGAAAAAGCAGGACCTTCTTCGTATTTGCGACAAGATGAAAACAACATAGTAGCTCCTACTATAATGCTTAAAATAATTGTGAGTTTTTTCATAATATTCAATTTTATTAGTTAATAATTATTACAAAATTAATTTTTTTTATTAATATAAACAACAAATCTTTATTTTATTTTTAAATAATGAAATTCATGTTGTTCTGCAGAATTTTCGTTTAAAGTCCAAAATTCAGTTTTTGTAAGTTTTGTAATGGTATAAAATGAATTCCATTGTCCCCATTCGCCGTTTAATCCTTTTTCTCTTTCTCTGATTTGAGTTTTATCTTTGTTCAATTCCCATTCAAACTCAGTTTCAATCAAATTGTTGAATTGACGCGAATAATTTTTACCTTTGCCATCTTCGAAATATTCTTTTTCAAAATTATCTAATCCAATTTCGCTAAGTTTAATTTCTATACCATTTATTTTATAAGTTTCTAGTTCATATTTTCCTACAATACGTTTTTCGGCAGATATGAAACTAATAGCTGGACCGTTTTCGTATTTTTTGCATGATTGACTTACAAAAATCAGCAAACTAAAGGCAAAAAGTTGTATAAATAATTTTGATTTCATAGTTGTAAATATTAAAAAAAGAAACCGCCTTAAAGCGGTTCCTTTTTGTTAGTAAATTTATTTTATTCTTTAATAAATCTTAGAACTGTGTTTTTGTCATTACTGTTTATATTGATAAAATATATGCCAGATTCTAAATTTTCAACATTCAAATTAACATTGTTAGATTTAGCATTTTGTTCTAAAACAACTTGTCCAAGATTATTTGTAACTTTTATATTGTTAATTTCAAATTCTGAAGAAATGTTAACAAAGCTATTAGCTGGGTTAGGATATAGGCTTAAACTATTTGCGAAGTCTTCGTTGATATTTGTAATAACAATGTCAGCATCGCTTCTATATTGTAATGAGAATTTACTATATCCATAATAAATAACACCTACTATATCATAGTGGTTTCCAACAACTGGTTGAATTGAAGAAACGCCGTTTTCTTTTACTAGTAATTCGCCAGAACCATCGTCAACATACCATTCGCCATAACTAATTATACCTTGAGTACATTCAGCATCAATAACTTTAACTAAACAAGATTCGTAAGCTTCAGTACCAGCATCAGCTGTGCTAACTTCCGCTGGAGCAGCTAATATTCCGTCAGTTGCAAATGCTTCAAAATATGTAAGTTCTTTAATAGATGTTAGTCCGTAAGATTCAACAACTTTACCTGCAATTTTAACAGAGTCGCCAACTGTTGGAGAATTTACAAGGTCGGCAACATAAATTCCATTCCAAGCACCTCCTCCTTGTTGAATATAGTATCCTTCTCCATATGTGCTAGGATTGAAGTTTGCAACAACAATACCTTTAACCCAAACATATTGATTTTTTAGAGGAGAATCACCGCTTTCATCTAATGTGTATTGAATATCATAGATATCTGTAAATTCTGGACCTTCAGTATTGGTAGTAAAAGTAATTGTACGAATTACTGCTGGAGAATAAGATTCATTATCCATATTTACTAATTCTAAACTAAAAGTATGTTCGCCATCTGCTAAGTTTGTTAGAGTAATAGGATTATTAGTTGTATAAACAGGAGCTGCACCATCAATAATATATTTTGCTTTTCCATCAGTACCAACAGTAAAGTTTGTTGTAGTGTAATTTACACTAACTGTATTTTCATAGAAAATTTGTCCATTGCTTGGAGAAGTTATAGCTAAATAAGGTTCTGTGCCTGCATAGCCAGTCCATGAAATATCATCAATTGTAATTTGACGATTTTGAGTATCGTTTCCTGCTATCTTGATTTTTATTACAAAATCGCCAGGTACGTTAAGTGCTGATTCACTTAATGTATAGATTGTTGTATTTTCTCCACTAACACCTGGAATAACTTCAGATGTTCCTTTTAATTCATTGTTGATGTATAACTCTATACCTCTTTCTTTTGCACCAGTAAATGCTTTACGGTATTTTACTTCAAGAGAAGAAATACCACCACTTAGAACTTCTGACTCAATGCTACTTTCAAAAGCATTGTGTAACATTAAACCTTTGCCATTGATTGCATAATCGCCTTCATCTCTTGAATGTTTGTAAATCCATTCAATATCATTGTTACCAATAAACGATCCATTTGCATAGCTTGTGCCAATTTCTGCATTGTCAAAAGTTTCCATTCCACCAGAAAGTGGTGCTTGGTTAGTAAAGTTTACAGTAGCATTAACAGCAGGATCTAATGAAGCATTTTCCATAGTAACTAATTCAAAATAAAGTTGATGAGCGCCATATGCTACGTTTGTTAAAGTAAGCGGACTTGCACCAGTATAATATTGAGTTTCTCCTTCATCTAATTTATAAGCTAATTTACCATCTTCGCCAAGTACAAACTCTTCAACTGTGAAATTAACAGTAATGTCATTAGAATAGATAATAGCTCCATCTTCGGGAGAATTTATTGTTAAACTAGGTTCTAATACAACAATTTCGTATGTAACAGTGCGTGTTTCTGAAACTACTGGGTCTAAAGCATTATGTTCCATGTTCACTAATTGGAAAAATATAGTGTTTTCACCTTCTTCTAAACCAGTAATTGTAAATGGAGTTGTTGTAGTTACATACTCAGACCCTCCAGTATTTAATTTATACTCAAGTTTTCCAGCAGTTCCTATATCAAAGTTTGTTGTAGTAAATGTAACTTGAACTTCGTTTACATTTACTGTTGAATTATTTGCAGGTGAAGTGATTGTTAAACTTGGATCTGTGCTAGGAATTTCATATGTAACAGTACGTGTTACAGAAACTACTGGGTCTAAAGCATTATGCTCCATGTTCACTAATTGGAAAAATATAGTGTTTTCACCTTCTTGTAAACCAGTAATTGTAAATAGATCAGTTG
>Ga0208195_1002094_pt1 | contig 19780 bp, 15 predicted proteins | sample AD_UKC077_MetaG_FD_184441 | JGI IMG/M metagenome (GOLD analysis project Ga0208195, IMG submission 184441) | Active sludge microbial communities of municipal wastewater-treating anaerobic digesters from USA - AD_UKC077_MetaG (SPAdes) (version 2) | ecosystem: Engineered > Bioreactor > Anaerobic >...
CCTCTTACTCGATTTGACTTCACTACCATGCGGCAGTTAAGTGTTATATGGTTTTAATCCCGGTTTCCCGAGGCTATCCCTTTGTACGGGGCAGATTGTTCACGCGTTACTCACCCGTCCGCCACTATCCCGCACTCAATTTTATTCACAAAGATTTATACTATCTTGTATTCTTTCAATTAAATGTCTTTTCGATTGACCTTGTTTTAACTTCTGCTCTCTTACCATTGCATCTTTGCGTGATTTGAAAGCTTCATAATATACAAGCTCTGGGTCTTTATTCCGTGTTGAATCTACATAGTTATTTCTATGTTGTTTGATTCTCACTTTTAAATTAGATGTGTACCCTACGTATGTCGTTTTATCACTCAGTCGTAATAAATAAACATAGTACATCTTTTTTCACCTTGTAAATAAAATTGAGTGCGGGATCGTTCGACTTGCATGTGTTAGGCACGCCGCCAGCGTTCGTCCTGAGCCAGGATCAAACTCTCGTTTAATATTTTCCTTGCTCAAGCTTTCGCTTAGCTGCTAAGTTTATCTTAGCTTTTTCTTTGTTTGTTCAAATTTACTTTAGAACTTCGTCGCAATTTCCTTCTCAATTTCTTGATTTTCATTGCGTACTCAAAGGTTTCTTATGCTGTTTTATTGTCTATGTTCAATGCTCCTTTTTAGAGGAGCTTTTACAGTCTATCATAGGCGAAATATGTTGTCAAGCTGTTTTTTTCTTACAATTTACTTGATATTTGCCTGTTTTTTACAATTTATCCACATTGGACAACTTGTACAGTCTAGCATTTATTTTATTAATTGTCAACCATAATTTTTAGCAAAATATTTGTTTTTATCTTATCCGTTTTAATATGCTTTTATTTACTTCCATCATAATTATATAACTAAATAAAAAAAGACCTCCACCAGTTAGATCTCAGTGTAAACCTTAGGAGGTCGGTTCAATTATTGCCATTTTTTTATAATTAATTCAATGGTTTCATCGTTGGGAACAATATGATGTCTCTTATTGTGGGCTGGTTTGTTATTAACATAATTACTCTGTCAACTCCTATGCCGAGTCCGCCTGTTGGGGGGAGACCTACTTCAATTGCATTAATGAAGTCTGTATCCATCATATGGGCTTCTTCATCACCGGCTTCTTTTTGCCTAACTTGTGCTTCAAATCTTTCTCTTTGGTCAATAGGGTCATTTAATTCCGAAAATGCGTTTGCAATTTCCCATGTGTTTGCAAATGCTTCAAATCTATCTGTTAATCGCGGGTCTTCTGCATTTCTCTTAGCCAAAGGTGATATTTCAACAGGATGATGTGTTACAAAGGTTGGCTGTTCCAAATGCTCTTCACAATACTTTTCAAACAATTCGCTTATTACATGACCCCTTGTCATAAGAGGCGTGATTTCAATTCCTTTCTCTTTTGCAATTTCAATTGCTTCTTTATCGGTATTAATCAGGTCGAAATCAACTCCTGCATATTCCTTAACCATATCCTGCATTTTAACTCTTCTCCAAGGCGGAGTAAAGTCTATCATTTTGCCCTGGTATTCTATTTTAGTTGTACCTCTTGCTTTCTTTGCAACATATGCAACTATATTTTCTGTTAAAGTCATCATATCATTGAAGTCTGCATATGGTTTATATACTTCCATGGCGGTATACTCAGGGTTGTGGTTTGCATCCATTCCTTCATTTCTAAACATTTTTCCCATTTCGTAAACGCCGTCTCCAAGCCCTCCAACCACAAGTCTCTTTAAAAATAACTCATTAGCAATGCGCATATACATGTCAATATCCAATGTATTATGATGAGTAATGAATGGTCTTGCATTTGCTCCGCCTGCTATTGGACTTAAAATAGGAGTTTCAACCTCTAGATATCCTTCTCCGTCTAAATATTCTCTAATCCCTCTTATTATTTTATTACGCATTAAAAAAACTTCTTTGATTTCGGGGTTAACAATTAAATCCACATATCTTTGTCTATATCTTAAATCCATATCCTTTAATCCGTGGAACTTTTCAGGAAGTGTTTGCAAGGATTTGGATAAAAGTTTTATTTCTTCGGCTCTTACGGAAACTTCTCCTGTTTTCGTTTTGAATACTTCACCCTTAACGCCTATTATATCGCCAATATCGTAAGTTTTCAGCCAATTGTATTCTTCCTCGCCTATGTTGTCCAGTTTAACAAACATCTGGATTCTTCCCAAGTGGTCCTGTATATCGTAGAATCCAACCTTTCCCTGTCCTCTCTTAGACATTATTCTTCCGGCAATTGATACGAATTTTCCTTCCATTTCTTCAAAATTATCCTTGATTTGTTTCGAATTAGAGGTTACTTCGTATTTTGAAACTTTGTAGGGGTCTCTTCCTGCATTAATTAAATCTTTTAATTTGCTAATCCTTATTTGTCTTAAGTCGCTTATTTGCTGCTCATCCAATTTTAACACCACCTCATCATTAGTTGTTTTATTTAAACGGTTAGTATTTCATATTTTATCATATCTCCGGCAGGGGATGCAACTTCTATTATATCACCGAGTTTCTTTCCCAATAAAGCTTTTCCCAAAGGTGAAACATTAGATATTCTTCCTTTAAACGGATCTGCTTCAGCGGAACCTACGATTGTATATTCCATTTCCTCGTCAAATTCCAAATCCTTTATTCTAACTTTTGAGCCTATGCATACAACTCCGTTTTTCTTTGTTGTTTTTATCACCTTCGCATTTTTTATCATTGTCTCAAGCTTTGCAATTCTCGCTTCAACGATTGCTTGTTCATTCTTGGCTTCGTCATATTCGGCATTTTCGCTTATATCCCCGAAAGCTAAAGCAGCCTTAATTTTTTCGGATATTTCTTTTCTTTTTACTATTTTTAATTCTTCTAATTCCCTTTTTAATTCTTCCAAACCCTCAATTGTAATCAAAGTTTCATTACCTTTCATAATATTGCTCCTTTTAATAATGTTACCTTATATTTACATGTCATCAATATATATTTCATTTTATTATCATTTTAATATATTATGATAATTTGATGACAAATCTTTCAATTAATTAGAACATTATAAACAAGTAAACGATTATTGTCAAGTTAATTTGTTAATTTAAACCGTTAAGGTCATTTAAGCAATAAACTTCAATGTACTTATCCAAAATTTTGTATAATTCCTCTGCACTGGTTATTTTATTTATGATGTTTCTAATTTGTGAAGAATTTTTCATGCCCTTCATATACCATGCGGCAAATTTACGCATTTCCAAAATAGCAACCTTTTCGTTTAATTCATCTGCCAACATGGATGCATGCCTCTTAATCATATTAATTTTATCCAATGGTGATGGTGTATAAAAATTCATATCATTGTTTAGAATTTTTACTGTATTCATTATCAGCCACGGATTTCCCAAAACACCTCTTCCTATCATGACTGCATCGCAATTTGTTTCTTCAATCATTTTAACTGCATCATGAGGACTGAATATATCACCGTTACCTACGACAGGAATATTAACGCTTTTTTTTACTTCATTTATTATTCTATAATCGGCCTTACCTGAATAATACTGCTCTCTGGTTCTGCCGTGAACAGTCACCATGTCTAAACCGTTAAATTCCAAAATCTTTGCAAATTCTACAGCATTGATGGAATCTTTACTCCAGCCCGACCTTATTTTAGCTGAAACAGGTTTTTTTGTTGTGCGTTTTATTTTGTTTATTATTTTACCTGCCAACTCAGGTTCTTTCATAAGGAAACAGCCGTCTTTGTTTTTAACTATCTTAGGCGCAGGACAACCCATGTTAACATCTATTATATCAACATCATTTCTGTTATCGATATATTTTTCGACAACATACGACATTATGTCAGCGTCGCTTCCAAAAATCTGCATTGACACAGGTCTGTTGTTTTTGTTTATTTTCATAAGCTCTTCTGTTTTTCTGTCTTGATAGTACAATCCTTTTGCACTTATCATTTCGGTATGAACAAGACCCGCTCCCATTTCTTTGCAAATAGTTCTATATGTTATATCTGTTATGCCTGCCATGGGTGCAAGCACAACATTTGTATCTAATTCAATACTTCCAATTTTAAGTTTCTTCATATTGTATTATAGTTTCTCCCGGATCTAATATTTCTTCTTCGCCTTTCTCATTGATTACTTGAAGCCATCCACCGCTGTCAATATTCTTAGCAACAGCTTTTCTAACCGTTTTTCTGCCCCTTTTGATAACTCCGACTACCTTATTATTAAACAGCAAGTTTTCATTATATATGTCAACGGAATGATAAGCCTTACCGGTGTTTATCATTTCAACATAATGATATTCAATGTTGTTTAATATTGTGCCTATAAGAAGTTCTCTTTCAACATCATTATTAATTTCGATTTTTATTGATGTCGCTTTTAAATTTTCAATTTTTTCTTCCATATTAACATTTATATATAAGGATAATATTATACCTGCACCCTTGCCTATAATTTCACTTTTTACAGACGATATTTTGTTATTATTTATAAAAATATCATTAGGCCATTTTATTCTGCAATCCAAGTTGTACAGCTCCTCTATGGATTTCAATATAGAAGAACAAGCAACCACATCTGTTAAGGGTACCAGATAATTATTATTAATAGATTTTAAAATAATACTTAAATAAATATTTTTATCAGGTGAGCAAAGCCATTCGTTGCCAAACCTTAAAATACATTCGGATTGGTTTTCCGATAATACAACAGTTCCGTCAGGACATGTTGAAAATATATTTTTGGCTTTTGCAAACGTAGAATTCAAATTGTCGTATTGAATAATAGACTGGCCAATTGTATTTGTATTTAAATAACTGCTGATTTTGTTTAAATCGTACATTTAAATCCCCCGATATTATATGTTTAAGAAATTGATAAAATATCTTCTATATTTAAAATAAGTTCTTTTACATCTTCTAAAGTTAAGTCCGCCATGTGTGCAATTCTGAATGTTTTTTCTTTTAAACTGCCATAGCCGTTAGAAATAGCAAAACCTCTTTTCCCTAATTCAATGTTTAAATCCTTTACGCTTATATTTCGAATGTTTTTCACTGTGGTAAGCGTATTGGAAGCATATTTTTCATCCGCGAATAATGCAAAATTCTTTTTTGCCCAGCTTCTTGTGTATTCAGCCATGGCGAAATGTCTGTTAAACCTGTTATCAAGCCCCTCCTGCATTATCAGTTTTAATTGATAATTCAAAGCAAACATCAATGATAAATTTGGTGTCGACGGATACTGATAATCCTTTTTTTTGATTGTATCATACAATTGAACCAAATCTAAGTAATACCCCCTGTTTTTTATATATCTTGCTTTTTCCACAGCTCTCTCGGATATGGTGCACATAGAGAGTCCCGGGGGCAGCCCCAATGCTTTTTGTGATGATGTTATGCAGATATCTATTCCAAGTTTATCTGTCTCAATTTTTACTCCTCCTGCAGAGCTTACTGCATCAACACAGAAAATTACATCCGGATATTTTTTTATTACATTACTTATTTTATCAATAGGATTCATTACTCCCGTTGATGTTTCATTGTGAGTTATTGTAACTAAATCATACTTTCCTGTTTTTAATACATCATCAACCATTTCAGGTCTTGTAATACTTCCTAATTCTGATTTGAATAAATCGGCATTGATACCGTTTGAAACAGCCATTTCATGCCATCTGTCGCCGAAGGAGCCTATTGAAAACATAGCAGCCCTCTCTTTAGTGCAGCATCGCACCGCTGCCTCCATCAATCCTGTACCTGAAGATGTTGACAATAATATTTCATTTTCTGTATAAAATAATTTTTTAAGATTATTTGAAATATCTCTTTGTAGATTAGAAGCATCCTCGCTCCTATGACCAATCAGTGGAGTAGCCATTTTACTGAGCACATCTTCCTTTACTTCTACGGGTCCAGGAATAAATAATTTTTTATGCATTGTTCCCTCCGCTCTATGTAATAACTCAATTTCTCTATCCATTTATATAACTTTATCAATTTTATGTCAAGTTATAATTAAAAGCAATTGTTACGAAATTGTAACTAATTATTGTTTGAAATGTTAACATTAAACTATTGACATAACTCAAGTATTAGTATACTATTCTACTATGACACTAATATACAAAAGAAGGTGATAAGTTGGAATTCAATAACAATATACCTATATATCTACAAGTAATAGAAAAGATTAAACAAGATATAGTTTCAGGGAAACTAAAGCCCGGAGAAAAAATGCCTTCTTCAAGAGACTACTCCAATGAATTAGGTATAAATTTCAATACGGTTGCACGAGTATATAGGGAGTTGGAAAATGAGGAAATAGTATTTACAAAAAGAGGTTTGGGAACATTCATAACAGAATCTGACCAAATAATTGAAAAATTAAGATACACAATGGCTAAAAATCAAATCACTGCATTTATTGATGGAATGAAACAATTAGGATACACCAAGGAAGATATGATTAAATTTATCGAAACAGAAAATAATTATTTAGAAGGGAATGAATAAATTGAGTGTGTTAAAAATTACTGATTTAACAAAAAGATATTACAATAAAACAGCACTGGAAAATGTCAGCTTGGATTTTGAGCAAGGTAAAATTTACGGCTTACTTGGGCCAAACGGAAGCGGCAAAACCACTCTTATGAAAGTTGTGGCAGGTCTTCATAAGCAAACAAGCGGCAGTGTATTAATAAATGACGAAATGTTATCCTACAAGTCCAAGGCATATGTTTCATACATGCCTACAGAAAACTATTTGTATGAAAATTTTAAAGTCATTGATATATTAAAATACTACAATACAATGTATGAAGATTTCAGGTATGATTATGCCGTTAATCTTTTAAATGATATAGACGTAAATTCAGACATTAAAATTTCAAATTTGTCATCGGGTCAAATCGGAAAGCTTAAGACGGTTATTGCATTATCGAGAGATGCACAAATATACATGCTTGACGAACCTTTGAACGGTGTAGATGTTTTATCAAGGGATACCATTTTGGATTTAATTGCAAAATCTCACAGTGAAAATAAAATAATTATTATTTCAACACATTTAGTCAGTGAAATTGAAAAAATACTTGATACCGTTATTTTCTTAAAAGAAGGTATTGTAGAGGTTTTCGGCGATGCTGAAGAATTAAGGCAGGAAAGGCAATTGTCGGTTGAAGGAATATATAAGGAGGTATTCAGAAATGCTTAATTTAATTAAGTATGAGTTTATTAGGAAGTATAGATTGGTTTCTATGATACTGATTACAATGCTAGCATTGAATTTGTTCTTACTGACAAGAGGAGTAGGCGGAAGCATGTTATTTCTTGTGTTATCTCCCATAGTTTTATATGTTTTCTACTTGGCAGACATTATAAAAATGTACAGCGATGACCTTAATAAGAAAACAGGTTACATGCTGTTTATGACACCTAACAGCGGTTATAAAATCATATCATCGAAACTCTTAGCAGCTATACTGGAAGGCTTTGCACTAGTATTAATATATTTTATATTTATACTGATAAACGGAACATATATTATTATTTCAGCGGGTAATGAAATTGATTACAGTCAAATAATAAAAGCTGTTGACAATTTATTGTCCGGCAGTCTTGGTTTCAACTTGGGCCACGTATTAGTATTTTTGCTGGCTGCACTTGCATTTTTAATAGCATTTATTACAACGGTTTATACAGCTATGACAATAAGAAAAAGTATATTTTCCGAAATTAAATTTGGGGGGCTGTTTAGTTTCATAATATTTTTATTGATTAATTGGGTACTTTCATTTTTATCAAGTAAATTCTATGATATTATTACTCCCTATTATGATACCGTTGATACTATATCAAGTACAGGCAGAGTTTCAGCCGGAGGATTAGCTATGATATTGCTTCCAATGATTGCCGTATTAATAATTCAGGCTGTTTCTTTAACAGGAATTTCAGGATATCTTTTAGAAAAGAAAATTAACTTATAAACAGGGGGAAATATGAGAAGATTAATTAGTATATTATTAATAGCTATGATTCTGTCTACAGGCTGCACTTCATTAGATATGGCTGATGAAAATATAGTTAAGGATGTCTCCGACATTATTACAGACACAGTATTTAACGGTGCGGGAAATGAAAAAGCAGAAAGAAAGGAATCTCACACTGTTAAATCAGAAAATAAAAATACTCTAAACTTAATGAGCTCTGTTGGAGATATAAATATAGTACCGCACCAATCTGATGATACAATAATAAATATAAATATTACAGCAAAAGCAAAAGAAAAGAAAAAAGCTGAAGAAATTATCGATAATTACATTTACAAAATTAATGAAGAAGGAAGCTCCATAGTTATTGATACAACATTTAATGAGCTCCCTAATGATATAAACCTTGTAACCGATTTAACCGTATATCTTCCTTCTACCATACAAAATTTAGAAGTTACAGCAAATGTCGGTGATGTAAACATAAACAGTTTTATCGGGAACATGGATATAAAAAATAATGTTGGTGAAGTTATTTTAGATAAATCAAATGGTTCATATAATATAAAAGCCGACGTTGGGGGAATTATTCTCAAAGACTGCATAGCAGTAGGAAATTCTGAATTTAAAACAAGTACCGGAGATATAGAATTGTCCTTTGAAAGCATTTCAAAAGCAGTGAGCATTATAGCAGAAACAGGAGTTGGAAATATTGAAGTATCGCTAAATGACGACTCGGGATATCATGCGGTTATCAATGAATTTATGAAAGATGAAAGAATCCAAACAAAACATGACCAAGGTACCAGCATTAATCTTACCACAGGTGTAGGCAAAATAGAATTTAATTGATTATTAGATAAAAGGGCATTCATATGAGTGTTCTTTTTTTGTCGTCTTTTTTGTTTAAACTTGTCTAAAGCAAGGTATACTTATATTATAAGTACTTATGTTTATAAATTATATCTTTAAAAGTTATTTATTTTGTCGTATACTTTAAATAAGAACAAATAAATTTTACCGGGGCTTTTATGAAAAAGAATGATTTACCTATTTATTTATTCCATCAAGGTACAAACTATTATTCATATAATTTTTTAGGCTCGCATATTATAGAAAACATAGGCACCGTTTTCAGAGTATGGGCACCCAATGCAAAAAATGTGCACATTACAGGCAATTTTTGCAATTGGCAAAAAAGTGCCGAGTATGAAATGAAAAAAATTTCTGATAGCGGCATATGGGAATTGTTTGCTCCCGGCATAAAGGAAGGTGAATTGTATAAATATATAATTACTGCTGCGGATAATACAATTATATATAAGGCAGATCCATATGCATTTTCTTCACAAACTAAGACGGAAACGGCATCAATTGTTTATAATATTAACAAATACAAATGGAATGATACAAATTGGTTTGAATATAAAAAAAGAATTAACTTATATGAAATTCCCATAAATATTTACGAAGTTAATCTACCCTCTTGGAAGCGTAAAGAAAATGGGGATTTTTATACATACAGAGAAATGGCGCCGCTATTGATAAACCATGTTAAAAAACATTACTATACCCATATAGAGCTTATGCCCATTATGGAATATCCCTTTGACGGTTCCTGGGGCTACCAGGTTTCAGGTTACTATTCTCCAACCAGGCGTCTCGGTGAGCCGGATGATTTAAAATACTTCATTGACCAATGCCATCAAAATGGGATAGGTGTTATTCTTGATTGGGTTCCTGCTCATTTCCCCAAGGATGAACACGGACTGTATAAATTCGACGGAGATTTTCTTTACGAGTACAAGGATAGTGAAAAAAGAGAAATTAAAGGCTGGGGAACTCATAAATTTGATTTCGGGAGAACTGAAGTTCAATCATTTTTAATATCAAACGCCGTATTCTGGTTGGATGTTTATCATGCCGACGGCTTGAGAGTTGATGCGGTAAGCTCAATGTTATATTTGGATTATGATAAAAAGGAAGGTGAGTGGACTCCCAATATATATGGAGGGAATGAAAATCTTGAAGCAATTTCTTTTTTAAAAAAGCTTAATGAATCCGTATTTAAAAATTACCCTAATACCATGATGGTAGCAGAAGAATCCACAGCCTGGCCAATGGTTACAAAACCCACTTATTTAGGCGGACTGGGTTTTAATTTCAAGTGGAATATGGGCTGGATGAACGATATGATAGAATATATGGAAACTGACCCGTTTTTCAGAAAATACAAGCATAAAAACATAACCTTTTCACTTCATTATGCCTTCAGTGAAAACTATATACTTCCTTTGTCTCATGATGAAGTTGTTCATGGCAAGAAATCCATACTCAATAAAATGCCCGGACCTTATGAGGAAAAGTTTGCAAATGTCAGGGTGCTTTTGGGCTACATGATGGCTCATCCGGGGAAAAAACTTAACTTCATGGGATATGAAATAGGACAATTTACGGAATGGGATTATAACAAGGAAATTGAATGGTTTATGATTGAGTATGAATACCATGGAAAATTAAATACATATATTAAAAATTTAAACGAGTTTTATCTGAAACGTTCTGAGCTATGGGAAGTTGATTATTCATGGAGCGGCTTTAAATGGATTTCAAATGATGATTATGAGCAAAATATTATATCATTTAAGCGAATAAATAAGAATGGTGATGAATTGATTGCGGTGGTTAATTTTTCACCTACAGAAAGACATAACTATATAATTGGCGTTGATGAGGGTATTTACACTGAAGTATTTAATTCCAATGATGAGGAATTTGGAGGGACAGGCACCGGAAATAAGGATAGATTAATATCATCTCAAGGTTCGGTACACGGATATAATTCTTTTGTATCATTGACCCTGCCGCCCCTTTCGATAATCTTTTTAGAAAAAGAAACTAAATATAAAGTTAACAAAGAGGGAGGGAAAATTTATGAAATTAGCTAAAAAAGAATGTGTTGTCATGCTGCTTGCCGGAGGTCAGGGCAGCAGATTGGGAGCCTTAACAACAAAAATTGCAAAACCTTCTGTACCGTTTGGAGGCAAATACAGAATAATTGACTTTGCCCTATCTAATTGTGTTAACTCCGGCCTCGATACAATAGGTGTTTTGACACAATATCAACCATTAATATTAAATTCGTATATAGGTGACGGAAAGTCTTGGGATTTAGACAGAATGTACGGAGGAATTCAAATACTGCCTCCTTATCAAAGAGTAGGGGATTCGGAATGGTACTTGGGTACAGCTAATTCAATTTTTCAAAACACGAATTTCATAGACCAGTACTCTCCTGAATATGTGCTTATTTTATCCGGTGACCATATTTATAAAATGGACTATTCCTTAATGATTGACTTCCATAAGAGAATGGACGCCGATTGCACCATATCGGTAATTGATGTTCCAATAAAGGAAGCTTCCCGCTTCGGGATTTTAAGCTCGGATGACAGCGGAAGAATAATTGATTTTGAAGAGAAACCAAAAAGGCCAAAAAGTACTCAAGCCTCTATGGGTATATATGTATTTAAATGGAACAAGCTTAAAAAGTATCTTGAAATAGATGATAAAAATCCCGACTCATCAAATGACTTCGGGAAAGATGTTATTCCTCTAATGCTAAGATCAAATGAAAAGTTGTATGCTTACAAATTTAAGGGATATTGGAAGGATGTCGGTACCATAGATTCACTATGGCAGGCAAATATGGATCTTTTGGGCGAGAATGGCTTTGAATTATCAGAAGATTGGATAATATATTCAAGGCATGCAGAAAAGCCCCCCCACTATGTAGGAAAGAATGCTCTTATTAATAATTCATTAGTATCGGAAGGTGCAGTAATTCTTGGAAATGTAGAGAATTCAGTAATATTTTCAGGAGTAGTTATAGAAGAGAATGCTCTTGTAAAAGATTCCGTGATAATGGCAGATGTAAAAATAAATAAAAATTGTATAATTAATTATTCGATAATAGATGAAATGGTAACAATCGGAGCCAACTTAAAAATTGGCAAACCAAAGGGGGAGAACTCTGAAATTACCGTAATACCGCGTGAAAGTGTTATAAATAAAATGCAGGAGGAATAATATGAATGCGTTAGGAATTATTTTCTCAGATATGCAAGATTGGAGCATGACAGAATTAGCATCTCATCGCTCAGTTGCCGCAATACCTTTTGGGGGCAGGTACAGGCTTATAGATTTCCCGCTCTCAAATATGGTTAATTCCGGCATAAATAAAATATACCTGATAACAAGCAGCAACTACCGCTCTCTAATGGAACATGTAGGTTCCGGTAAAGATTGGGACTTGTCAAGAAAGAAGGGCGGCATACTTATGATTCCCCCCTATTCTGCAGGAGAAAACCACGGGCTTTATAAGGGAAGACTCGATGCTTTAAAAAGAGTTTTGGATTATATCAAATTTTCAAAAAAAAATTATGTTGTATTATCGGACTCCGATATGATTTATGATATTAATTATAATAAGGTAATACAATACCATGAAGAAAAAAATTCGGATATTACTGCCGTCTATATTAAGACAGACATAAATAAATCTGATTCAATTCATAAAATATTATATGAATTTGATGAAGATGGAAGAGCTGATGATATCTTAGTTTATCCGGTTACAAGCGGAAATTACAATATAGGATTAAATACATGGGTTATGAACAAGGAATTCTTGGAATCCCTTATTTATGATGCTATTGCAAGAAATTACAAGGATTTTAGCTTTGATGTTTTATCTGCCAGGGTTCATTCTTTAAGAATTTACGGATATGAATATACCGGATTTTTTGCACATATTGACTCTTTGCAAAGTTATTATGAAAACAGTATGAAACTTTTAAATATGGATACATTGCAAAATATATTTTATTCAAATACAGGTCCCATATATACAAAAACAAAAGATACGGCTCCTGCTAAGTATTGTAAAGATGCAGTTGTTAAAAATTCTTTGATTGCCAACGGCTGTATCATTGAAGGAACTGTCGAAAATTCCATACTTTTCAGAGATGTGAGAGTAGGCAAGAATGCAGTTGTTAAAAATTCAATTATTATGCAGCATGGAAGAATAAGCGACAATGCCAAATTGGACTACATAATAACCGACACATACACTTTTGTGAACAAGGATAGGGTTTTGTTGGGATATTCTAACTGTCCCTTCTTTATAAAGAAAAACTCAGTTGTATAGGAGTGATTATATGAATAAATTAAAAGTATTATATGTTGCATCCGAAGCTGCACCCTTTATAGCAACCGGCGGACTTGGTGAAGTTGCCGGGTCATTGCCGAAAGCATTGGTCGAGAAATATAAGGACAAAATAGATATAAGGATAGTACTTCCTTTGTACCAAGGAATTGTGGACAGAAATGAATTTGAATTTATTGGGAAAACATCCGTTCCTCTTGCCTGGAGACAGCAATATTGCGGCGTTTATAAAACCATATTAAATAATGTTACATATTATTTTATAGACAATGAATACTATTTTAAAAGGAGTGAATGCTACGGTCATTTTGATGATGCCGAAAGATTTGCATTTTTCTCTAAGGCGGTATTGTATATACTGCCTATGATAAAATTTATGCCTGACATTATTCATGCAAATGACTGGCAGACATCATTGATTCCCATTTATTTATCTGCAAAATATTCCGGTTATGAGGGTTACAGAGATATAAAATCAATAATAACAATACATAACATTGAATATCAAGGGGTGTTTGATTTAGCTATTTCAGAGGATGTATTTGACTTGCACGGAAAGGAAAAAGGTATAATTGAATTTAAAGGAGCAATAAACCTTTTGAAAGGTGCCTTGGAAACCGCTCATTTTATTAGTACGGTAAGCGAAAGCTATTCAAAGGAAATATTAGATGATTATTATGCTCACGGGCTGGCAGAAATTATACAAAAAAATTCATCCAAGATTAAGGGAATATTAAACGGAATAGATACCGAAAAATACAATCCTGAAGACGATACAGAAATATTTGAAAATTACAATGCAGAAAGTATTCAAAAGAAATATTTAAACAAAATAAATTTACAATCATTATCAGGGCTGCCGCAGGATGAAGACATTCCCGTAATAGGGATTATATCAAGACTGGTTAAGCATAAGGGATTTGACCTGATAAAAGAATCCATGAAAGAAATACTAAAGGAAAAGGTTCAGTTTATCATACTCGGAAAGGGAGACAGGGGATATGAATTATTCTTTAAATACCTTCAAGAAAGTTATCGTGATAAAATATACGTAAGAATCGGCTTTGATTCTGATTTTGCAAAAAAGATTTATTCAGGTGCAGATTTATTTCTGATGCCTTCAATAAGTGAGCCTTGCGGTATTGCTCAAATGATTTCTTCCCGTTACGGAACAGTTCCGATTGTTAGAGAGACCGGAGGACTTAAGGATTCGATAAAGGATGCAAGCCTTGGAAAAGGCAATGGTTTTACATTCGTTGATGAAACCCCTCAAGCATTGTGCGAAGCTGTCAAAAGGGCTCTAATAGTTTATGAAAATAAAGAGGATTGGAGAAAATTAGTTGAAACAGTTATGAAAATGGATTTCAGCTGGAGAAAATCTGCAGAAAAATATTTTGACTTGTATAGCAGTCTGGCAAATTTTGAGGAGAATAATAATGAAGGATTCTAAAATCGATGCAACACTGATTAACCGTTTAATAGATGAAGAAATTATTCGATATTGGAATACTGAGCCTGAGAAGGCGAATATAAATCAAATTTACAGGGCATTTTCAATTGTAATAAGGGATTTGCTCTTAAAAAAAAGAAATAAATTCAAGAGAATGCAGAATGAACATAAACAAGTATACTATATATGCATGGAATTTCTTATTGGAAAATCTCTACGCAATAACCTGTTTAATTTAGGCATTGAAGATGAGGCGAAAGAAGCTCTGAAGAAGTATAATATTACTCCCGAAGAACTATATTCAATCGAAAGAGACCCGGGCTTAGGTAACGGAGGACTTGGAAGGCTTGCTGCCTGCTTCATGGACTCTCTTGCAACACAAGACTATGCGGCAGTAGGGTTTTCAATTAAGTATGAATTCGGACTTTTTAAACAAAAGTTGATTGACGGATGGCAGACGGAGCTTCCCGATGACTGGCTGACTACTTCAGATGTATGGCTTATGCCCAGGACAGACGAAAGAGTCATTGTAAAGTTTGACGGCACAATAAGAGAAGAATGGACCGGCGAAGGACTTAAGATACATTATGATTGCCCTACGGAAATAGAAGCAATACCTTATGATATGATGATTTCCGGTTATAACAGCAAAGGTGTCAGCCTTTTAAGGCTTTGGGAATCCCGAAGTATAAACAGTATTGATATGAATTTGTTTTCACAGGGAGACTATATAAGGGCCTTATCTGAAGACTCAATGGCAGAAGCAATATCAAAAGTATTATATCCTGCCGATGACCATAATGAGGGTAAAATATTAAGACTTAAGCAGCAATACTTTTTGGTTTCTGCATCAGCACAAAATATTGTTAAAAATCATATGAAAAAATACAATTCATTGGATAACTTCAGTGAAAAAAATGCAATTCATATAAATGATACACACCCCTCATTGATAATTCCTGAGTTAATGCGTATTTTTATGGATGAATACGGATTATCGTGGGAAAAAGCATGGACGATTGTAGTTAATACGGTATCCTACACAAATCACACGGTATTGAAGGAAGCACTGGAAACATTCGATATTAATATCGTTCAAACTAAGCTTCCGAGAATATATATGATAATTAAGGAAATAAACAGGCGATTCATAGAAGAAGCATCAGCTAAATACAATAACCGGGACAAAGCTTTTAATATGTCCATATTCGGCTATGGTAAAGTAAATATGGCTAATTTGTGCATTATAGGCAGTCACAAAGTGAACGGCGTAGCAAGACTGCATTCGGAAATATTAAAAAGAACTGTTTTCAGAAACTTTTATGAATACACACCTGATAAGTTTATAAGCATAACAAACGGTATAACTCACAGGCGATGGCTTAATCAGGCAAATCCTCCACTTGGAGCTCTGCTTGATGATCTTGTCGGACCCGGATATAGAACAAGCCCGGAAAGACTTAATATGTTAAAACATTATAAGGATGACGACAGTGTGCTAAACAGACTTGATGAAATCAAATATACAAATAAAAAAAGGCTTGCACAATATGTGAAAACTAATAATCATATCGATTTAAACATAGATTCGATTTTTGACATACAGGCGAAAAGACTGCATGAATACAAAAGGCAGCTGTTAAATGCTCTTAGAATTATAAGCATCATAATCGATATAAATGAAGGCAATACTTCACATGTAGTGCCGGAAACATTTATATTTGCTGCAAAAGCTGCTCCCGGCTACCACAGGGCAAAGGAAATAATTCAGCTTATTTATGCATTAGGCGAATATATAAACAAAAACACCTTTATAAAAAAATATATTAATGTGGTTTTCTTAGAGAATTATTCAGTCAGCCTGGCTGAAATAATCATTCCTGCCGGTGAAATAAGCGAACAGATATCTTTGGCAGGAAAAGAAGCAAGCGGAACGGGAAATATGAAATTTATGCTTAACGGAGCAATAACCATAGGAACTTATGACGGTGCTAATGTTGAAATAATTAATGAAGTTGGAGAAGATAATTTCTTTTTGTTCGGAATGAAAGACTATGAAGTTGAAAAATTGTGGAAAAACGGATATTCATCAGTAATATATTATCAAAAAAGTCTCATGCTCAGAAAAATTATTGATTTTTTAAACAAAGGGATTTCAGGAAAATCCTTTGAATCCATATCCAGATACTTGATAGGAGGACCTGTCGTGGATGACCCTTACATGTGTTTTGCAGACTTTGACAGCTATATGGAAGTCCACCAAAAAGCATCCCAGCTGTACTTCAATAATAAAAAGAAGTGGAATCAAATGTCATTAATGAATATAGCATCAGCAGGTGTTTTTTCTTCCGACAGAACAATACGAGAATATGCCGACAATATATGGGGTATTAAACCGGTAATATAATGTGTTTATGATGTCATCCTGAGCGTTAGCGAAGGATCTCATGAGATTATTCATAGGAATTACAACAAGGAGGCATTATGTATAAATTTAATTCGCAATCTGAATTTTACAGATACCCTCAAGGCGGAATTAAATCAAATGAAATAATTACATTTAAAATACTTGTAAAGCGAAACATTTGTGCACCCGAATTATTGATTGAAAAAAGGCATGATTACAGTAGGACTTTTCACGATAAAATAAAAATGCATTGGATATCACAAGAAAAGAACTATGATATCTACCAAGCTATGCTTTCCATAGAGGAATATGGTCATTACTATTATTCCTTTATTTTTGATAATGAAAAATCCAAAGACTATGAACTGCTGATATATGATGATAAATATATAACTCCAAATTGGGCTAAGGGAGGAATTATATATCATATTTTTGTGGATAGGTTTTTCAGGACTAAAATAATCAAAAAAAAAGGAGCAATAATCAGGAATTGGGGTGAAACTCCATACTATCTTCCTGATAAAAAGGGTGAGATTTTAAATAACGACTTCTTTGGAGGAAATTTAGACGGTATCAGAGAAAAACTGCCCTACATAGCAAAATTAGGTGTTAGCATAATTTATTTATCGCCAATCTTTGAAGCATATTCAAACCACAAGTACGATACGGGAAATTATCATAAGATAGACCCCATGTTCGGCACTGAAAACTCCTTGAAAAAACTTATAAAAGAAGCAAAGAAATATAATATACATGTTATTCTTGACGGAGTTTTCAGCCACACAGGCGATGACAGCATTTATTTCAATAAATATGGCAGGTACGACTCCATAGGTGCTTACCAAAGCAAGGATTCACCTTATTACGATTGGTATACATTCAATAATTGGAATGATGATTATGTGAGCTGGTGGGGTATAAAAACATTGCCTGAAGTGAATGAAAACAATGAATCCTATATAAATTTCATAACAGGGAAAAACGGTGTTATCAACCACTGGCAGAAAACGGGCATTATGGGATGGCGTTTGGATGTTGCTGACGAACTCCCGGATGAATTCATTATTGCTCTTAGAAATTCAATAAAAAAGAATAATAAAGATGCCCTGATAATCGGTGAAGTATGGGAAGATGCTTCAAATAAGTATTCATACAACAAACTGAGAGAGTATCTTTGCGGAAAGCAATTGGATTCTATAACAAATTATCCCCTGCGAAACGGAATAATCGAATTTGTAAAAAACAAAGACTGCACTAATCTTAATCATATAATGAATAAAGTTATTGAAACATATCCTCCTGATACCGTAAACTGCCTAATGAATGTGCTGGGAACTCATGACACTGAAAGAATACTGACAATATTGGGAAGCAAAAGAGTGCCTTCAAGCAGAAGCGAAATGGCAGAAAGCAAACTTTCATATGAGGAATTGGAGCAAGGAATTAAGTTGTTAAAAATTGCAGTCTTGCTGCAAATGACTCTACCCGGTATTCCCTGCATTTATTACGGCGACGAAGCAGGAATGGAAGGATGGGAAGACCCTTTCAATAGAAGATGCTATCCTTGGGGGAAAGAAAATAAAGAGATACTTGACTTTTATTTATTTATTACAAAATTACGAAGAACAAATAAAATTTTTGCTGAAGGTAAATACAGATGTTTAATTCATGATAAGGAAGTTTTTGTGTTCGAAAGATTTAATGAAAATGAAAGGATTATTATAGCAGTAAATTTATCACAAAAAGAAATTACTTTAAAATTCAAAGAAGATATAAATGAATACACAAATAATATAAAAAATAATATTTTCAATATAGAAAAGGAAGGCTATATGATTTTACTATCTAACCACTAATATTTAGCCTTCGTCATTACCATGAATAAACTGCGTGTTATTCTAAGAGCTAGCTCGAAAGATACCCTAACCCTATTTTTCAGAGTCATTTTTTCTGAAAAATAACGCTAGGTCATTCGCACAACGAATCCCCGATTTGTGTGACGCTAGGAGTAAATAAATTGGTGAATGAGACTGCAATATCTCATGAGATCCTTCGCTTTCGCTCAGGATGACAAAGTGATTAGTTCCTTTGCATGGCGGATGACAAATGGCTTATTTTTTTTGCTAATTCATCCGTAATCATTGAGTCTTTTAGTCTCCATCTCCAGTTCTTGCCCAATGTTGACGGTATGTTAATTCTTGCCTCCGAGCCTAAGCAAAGAAAATCCTGCAATGGTACTATGCAAAGTGATGCCTTGCTTTTATAGATTGCTTTTATCAACTCGTATACTATAATGTTATCATTATTTTCATTAACCATATTAATATTTAGTTTTTTTAAAACATACTGTTTTTCTTTAAGCGTCAGTTTGTTAAACCAGCCCTTTAATGTATCATTATCATGAGTACCCGTGTATGCAACATCATTTTCCTCATAGTTATGAGGCAAATAAGGATTATCATGGTTTCCGTCAAATGCAAATTGCAGAACTTTCATTCCCGCATATCCTGAATCATTTTTTAATTTAATAACACTGTCGGTAATAATTCCCAAGTCTTCTGCAATAATATTTAAATTGCCCAAACTTTTTTTTAATGTTTGAAACATTTGATTTCCATAAGCAGGCATCCAGCTACCGTTTACGGCATTTTCAGAGCCATAGGGAACT
>Ga0208195_1002095_pt1 | contig 19773 bp, 15 predicted proteins | sample AD_UKC077_MetaG_FD_184441 | JGI IMG/M metagenome (GOLD analysis project Ga0208195, IMG submission 184441) | Active sludge microbial communities of municipal wastewater-treating anaerobic digesters from USA - AD_UKC077_MetaG (SPAdes) (version 2) | ecosystem: Engineered > Bioreactor > Anaerobic >...
CCTTGCAACCCGGCAGCGCCGCCGCCACGGCTTGCGCAAGGTCGGGCCGGTTCAGATGAAATCGTTTCGGCATGACTGTTCTTGCCATGCCTCTCAATACAATGCAACTACTAACAGGAAATGGTATAAATCACGCCGCCGGGTGACGCGGCTTGATTTACGAGGCCGGACCGCAAGCCCAGGCCTTTTGGGTGCCGACGTGGGGTTTGCGGGCGGCGGAGGGAGCGATGCGGGCGAGGGATTGGCAGGTTGCTGGTTTGGCGCAGGGGGTGAGGGCTTTCCGCGGGTGGGCAGGCCCGGCAACTCTGTTCTGGCGCACCGCCGCTTCGAGGGTTAGATAGGCTTCGAATACACCCGCTGAAACCCTTTCCGTCCTTCGGCGCGATACGGGTCCACGATGATGATGCCGCGCCTGCCGAAGTGGGCGGTGACGGGCGCGCCTTTGCCGGCGCGCAGGTATTTGAAGTTCAGGTCGCGGACGAGGCGGGCGGCGTGGACGATGGCCACAGTGATGCGCGCTTCCTCCGCGGTCGGATACAGGCTGGCCACGCTGGCGCGGCGGGCGCCAAAGTATTTCACGCGGCAGACAGCCGCCAGCGCCGCCGTGAGGCTGTCAATGCCGTAGCCGACGTAGGCGGTGGAGGCGTCCGGCCGCTTCACGTTGCGCGTGAAGTGGGTATTGGCGGTGCGGCTGCCGCCGCCGGCGCTCCACCAGCGCAAGCCGCGGTATTGCTGGTCGCTCTCGACCTTGCCGTCCGTGCCGACGATTTCGTGGCCCTGGTTGACCGGCCCCTCGAAGCCGGGCGGGGTGATCCAGTTATTGTGGAAGGTGACGCTCAGGCCGTTGGCGAAGTCAACCCGCACCTGCACCGCGTCGTAGGCATTGATGCCGTCGCGCACCAGCCGCCGTTTCTGGCCGACGGCCGTGAGCGAGACCGGCTTGCTCCGGTAGTAGTGGTAAATTAAATCCACCCAGTGGGAGCCGACGTAGCTGAACGGGTCGCTTTGCTCGACCCATTTGAACGCGCGGGTCGCGACCCGCAGCGGCTCCTCCAGGTAGGCCGAGCCATAGAGCGGCGCGCCGAGGCGTTGCTGGATTTCCTCGCGAATGCGCGCGTGGTCGGGGTCGTAGCGTTTGTGCATGTCCACCGCGACGATGCGGTTTTTCCGCCGGGCCAGCGCGATGATTTGATCCGCCTCGGCGATGTCCAGGCACATGGGTTTTTCGGTGATGACATGGACCCCGGCTTGCAGGGCGGCGAGGATGACCTCCGCGTGCAGCGGGTCGGGTGTGGCCACGGCCATGACATCCAGGCGGGGAAAGGCGCGCAGGATCTCGCGCCACGGCTTGGGGCCGGCGAAGGCCCGGGGCGCGTGGCCCGTCCAGCGCTGGAAGTTTCGCCGGGCGCGCCGGGCGGATGTTTCGGTGCGCGCCGCCACCGCGGCCAGCTCGAACCGGATCGGGGCCAGGTCCCGCGCCCAGCCGTCCAGTCCCACCCGCCCGAGTTGCGGGCTGAGCCCGGCGCGCTGCAAATCCGCGTAGGCCCGCGCATGCACGTCGCCGCCAAACATTCCGGTTCCAACCAGCGCGATCTTGATTGAGTTGTCCATAGCTAAAGCGGCCCGGGCGTTCGGCCCGGCCGGGGTTGCTGCCGGCTGAGAGTGCCGCGTTGGCCCGGCGGGGGCAAACCATTTTGGCGCCGGCTTCGGCGGGGAAACCCAATCCCGCCGGGGGCGGGGGGCCGGCCCGGCCCATCGCCGGCGGGCGGTTTCGCGCGTCCGGTTTCGCCGCGTTTCTCCGCGCGGCAGCCCGCGCCGGGGGTTGGCCGGGGATTGCCATTGTCAGCGGGGCAGGGGGCCGATAGAGTAAAGACGCGCGATGATTTCGGCCCAACAACAGGCGACGCTTAGCGGGGCGAACTGCGAAATTGCCTTTGATAATCTGACGCGCCAGCTTTACGCGACCGACGCCTCGATCTACCAGGTCGTTCCGGCGGCGGTAGCCTTTCCCGCCAATATCCGGCAGGTCGTTTTGTTGTTGGATGCGGCGGTGATGGCGGGGGTGACCGTGACGGCGCGGGGCGCCGGCACCGGGCTGGCGGGGGGCGCTTTGGGGGACGGCCTGGTGCTTGATTTCTCCCGCTATAACCGCCAGATCACCGACCTGGATTTGGAGCGCCGGACGGTGCGGGTGGGGCCGGGGGTGGTGCTGGATCAGCTCAATAACTTCCTGCGGCCGCACAAATACTGGTTTGGGCCGGATGTGGCGACCAGCTCGCGCGCCACGCTGGGCGGCATGATCGCCAACAACTCCAGCGGCGCGCACGCGCCGATCTATGGCACCACCGCCGACCATGTCCAGGAGCTGGAGGTGGTGCTGGCGGATGGCCGGGTGACGCTGGTGGGAGCCAAACACGACACGCTGCGCAAGCAGCGCGAGCGGGTGAGCGACCTGCTTTATTTTCACGGCCTGAGCATTGCGGAACAGCGGCCGCCGCAGTTGACCAAACGCTGGCCGGGCTATGCGATTGAGCGTTGCGCGCCGGAGCCGAACAACCTCAACCCCCTGCTCTGCGGCAGCGAGGGAACGCTGGCCATCATCGTCGCCGCCGAGCTGAACATCGTTCCCCTGCCGCAACAAAAAGGCCTGGGGCTGATCTTTTTTGCCTCGGTGACGGAGGCGATGCAGGCGACGGTGGAACTGCTGGATCTCCAGCCCGCCGCCATTGAGCATCTTGACCGGGTGCTCCTGGATCAGACGAAGGGCCAGCCCCGCTTCCAGGCCGCGCGCGACCTGCTCGAGCTGGATGCCAAGCCCTGCCAATCCATTTTGGCGGTGGAGTTCTTTGATGACGTGGAGGAGCGTTTGGCGGCGCTGGAGCGGCGGTGGCTGGGGTTGCGCCAGACGCTGCTCAAGACCGAGGCGCACATGAAGCAGATCTGGGCGCTGCGCCAGGCGGGGCTCTCGCTGCTCACGGGCCGCAAAGGCGAGGCCAAGCCCGTCACCGGCATCGAGGATGCCGCGGTGCGGCCGCGGGATTTGCCCGCCTACGTCAGTGGTTTGCAGTCGCTCCTGGCGCCGCTGGGGCTCCAGGCCTCGTTCTATGGCCACGCCGCCGCGGGGCTGCTGCATGTGCGGCCCATCCTCAACCTGGGTTCGGCGGCGGACGCGAAGAAGTTTCGCCAACTGGCGGACGAGGTCTCCGCCCTGGTCAAACGGTTCAAAGGCTCGCTGGCGGCCGAGCATGGCGTGGGCATGGCGCGGGCGGAGTATATGCCGCAGCAACTGGGCGATGGGTTGCTGAGCGTCATGCGCGAGATCAAGTCCGCCTTTGACCCGAACAACCTGCTTAACCCGGGCAAAATTATCCCGGATGGGCGGTTTAAGGTGGATGCCAGCTTGCGCCGGGGGCCGGGCTATGAGCTGAAGCTCCCCTTCACGCCGCTGCTGGCGTTTGCCGCCAAAGACGGGTCGTTCACGCGCAACCTGGAGCAATGCAACGGCTGCGGCGGCTGCCGGAAGGAGACGCCCACGATGTGCCCGACGTTCCTCGTCACGGGCGAGGAGATTATGAGCACGCGGGGGCGGGCCAATGCCATCCGCGCGGCGCTGGAGCGGCGGGGCGGGGCGGGGGGCGATGTGCTGCGCGGCGCGGAGCTGGAAGCGGCGCTCAGCAACTGTCTGTCCTGCCGGGCTTGCACCCTCGAATGCCCCTCGAATGTGAATATGTCGCTGCTTAAGGCCGAGCTGCTGCACGCCCGGATTCAGCGCGACGGCCTGTCCTGGCGCGAGCGGCTGATCAGCAAGGTGGATTTGCTCGGGCGGCTGGGCTGCGCCTGGCCGCGGCTGGCCAACGCGGCGCTGGCTTCGAACTTCGTGCGCCGTCCGCTGAACCGGATGCTGGGCCTGGCCTGGCAGCGGCCCTTGCCGCGCTACGCCCGGCTGCGTTTTGACCGGTGGTTTGCGCGGCGCGGCGCCTCGCCCCAGGCCCCGCGCGGGCGGGTCGTGCTGTGGGATGACACGTTTGTGCGCTACCATGAGCCGCACATCGGCAGGGCGGCGGTCAAGGTGCTGGAGGCGGCCGGGTTCGAGGTGACGCTGCCGGCGGGGCGAAAGTGTTGCGGCCGGCCGGCCTTCAGCCAGGGCAATTTGGCGGAGGCGCAGCGCCTGGGACGCCATAACCTGGCCTTGCTCAGCCGGGATGGGGATGGCGCGCCCATCATTTTTCTGGAGCCGTCGTGCTATACCATGTTTGCCGAAGACTACCGCGAACTGAAGCTGGACGGGGCCGAGAGCGTGGCGCGGCGTTGTTTTCTTTTCGAGCCGTTCATCGAGGGACTGCTCAGCCACGAGCCGGACGCCTTGCGGTTTAAGACCCGGGCGGGCCACGTGGCCATTCACGCCCATTGCCATGCCAAGGCGCTGCTGGACCCCGCCTGCCTGCAGCGGCTGGCGGAGCGGCTGCCCGAGCGCAACGTGACCCTGCTGGAGACCGGCTGCTGCGGCATGGCCGGCGCGTTTGGGATGATGGCGTCCAAATATGAGCTGTCGCTCAAGGTCGCCGAGCCGCTGATGCAGAAGGTGCGGAGCCTGCCGTTCGGGACGCTGATCGTCGCCTCCGGCACCAGTTGCCGGCAGCAGATTGACCACCTGGCGCCGGTCCGCGCCCGCCACATGGCCGAGGTGCTGGCGGATGCGCTGGCGTGATCGCCGGCTCCGCGCGCGGGCGGTTGGCGGCACGGAGTTCCAACGGGCTGGGTTGCCCGCCCGGGAGACGCCGTCTCCCGGAGGGAAACCAGGGTTGCGCGGCGCGGGAATGTTTGTGAAACTGTCACGCATGAAACCAGGCCAGGCTGTCCGGAGACTGCTGCCCGTGTGGGTGGCGATGCTTGGGTTGCTCGGCGCGCCGGAGGCGGGCGTCGGCGCTGGCGCCACGGCGGGCTGGGCAGAAGTTGAGATTACGCCGCCCCTGGGCATCGCGCTCGGCGGCCGGGCCGGGCCGGTCACGCCCGCCGACAAGGTGCTGGATCCCTTGTTCGCCCAGGTGCTGTGCCTGCGGGATGGCCTGGGGAAGGGGTTGGTTCTCGTCTCACTCGATCTGATCGGCCTGCCGCATGACTTGAGCGACCGCCTGCGCGCACAGCTTGTGCAGGAGCTGGGAGTGGGATGGAACCTGGTGGTGCTGAATGCCTCCCACACGCATAGCGGGCCGTATATGCTGCGCAGCCTGGTGGCGGGACTTGGCCCGCCGCCGCCGGTCGAGGCGGAATACTTCGACACGCTGGAAGCGAAGGTGATCGGCGCCGCGCGGGCGGCCGGCCGCGCCCTGCGGCCCGTGCAAGTGGAGGTGTTTCACGGCCGCACGAAGCTGGGCATCAACCGCCGCGGCATAAATAAGGAAGGGCGCTATGCGGGGATGGTTCCCAATGAAAACGGGCCGCGCGATGACCGGGTCTGGGCGATGAAATTAACGCCCACGCAGGGCGGGGCCCCGGCGCTGGTGTTTTCCTGCGCCTGCCATGCGGTGATTGTGTACGGGTTCGATTATGCCGCCCTCTCGGCCGACTTTCCCGGGGCAACCCGCAATCTTCTGCGCGCCGCGCTCGATCCCAAAGCGCACCTCCAGTTTGTGCAGGGCTTTGCCGGGGATGTCCGGCCGCGCGTGCTGGCGGACCTCGAGCGGGGCCGTTTCCGCAAAGCCACCCCCGCCGACCTGGAGCAGGCCGCGCGCGAATTGTCCGGCGCCGTGCTGTCCGCGTTGAAGACCCCGGGAGAAAAGCTGTCGCTGGACCTCGCGGGCGCCAGCGACCGGCCTTACCTGCCGCGGGGCGCGCCGCCGCCGCGCGAACGCTATGAGACCATGCGCGCCACGGCGCTGGCGCAGACCAACGCCCACCGGCTCGCGCTGGCGGAGTACTGGCTCCCGCGCTACGATGCGGGCGAAGGCTTCGCCCGCGGCAATGCCTGGCCGCTGGGCCTGATTCGATTGGCGGAGAACCAGTGGATTGTGCATTGCGCCGGCGAACCGTGCAGCGCGTGGCGGGGCCTGATGGCGCAATGGCTGGCGCCGTTGAACCTCGTGGCCTGGGGATACAGCCAGGAAGCGCAGTCGTATTTGCCGACCGAATCCATGCTGCCCGAGGGAGGCTACGAAGTGGTGGATTGCAACCTGGGGCGAAAGGCCGGTTCGGCGCCTTTGGCGCCGGGCATCGAGGCGGCGGTGCGCCAAAGCCTCTTGCGGCAACTGGCGTTCATTCGCGCCGGCGCGCGGTGAAGCAATGCCGGAAAGGGGCTGGCCGCCGGGCGTCCCGCCGGGGCGGAGCCGGCTGCCGGGCGCGGGGCATGCGGGAACGGGCAAACTTTCGCCTTTGAACTTTGCCGGCGCTTGCCTATAACCACGGCGTGTCCGGGCAGTTTCGGCAACCCATAGACGCCAGCACGCGCTTTTGCGCCGTGTATGGCTATCCCGTCAGGCACTCCGCTTCGCCGGCGATGCAGAATGCCGGCCTGGCCGCGCTCGGGCTTAACTGGCGCTACCTCGCCTGCGAAGTCCGCCCGGAAGACCTCCGCGCGGCCATCCAGGGCGCGCAGGCGATGGGCTTCCTCGGGCTCAACCTGACCGTCCCGCATAAGGAGATGGCGCGGGACCTGGTGGATGCGCTGGACGCCTCGGCCCGGACTTGGGGCGCGGTCAACACCATCCGCTTCGAGGGCCGCGACGAGCACGGCGCGTGGCGGGCTTTGCGCGAATTTTCCGCCCCTCCCCGGCAAACCCGATCGCAGGGCTTTAATACCGACGCGGACGCCATCGTCCGCTCGCTGCGCGAAGATTTGGGGCTGGAACTGCGCGGGGCGAAGGTCCTGTTGCTGGGCGCGGGCGGGGCCGGGCGGACGGCGGCGTTGAAGCTCGCCGCGGAAGGCGTCGCGGAGCTGTGCCTGGTCAATCGCACCCGCGGCAAGGCCGAAGCGGTCGCCACAGAAATCCGGGAGCATTACCCGGAGGTGCGGCTGGCCCTGGGCTATCCCGCGGGCCCGGTGGAATTGGTGCTGAATGCGACTTCGCTGGGCCTGAAGGCGGGCGATGCGCTGCCGCTGGACGCCGGCCAGTTCCCGTTCCGGCGGGCGGGGGCCGCGTATGACATGATTTACCGGCCCGCGGAAACGGCGTTTCTCCAGGCGGCCCAGGCGGCCGGCTGCCGCGTCGCCAACGGCCTCGGAATGTTGCTCTACCAGGGCGCCGCCGCGCTCGAGTTGTGGACGGGGCAGCCGGCGCCCCTCGGGAACATGCGCCAGGCGCTGGAAAGGAACATCTACGGCTGACTTATCGCTCATGCTGACTCCCAACTTCGACCCCAACCTCTGGGCGGCCGTTCCCTTTCATTTCTGGTCGGTGGCAAGCGTGGTGTTAGGCTCCATGGTCGGCAGCTTTCTTAATGTCTGCATTCACCGGCTGCCGCTGGAGCAGAGCGTCATTTCCCCCCCCTCCCATTGCCCGCATTGCAACTATTCCATCCCCTGGTATCTCAACATACCCCTGTTCACCTGGCTGTATTTGCGCGGCAAATGCCGGAACTGCGGCGCGCCCATTTCCATCCGTTATTTCCTGGTCGAACTGCTGACGGCGGTGACGTTTCTGTGCTGCTGGCTGACCTTTGGGCCCTGTTCGGCGGCGCTCGCCCTGGTCTATGCCCTCTTCCTGTCCGGCTTGATTGCGGCCACCTTCATTGACTTCGAGCACTTCATCATCCCGGATGAAATCACCATCGGCGGCATGGTGGCCGGGTTCGCGTGCTCTTTTTTCTGGCCGGCGCTCCAGGGACAGGCGTCCCCGGCGGGCGGCCTGAGGCAAAGCCTCCTGGGCATGGGGGCCGGCGCGGGAATCATTTACTTGATTCTGCGCGGCGGCAAGCTGCTGTTCGGCCGGCAACGCGTCACGCTGCCCGCTCATACCCGGGTGGTCTTCGGCGAGAGCGGCGTTCACCTGCCGGACCGGGAAATCCCTTATGACGAGCTCTTTTATCGCCGTTCGGACGTGATTACCTTGTACGCCCGCACGCTGGAACTGGCGGATCGCGGCTACAAGGATGTCCGGGTGCGGCTGGCGCCCGACCGGTTGCAGATCGGGGAGGAGGAATTGAATCCGGAGGAGGTGCCGCACCTGGAGGCCGTCTGCACCGAGATCGTTTTCCCCCGTGAAGCCATGGGCCTGGGGGACGTGAAGTTCATGGCGGCCATCGGCGCCTTTCTGGGGTGGCCGGCGGTGGTCTTTTCCCTGATGGTCAGTTCCATGATCGGGGCCGTGATCGGCGTTTCCCTGATTCTGCTGCGCAAGCGCGAATGGTCTTCGCACCTGCCGTACGGGCCTTACATCGCGCTGGCCGCCACCGTCTGGATTTTCGGGGGCAAACGCCTGGTCCGGTGGTGGCTCGGGCTGGAATAGCGCGGGTCCCGCCGTCCGGGAAGCCCGCGGGGGCGGGCGGGCGGGGCGGCGTCAGGCGGCGGCCAGCGCCCCCGTTTCCACCCAGGCTTTCCGGCCGCCGACAATCGTGGCGACCGCCTTGCCTAGCAGCGGCCAGCCGTAAAAGGGGCTGTTCCGGGCTTTGCTGGCGGTAGCAGCCGGCTCGAATACCCACGCGCGATCCGGATCAAACACCGTCACGTCCGCCACCGCGCCGACGCTCAGCGTTCCGTGCGGCAGGCGCAGCCGCCGGGCCGGCGCTAAAGTGAACTTGGCGATGACCTCCGCCAGCCCCAGCCGCCCGCTGTGGTAAAGCTGCATCAGCGCCAGCGCCAGCGCGGTTTCCAGGCCCGTAATCCCGAACGGCGCGTAATCGAACTCCACCTCCTTCTCGTAATCACAGTGCGGCGCGTGGTCGCTGCCCAGGATTTCCAGCGTCCCATCCGCCAGGCCTTCGAGGATGGCCTCGCGGTCGCGGGCCGTACCCAGGGGGGGGTTGACTTTGAAGTTCGTGTCATACGCCGGCCAGGCCGGCCGGGGCCGGGAGCCGGAGCCAAGGCCGAAAACGCCCGGCCCATCCGTTTCCAGGAACTTCTGGCTGCCGGCGATCGCCGCATCCGTCAGGGTGAAGTGATGCGGGCAGGCTTCGCCGGAAATGGGCACCCCGCGCCGCTTCGCCTCCCGCAGCAGGCGCACGCTCCCGGCGGCGCTGATATGCTGGCAATGCACCTGCGCGCCCGTCATTTCGGCCAGCAGGATGTTCCGCGCGACGATCGTTTCTTCGCCCGCCGCCGGCCAGCCGCGCAGCCCCAGTGCCGTGCTCCAATAGCCCTCGCGCATGACCCCTTCGGTCACCAGCGAATAATCCTGGCAATGATCCAGAACCGGCAGCTCGAACATCTTCGCATACTCCATCGCCCGCCGCATCAGCTCCGTGTTTTGCACGCAATGCCCATCGTCCGTAATGGCGGCCACCCCAGCCTTTTTCAGCGAGCCAATCGGCGCCAGTTCCTCCCCCGTCAGCCCCTTGGTGATCGCCCCCGCGACATAGACATTCACGACTCCCTCCCGGGCGGCGCGCTCGCGGATAAGCGCGACCGTCCCGGCATTGTCCGTCGCCGGGGAAGTGTTGGGCATGCAGAGAATCGAGGTGAACCCCCCGCGGGCCGCCGCCGCCGTGCCGCTGGCAATGGTTTCCTTCGCGGTCTGGCCCGGCTCGCGCAAGTGCACATGCATATCTATCAGGCCCGGGCAAACCACCCGCCCGCCCACGTCCAGCCGTTCCACACCGGCGGGAGCCTGCCCCGCCACAGCCGGCCCCACGGCGGCAATCTTCCCGTCGCAAATCAGCACCTCGGCGCGCGCGTCGAAATCATTGGCGGGGTCAATCACCCGTCCGCCGGTCAGCAGCAGCGAATTCATGCAGCGCAGCTTAAAGGCCGGCCGGAGAAGTTCAAGCTCCGTCCGGGGTCAATCTCCGGCATTCCGGCGCCCGGGTAAAATCCGGCCAGCTCGGGGGCGGCCTTTATTCCCGCGCGGCCGCGGCCCGCGGCGCTTCCCGGCGGGCGGGCGTTGGGGGGGAAACCGCTTTTAGCAGAAACAGGCCTTCCGTATCCACCAGCGAGACCAATTCCAGCCCCGCCCGCCCCAGCAGTGCGGGCCAGGCAGCCGCGGCTGGCAGGAGGTCGTGGCAGACGGGCGCCGCAAGCTGGGAATGGAAATGATTAAGCTCCGCGCTGCCGGCCAGGTGCAGAATAATCAACTGCCCCCCCGGCCGGAGCAGGCGGCGCAGGTTGCGGAGGGCGCGCGGTTGATCCCGGAAATGTGGAAAGGCGTGGAAGCACAGCGCCACCGCGAATTGTTCGGCGGCCGCAATCTCGCCGCAAACATCCAGCCAGCGAAATTCGGCGGCGAGGCGGCGCACGGCGGCCTGGGCCAGCATGGCCGGGGAAAAATCCACCGCCACCACCCGCCCCGGGCGCACTGTCTCCACCAGCCAGCCGGTAATCCGTCCCGTGCCGCACCCGACTTCCAGCACGTCCTGGCCGGGAACCAGCCCAATCCGCCCGCGCAGTTCCGCCAGCCGGGCCAGCGTGCGCCTGACGTCGTCGGCGTCGTCGTCCCAGGTCGGGGCGCGCTGGTCGAAAAAGGCCACGCGTGGGTCGGGCGGCGGCGGGGCCGGGGCGCGCCGGTGATTTCGGGCTTGTGCCCGCAGGCCGCAATCAGTAACACTCATTCTCATGATCGTAATACTGCGCCCCGGCGCCCGTCAAGCCTCACCGCGCCCGCCCCGGGCAATCCGGGGGCGCGGGCGGCGGCGCGAGAGCGGGCGGCGCCCCGCTGGGGAGCGGCGAAAGTTCTCAATCCTCCCCGCGCCGTTCATGCCAAAGCTGACGGTCTTGCTGCTGGCGGGGCTCCTGGGGGCGGCGGGCGGCTGCCACCGCGCCGCTCCCGCGGGGCGGGGGCCGGTGATTGCCTCCGCGACTTCCTACCTGGAAAGCGCCGCCCGGGACGTGCTGGGCGACGACTTTGACGTGCTCCGGCTGGCGGAGCCGGGCACCTGCCCCGGGCATTTCGACATTCGCCCCAGCCAGGCCGCGGCCCTGCGCCGCTGCCGCGCGCTGCTTCGGTTTGATTTCCAGTCCTCGCTCGACCGGCTGCTGGAACCCGGCGGCACGAACCGTCCATTGGTGGTCGCCGTCGCGGTTCGCGGCGGCCTGGTTCAGCCGGCCAGCTATCTTTCCGCGTGCCGCCAGGTGGCGGAGGCCTTCGTGGCGGCAAATCAACTGCCGCGCCAGCGCGCCGACCTCCAGTTGCAGCGGATTGCCGCGCGGTTGGAAGCGCTGGCGCAAGAGGCCACCAACCGCGTGGCCCAGGCCGGCCTGCGCGGCGCGCCCGTCATCGCCAGCGTTCACCAGCGGGACTTTTGCGAATGGCTCGGCTTGCGGGTCGTGGCCGCGTTTCGCGCCGCCGACACGGCCAGCGTGGCGGAAATAGACGAGGCCATCCGCGCCGGCAAACTTGCCGAGGCCCGGCTGGTCATCGCCAACCAGCCCGAAGGCCGGCGCACGGCGGACGCCCTGGCGGAGCGGCTCAAGGCGCGCGTTGCCGTCTTGGGCAATTTTCCCGCGGGGGAACACGGGCGGGCCTCCTTCGACAATTTGCTCACCGGCAATGTGAACGCGCTCGTGCGGGTTTCCCGGCCATGAGCCCGCCCGCCGTCGCCCTGGAAAAGCTGGTGGTGCGCGCCGGGCGCCGGCGGCTGCTGGATGTGGCGGAATTGCGCGTGCCGGCGGGAGAAATCGTGGCCGTGATCGGGCGGAACGGCGCGGGCAAAACCACGCTGCTGCGGGCGTGCCTGGGGCTGGTGAAACCCGCGCAGGGCGCCGTGCGCGTGCTGGGCCAGGAGGTTTGGGGGCGCGACGCCGGCGCACGGGCGCAACTGCGCCGCCGGGTCGGCTATGTGCCCCAACTGCTGCCCGCCCGCAGCGAAATGCCGCTGACGGTGCGGGAGGTGGTGGCGATTGGCCGCACCGGGCGGGCGGGGTTGTTTCATCCGCTGCGCCCCGGGGATTGGCAGTTGGTGGACGAATGGATAGAGCGGCTGGGGCTGGCGGCGCTGGCGCGGCGCGCGTTCAGCGAAATCTCCGGCGGCGAGCAGCGCAAAACCATCATCGCCCGCGCGATGGCGCAGCAACCGGAGCTGCTGCTCCTGGACGAGCCCACCGCCAATCTCGACCTGGGCTGGCGCGAGCGCATGGTCGCGGCCATTCAGCAACTGCACGCGGAGCTGGCCATCAGCATCCTGCTCGTCTGCCACGAATTGGAGGTCCTGCCGCCTGCGTGCCGGCGGGTGGTGCTGCTGGACGGCGGGCGCGTGTGGGCGTCCGGCCCGCCGGAAACGATTTTCACGGACGAACGCATCAGCGCGCTTTACGGCGCCGGGTTGCGGGTGGCGCATGAAGGCGGGCGGCATGCCGTCCTGCCGGGGAGCGGTGCGCATGTTTGACTTCGTCTTCTGGCTGCCCGTGATGGCGGGAGGGGCGCTGGCGGGCGCCTCCAGCGGCTTGCTCGGCACCTTCATCGTCGGGATGCGGATTCCGTTCCTCGGGGTATGCGTGGCGCACGCCGCGCTGGCGGGGGCGGTGTTTGGCAGCCTGGGCGGCCTGGCGGGGCAAGCCTTGCTGCTGCCCGCGCTGGGCGCTTCGGTTCTGACCGCGCTGGCGCTGGGGCTGCTCGATCCGCAGCGGGTGCGGCTGGACGACAATGCGGTCCTGAGTTTCCTCTTTTCCGCCACCATGGGGCTGGCCTTTCTGGGCATTGGGCTTCATGGGATACTCGGGCGCAGCGACAACGACGTGCGCAGCATGCTGTGGGGGAGCCTCAACTTCTGCCGGTGGCGCGATGTCGGGCTCATGCTGGCCAGTTCCGGCGCCGTGCTGGCCTACATCGTGGTTTTCTTCAAGGAACTGCGCGCTATTATGTTCTCGCGCGCCGACGCGGAAGCCGCCGGCATCCGGGTCAAGGTGGTCTGGTCGGGTTTCCTCGTCCTGGTGGCGGCCGTGCTGACCGTCAATTTCCAGACCGTGGGGGGCCTGATGATCTACAGCTTGATCAGCAACCCGGCGGCGGCGGCGTTTCAACTCGTGAAAAGCTGCCGTCGAACCCTGGCCGTTTCCGCCGTGCTGGGCGCGGCCAGCGGCCTGGGCGGTTTCCTGATTTCCGCCGCCACCGACCTGCCCAGCGGGGCGGTGATCGTGCTGGTGTCTTCCGTGCTGCTCGCCCTGGCGGCCATCGTCCGGCGCTGCCGCTGAGGCAGGGCCAACAAAAAGGGCCGGGTCACTGGACCCGGCCCGTTGAATGAGGATTGGCTATGTCAGCCGCGTCTTACTTGCTCTCGATGCGGTAGAAGCCAGGCCCCGGAACCGCGAAGGTGCCCGGCGTGGCGTTGTTGGTCGCCACCGGGACCCAGGTGTTCATCGGGGCGTTCACAGCCGCCGCCTTGAGCAGAATGAACTGCGTCCCGGCGCCCGTGCTGTAGGCAATCGTCGTGGCCGTGATGCTGTCTATCTTCACCGGCTCAACGGCTGGCGCGCTGACCGTGAGCACGCCCGGCGAGCTCTCGATGGGATCGCAAGCAGCGTTGCTCACGACAACCGTGTAGTTCCCGGCATCGCCGGCACTCACCGAGCCGATGGTGTAGCTGCTGCTGTCAGTGCCGACGTTGCTGCCATTGTGCTTCCACTGGTAGGAGAACGGCCCGACGCCAGTGGCGACGACGCTAAACGTGACGCTCTCGCCCGGCGCCTTGGTCTGGCTGGCGACAGGGCCGACGCCCAGCTTGGCCGTGGTCTCGCCCACCGGCAGGACCAGCAAACGCAGGGTCACCGGCTTGCTCTTGTCGAGCTGCGGGTAGGTCGCGCCGTTGGATTTGCTGGCCAGGACGCGCACCCAGCGCGTTTGCCCTTCATTCTTGAATTGCCACCGGATGCGGCAAGAGTTCGTGCCTTCATAGGCATTCGCCTGGCTAATCACGGAAGAAGTAGTTCCGCCGCCCAGGACGTGGATGGCGGGGTCAGGAACGCCAGTGGCATTCGGCGCCGCGAACATCACGCTGTCACCGGCCTCCCAGCCCTCGAAGTCCTCAATGACCACGTCGCCATTCATGATCTTGTCCACATAGATGTCGTAGGGGCCCGTATCGGGATTGTCGGGATCAATCGCGAAGGAGAGGGCATCGAAGGTGCAGAACGGATCGCTGTCGGAATACGCAGTCCCCGCCATCCAGTTGAGCATCGGATCAGTGGCGAAATCAAACGTCACCGTTTGCCAGCAGGAGCCGGGCACCAGCGCAACGCCGCCCACGGGCGCAGTAGCGGAGCCGCCCGCCAGCCCGGTGGCGTTAACGTGGTACAGTGTCGTGGCCGCACCCGAGGTATCCGCGCCCGCGGGGCCGGTCAGCGCCGATTGCGCGCCGCAGGACAGCACGACCTTGAGCGCCGGGTTGGCGCCACTGCCCACCAGCGGGCCGTCAGCCGGCAGCGGGGAAACGCAGTACCCCTCCGGGGCCGCGCTTGGCTTCTTCTGCGTCGCTTTGATGATATTGCCCTTGACCAGGCCGGTGTTCACCGGGACGCTGAGCGCGCCGGCCGCAAAGCCCGCGGCGAGGTTCGTCTGGCCGATTTCAGCATCGTTCGCAAAAATCGTGACATTCGTCGCGCCCGCAGTGACCCCCGAGACCGTGACAAACATTTGGCCGGCCGCGAGCGGTCCATTGACGGACAGGTCGCCGACGACGCCGGCGCACACATCAATGAGGGTGAACTTAAAGGCGTCCACGTAGAGGCGCTTTTCGTTGGAGCCCGGCCCGGTAACGCCGCCCACCTGCTTAAAGATGATCTCCGGATCCGTAATGCCCGCGGCATTGGTGATATAGCCCATCAATTTCCACGTGTTCCCGCCGTTTGCCGCATTGAAGACGGCGGAATTGGTGCATCCCGCGGACGTTTGACCATAGAAGTTGTCTGCGCAGTAAGCTGTGACCACAACGTCCGGCGAAGTCGTCAGCGCGGTATGGGCAACTTCGATGCTATAAACGCCACCATCAACCCCCAGCGGCGGAACGATGAGCCAGTTGGGATTCAAGCCCTGGCCGTAGTAATAGACGCATTTCGTACGGGAGGGGACGCCCGGCGGATTAGCAATCGCAGTTGACCCAAATGCCGAATAAGAAGGCCCCAAACCCAAGGGGTCGTTGAAAAAGGTTGTGGCATTAACAGCCGCCCCGATATAGGTGGTGACGTAAACAACATCAGCCCGCAGCGGTTGGACCGCCAGTGAGCCGATCGCGAGGAGAGCCAGAGTTGCCCGGCGCAACCCGACCCAACAAGAGGATTTTGTTCTATACATAACAGGAGTTGGTTTACTGTGTCGTTATTGTTTCTTTCGTTTTCAGAGTCCACAGACTCATGCCATTACCCGCAATATGAGGAAGAAGACCGAAAAGGTCAACCCTTTTCCGCCAAAAAATGCGGATTTATTTGCAAGCCGCCCCACCCGTCCGGGAAGGCCGGGCGGGAGGTTCGAAAAGGCGGAAGAGCCGCGCGGGGGCGGAGGCGGAGCGGTCAGAGGCGCAGGAAGACCTTGCGCTGGTAGAGGAAGCGAACCAGCCAGAACGCCAGCAGCAGGCCCACAAGGGAAATGACCAGTTCGCCGCAGCCCTGGGCGACCCGTTCGTCGAAGAACGCCTTGACGTCGCCGCCCGCCAGCCGGGGGGCCAGGCGGCGGAAACCGCCGAGGATATTGGCGGCGATGTAAATCGTGATCGAGTTCATCCCCATCCAGACAAAGGGCTGGCACCAGGCGCGCGCCTGCCAGAGGTCCACGACGAGGTAGAAAAGCCCCAGCAGGATGGCGCTGTAGCCGCCGGCGACCAGCACGTAGGACGAGGTCCAGATTTTCTTGATGACCGGGAACTGGGCATCCCACAGCCAGCCCAGCGTGGCGGCGGCCAGGCCAAAGGCAATCAGCCACGCCACTTTCTGGCGGCCCGCGAGGGTGGGCATCCGGAGCAGCAAGCCGGCGAACACCCCCAGCAGGCAGGTCGCCACGGCGGGGAGGGTGCTCAACAGCCCTTCCGGGTCGTAGAAGGTGTCGTACTTGCGCCCCGGCAAGCATTCGAAATCCAGGTGGTTGGCCAGGTTCAGCCCGGCGTCAAACCTGCCGGTGACCCGGTTGGTCGTCGCGTAGAACATCTCCCGCGCCGCCGCCCACGCCGGGCTGTCCTTGACCGCCGAGGGGTTGCGCTCCGCCTTGAACAGCGCGGCGACCTCGGGGTGGCCCGCCTCCGCGGCGCGCTGGGCGAGGGCGCTCCGGGTCAACGGGAGGTCGCGAACCGGCACGAACGTCATCAGCGCCCAGTAGCCCGCCAGCAGACCCACGCAAATCGCCGCCAGCGCCCGCGGCCGGAAAAAGCAAAACAGCGCGCCGGCGAAGAAATACGCCAGCGCAATCCGGTTGAGCACGCCCATCAGCCGGAGGTCGGGCCAGGGATTCGTCAGGCCGCCCGAGTAGAAGATGCCGATGACAAACAGCAGGAGGCTGCGCCGCACGATCCGCTGGATCGCCCGGGCCCGCCCCTCCTGGGCAATAGTCCGGGTGAGGGAGAACACCAGCGAGACCCCGACGATGAAGATGAACAGCGGGAAGATCAGGTCATAGAAGCGGAAGCCCGCCCATTCGGCGTGTTCGAGCTGGCGGGCCAGGAACCGGGTGGGCGGCGTCTGCGACATGCGGTTCAGCGCATAGACCAGGGAATCGGCGCCAATGATCCAGAACATGTCGAAGCCCCGCAGCGCATCCACGGACATGAGCCGCTGGCTGGGAGGAGTCTTTTCGGTCAGGGTTGCCATACGCGACTGAGTTTTGGACATATTTAGCCCAGACATTTCACACCTGCAAGGCTGGAGCGCGGGCATCCTGCCCGCTTACAGCCTCCCAACGGGCTAAGCGGGCAAGATGCCCGCGCTCCGGCCTGCGGGTATTTCGTGCGGGGCGTGAAATATCCCGGTTGGAACAATCCCCCGCCGCGCCGCAACCGCAAAACCACATTTTCCGCCGGCTACCAGACCCAGTGCGCCAGAAACGCCGCCAGCGCGGCCAGCGCCGCCACCCACCAAAACCAATGAAGGCCGCGCGGCACGGCGCGCCGGCCGCCGAACTCGCGCCGGACGAAGTCTTCGTAGTCGAAGGCGTCATCGGGCAGGTCCAGGCCATCCGCGCGCGCCGCCTCGGACCAGCCGGTCCGCTCATCCGCCCCGCATTCCGGGCAGGCCCGGGCCGCGGGGGGAACGTCGGCACCGCAATGGGGGCAGGTCTCGGGCGGGGTCATTGCACGGCGTCCCGCACCCAGTCCAGGTAGCGGCGGTGGCCGTGGGCGATGGGCAGCGCCACCACCTCCGGCGTGTCATAGGGATGCCGGGCCACGATCCACTTTTCCAGCGCCGCCCGCCGGGCCGCGGTGGTTTTCATCAGCAGCAGCACTTCCCGGCCCGCCGTGATCTTTCCCTCCCACCAGTAATGCGATTCGAGGCGCGGGACGAGGTTGGCGCAGGCAATCAGCCGCGCCGCCAGCGCCCCCCGCGCCAGCTTCCGCGCGGTCGGCAGGTCCGGCGCCGTCACCAGCACCATGATAAACGTATTGCGAGGCTTCATGTATGATTTCATCGGGAGCGTTGCCCGGCCGGGGGGCGGCGGCGCCGCGGGCGTCCCCGGGGCGGGCGGGGTTCTTCAGCGCGGCCCGACTTTGGGCCACGCCAGCGGCACGCCCTGGTCCGCCAGCAGTTTCTGGTAATCCCGCAGCAGGTCGGCTTGCTGGCGCACCTGGCGGGGGAGGCGTTTGCGGGTCGTGCAAAACGCCACCAGCGCGCCCACCGCCTCGCCCAGGTTCCATTCCACCGGGTGCAGCCGGTAGCAGCCGTTGGTGATATGAGTGACGCCCAGGTTCTTGGCGGCGGGGAGGAGGTTTTCGACGCGGCGGGGCAGCAGGGCGCCCAGGGGGATCTGAAACGGCAGGGAGCTGATATCAATCGAGTTATCGCCCCCCGTGCTGGGGTGGAGATCAATCCGGTAGCAGCCAATGCCCACTGAATCCTTGAACTCCGCCGCCTTGACCTCCTCCCGCGAGGCGCGGGTTTCCTGCATGCGGAACTCGGTGGCGACGTGCTGCTCGACGACCGTGAACTCCGCGCGGATGCGGCGGCTCTCGCGGATGTAGGGGTGGCGGGCCAGGCCGTCCTCCGTGCCCACCACGTCGGGCCGCAGCCGCAGCCCCTTCCAGCCGGTGCCGCCGTCGGGGCGGGGGGCCTCGGTTTGCAGCCAGTAGAGCAGCGACAGGCTCAGTTGTTTGGCCCGGGCCACATGCCGGGCGGCTTCCGCGGCGCTGACCTCGCAGAGGTTGCCGAGCAGGTAATCGTTTTGCGGCCAGTTCACCAGCGTCAGGTCGCCCGGATACGCGCCGGCGGTGAACTGCGACCGGTCGGCGATGCGCCGGTAGGCCCACAACCCCGTGCCTTTCGCGGGATCGGTTTCCAGTTTGAACGGCTTCAGGCTGGCCGGATGGCTGTACTCCCAGGCCAGCAGCCGCCCGGGCCAGGGCGGCCGGAGGGCGGGCACATAGTCGCGCCAGAACGCGTACTCGCGCGGCGGCTCGAGGGTGTGGTCCTCGCCCGCCACGTAATCCATCGCAAAGCAGCAGGTGAACGCCTGCATGTTCAGCGGCGCGGCCACGGCCGGCGCGTGCGGCTCGCCGGTGTCCGCCTGCGCTTCGGCCCCGGTGACGTATTCCGTCCGCGTCAGCGGCAGCAGATCCCCCAGCTCCGTCGCATCCACGAAATACGGCGCGCGCAGGACGGTGTCGTTGCCGGACTCAAGGCTGCGCGCCCGGACCGCCTCGACCCGGTCGCCCGCGGTGAGCGCGTCCACGGCCTGGTGGCGGAGCAAAAGGAGCACCTTGCGGCCGCTGACATACGGCGCCAGGAGCTGGTGCAGCACCGCCAGGGCCACGCGCGGCTCGTGGCAGAGCCGGGACACCCAGCCGTTGCCGGGGTTGAGGTCCGGCCGGGCCCGCGCCTCGGCGGTGAGCGGGTAATGCCGCAGATAATACTCGCGGATTTGCTGGCGCAGGTGGAGGTAACTGCGGGTGCCGCCGAACGTCTCGATCCACGGATTCTCATCCGGCGGCACGGCTTGCGCCGTCAACTGCCCCCCAATCCAATCCGTTTCCTCCGTCAGGATGACTCGCAACCCGTTGCGCGCCGCCGCCAGCGCCGCCGCGCAACCGCCCAGTCCGCCGCCGATGATGACCACGTCCGCCCGCAATTCCTTGGCCCCGGGAGGATGCGCCGGGGCCGCCGCCGGCGCCGGGGCGTCGGCCTGCGCGACGGCAAGCCGCGGCCCGGTCAAGACCGCCGGGGCCGCAAGGCCCAAACCCTTGAGAAACGAGCGCCGAGGTAATCGAGCCAGCTTAGTCATGCCCCCATGCTACCATCCCCCACGCGCCTGACAAGCCAACGCGCAAATCCACCCACCCATGCCCGCTTTCCAGAATACGCCGGAAACCTCCTCCATCTCGACCATACCCCATCCCGGAACCTCACCTTCCGACCCCATCCTCGACTGTCCAATTATTGGACACTCTCCCCACGTCCCCAATCACCATCCATCCACAGCCCTCCGCCAACGTCGCCCTCGCCCCCGGCCCGCCCGCCAGTTGTGTCCGTCAAGTTCAGCAAATTGGTTATCATGGTTTCCACTC